>ERZ773180.280-NODE-280-length-33635-cov-6.064562_pt1 | contig 33635 bp, 46 predicted proteins | sample MGYA00511080_ERZ773180 | MGnify/ENA primary metagenome ERZ773180 (study PRJEB29015, sample SAMEA2738175) | human oral metagenome | biome: human oral; feature: human-associated habitat; material: saliva | place: China | collected 2178 ... | reverse complement strand
CCTCAACAATCGTCAATCGCGTATTCATTCTTTTGATTTCGTCATCGTGGCATTGTATCTTGATGTCAATGGTATTCTTGCGTTCTAGCCACTCTTCCCTTGTCAATTCTCCCATACACTCCTCCTACTTCCACTTACCGATAACATATATCTGTAAGTTTTTAACTTCAGCCGTGCTTGCACCTTGACTTCCTGCAGAGGTTATTTGTATTCCTGTAAATTGGTTGCCAGACTTAATATGAGTTGTCTGTGCCCCCAACGAATATCCTGTGCCAATCTGCACCGAAGCGACAACAACAGGTGTTTTTACAGGCTTGATTTGCAACGGATAGCCAAATACTTTTCGGCTAAAGAGCATATTATTCCACATACCATCAGTCCATCCCCCTAAGTCAATCTCCTTTGACATAAGCATTTCAAGCGTGCCTTTAGCCCATTTCGTATACTGCCATCCATCAATCTCGCCTTGCTCGATGATGTAGTCCTTTACGACATCAAGCCTGCCTTTGAGCTCATCTATCTTTTCAGGCAAATGCTCTACTTGTCCGTAAATGTCTCCTAGCATAGCTTCAGTACTTGTCTGTACTGACTGTATCGCAGTATTTAGTGTCGAAAATTTACCCTCTAACTGATTGAGTTTATATGTTGCGTTAGGGTCTGTGATACAGTGCCACTCGTAGTCGTGATAGTTGTTAGAAGCCGTTAGCGACGGCTTGTTTAGTCCTAGTCCTATCCAATCGTGCACCTCTCCGTTATAGGTGTGCGAAAAGTCTGTACCTGAGTTATCGCTTGCATAAGCAACCCAAGTATATATAGATGTTCCTCCACTTCCACCTTGACCCTTAAATAGTGCCCACTTATAGCTAATAGGTGTGGTAGGTGCCGTATCTTCTATTGATGTGCAAAAACCTATATAGCTTGAATCTGCTCTAGGTGTGAGTGTCATTCCTGTTCCATCGCTAGAGCTAGAGTATGCGATATATAGTTTTGGTTGCTTTGCGTTTTTTAGTTCCGTAACGGCTACCTGAACACTCCTAACACTATTTGATAGCTGATTAACTGAACCCTCTGCAGAGGTTATCCTCGCCTTTGTCTGCGTTGCACTTTCCTTTGATTCAAACTTGCTTTTAATGGTCTCCCACAGCTTCTTCAAGCCGTTTGTGTCTAAATACTGCATATATCCCCCTTAGTCTAATAGAGTAGTTAAAACTGAATCAGGAATTGGTGACAAACCGTCAACCTTATCCATTAACCTGAGTACGACTGTTCCTAGTGTGCTATCCTTACTTGCTGACGCACTTTGAGACTTTCCGTCAAAGATACTTTCAACAACCTCTATCATCAAAGGCTCTGACTTCATCTCATCGGTGTATACTCCGATTTTGATTCTGCCTTTTTTGAGCATATCTGACGGAATCAAGCACTTGTCGTCATTGATAGCGACATCACGGAAAAACTTATCTTTCTTAAATCTCGCGATTTTGGACTTGCCGTTCCATTCATCGTCAAAAGAAAAAACGGCGATATAATCGCCGTTATGCCCTATAAACTTACTATCACCCTCTAGGGTTAATGCTCTATCTTTTACTTTAAAATTAAACTCTTTCATATATCCTCCTATCTGTAAGGATTGTACTTTGTACTGCGTGCCGATAGCATATCGAAAAGAACTTTCTTCTGCTCTCTTGTGTACTGACTATTGTTTAGATACGATATAAGTTCAGCTTTTTTAAGGCTTCCGTTTCCGTCATAGTCGGCACTGCCTTTAACTGCTTCTAGGTCACTTGTTGTAAGTCCAACCCTAGTCGCATATACTGCCTTGCCGTATGTGTTCTTATCTACTGTCATTACTCCGTTAATATCTCTAAAACTAACCCCTGACTGAACGGCTGACATCGTTTTAGCCATCTTAGACTTATGGTCTTTCTGAGCATTATAGGCAAGCACAAAGCTTTCCTTTGACTGAACACTAGGATTGTACTTTAACTGTACTGTCTTATTAAGCTTTGAAAACTCTATATCGCCTTTGCTATATCCTCTGCCAAGCAAAAACTCATCTTTTGCACTTCGCTCAGCTTTGCGATATACATCGCTTATAGCCTTTACTTTGTCATCATCAGACATTCTTCTATACTCGCTACTGTTAAACAGATTCTGCAAGCCGTTTTGAACCTCTGAACCTCTAGCCTTTCTATATGAAGCCAGCTCCTCCACAGACATACGCATTTTATCTTTGCCGAATTTAATATCTAAATCAGGTTTCTTGTCTGGCAATAACTTGCTTGCGTTTGTTCCGTCAACGGAATGCATTAAGGCTTCAAGTTCATCTGTCGTTGAATCGTTTCTGCGTGCCTTTAGGCTTCCAGGCAATAGCATATTCTGTGCGACTGACAAAGCATAATCTGAAACGCTTTCCTTTCTATCCGTCTTGCCGAATGCGTCTACCTTAGGTTGTAATACCATTTCGTTAAGACCTGGTATCTTGCTAGCCATACGGAATAGGAAGTTCTGAACCTCTCTTTCCGTTGCACTCTTTGCCGTTGGTGTTACATCAAGGTCTTCAGAAGCCGTTATCCTTGCAATCTGCCCAAACAGTGTAGGTATATACTGTGACAAATAACTCTCGCTAGAATTACCTATGATTCTGTATATAGGGTTAATCTCTTGATTCCCCCTAGACGATTCAAAAGCTTGTCCTACACCTTGTAGCATAGACATAGAGAACACAGGGTCCGACATCTGAGTGAATGCATCTAGCACTCGTCCAAATGTTCCGTCGCCCTCTTTTCCGTTTGCTAGCTCCACTCCAATAAAGAACGGAATACAAGCAGGCGCTGCCCAATCCATAGTGAAGTTAAAATCTCTGCCACCGATGTTTACTGAGTATGACTGTTCGCCCATCATCTTTCGGAATTTCCCCTCGGATGAAGAATCTATTTTTCCTGTTGCTAAACCCTCAGTTCCCATATAATAGCCTAGAGCCATTATTCCTGTACCTGTCATTCCTGATGTTAGGTTGTTCAGCCCTTTTATAAACTGAGCAGGGTTCTCAGACTTTACCATCTGCTTAACCCCTCGCATTAGTCCGATAGGCGAAAACTTTGTCGCTTGCATTAGTACATTGCTAGGTGTCTTTACAAATGGGAATACTGCGTCAACAAACATACTGCTTGCCTTGTTCAGAACTCTGCCACCACCCCAATTATTAGGTATATCGGCAAGTGGTACATTCGCATACCTTTTCATCTTCATAATGAAATCTGAAAGATTGTTCGCATTTCGGAATGTTGATTCCAAGCTTTCGTTCATCGCAAACTCTTTAGCTTGCTTGAATACATCCTCAGGAACATTGTTTGCCTTATATCCTTTAGCCTTTAGGAACCCTGCAAAACTTGTGTTGTACGCAGGCTTACTGAACCATAAGTCCTCTAAGTTTAGTGCGTGTGCGTTCCACTTAGACAGCTTGTCAACGACCCTAAGCTTTGACTGAATGGCATCAGGGTGTCTGTGAACCTCCCTATACTTTTCCATTCCCTCAATGATGTATCGGTCCTCGTCATAAGCCTTGCTTGCTAAGGCTCTTAATGCTCCATCTTCGCCTGTTCTTCCCACGTGGAAAGCCTTTGTCCTATCTGCTTGCTTAACTAGATTGCTCTGTAATGTAGCTTCGACTTTATCCCTTACCATTCTTAGAGGTGTGAAGATACAGTTACCGATAAGGTTTCGTACATGAGTTCTAGGACTGCTTAGCATTGAAAGGTATCTCCAAGCGCTGAGTTCATCGGTCAAGGTAGGTGGAATCTGATTCCACATTGTCTTGCCTATCTCGTTCTTAACCTCAGCGATTTCCTTTGCTCCACTTGCTTTTCTCAGTCTATTAAATAATTCATCAGGAACACTAACTGTAATTCCCTTTTTGCTCAAAGTGTTTGCAAATTGTTTATTAAGCCTATCGACATTTCGCTTTACGGCAACCACTCTGCCCTCAGGAGATATTTGATTGAACCATCTCATCGTCTGAAGTCCTCTAGCATACTCGCTCGCTAGCGATACAACTTCGCCTGAGACGATTGAAGCTTCCTCGTGTCTGCCTAGTTCCTCTAGCTTATTAAACAGTGCCACTCCACGGACCATCGTATCACTGTTTGTTTGCCCTGTTTCCACGGACATTTTGAAGTGATTGAGTGTTCCATCAATATCATCACCAATCTCGGTTGTAGCTTGTTTTAGAGCGTCTTGATTGCGTGTTGTGTCGGACATAAAGTCCATCGTCTTGTGCTTTCGCTCTGTGATTGCCTTTTTTGTTTCGCTTGTCGCATATGAATGAACAGTCTTTAGCCCTTGTGATTCTTTAACTGCATAGGTTCCCAAATGTGGCTCGGTTCTTGTCGCCACACCTATTGAATCAATCGGATGAATCGCTGATTCCATAATGTCATTTGTCATTGGGCGCCCTTTTACGCTCGGCAAATTCTGTGTCTTAGATATAACATCATCTAAGCCCTTGTCTTGTGACAAGTTTATATCCTTGCTTTTCATCTGAACATCTATTGGCTCATAGTGTTTTCTAGGTCTAAAAAGTTCAACATCAGAACCATAGCTTTGTTTCATTATCGCTGTCCTTGTCTGTCTAGGAAGCTGTTGCTTTGATGTTTGAGCCACTTCGGAAAGGGATAGTGGTTTACTCTGTATTTCTGCGATTTTAGGCTTATTAATTTCAATTCTTGCTTCTGTTGATAACCTCTGTTTAGGGGTTTCTACTCCTAAAGGATAATTAACCTTAGTGTATCTTGTTGTTGGAATTTCAGCAGTGGGTAGGTCTGCATGGACTTTCGGTTTTCTTAGTCCTCTTAGAAATGCTGGTGCAAGGTCAGAAGCTGAGCCCAGCCCTACATCAAGTGCCGTATTCAGTCCTACTTGCTTCCAATAGTCCTTACTTCCAAATTTGTAACCATCGCTCAAAATTGAGCCTTGTGAGTTATAAAAGCCTAAAGGTGTATCGACTGCGATTTCCTTTGCTAACTGCCTTGTAACGCCCTCTGCCGTCTTTGTAGCAAGGCTATTTACTGCCTTATCAGTCGCCACCATTCCTAGCTTCCCTAGACTTTTTCTCGCTCCATTTTGGATGAATTTGTTTGTCGCTAGTCTTTTAGTGAGTGCTTGTCCTGCTCCACTTTTCGTAAGTGCGTTAGTGATTGCCCCTGTTGCTCCCACTCCCTTGAGAAGTGCTCCTCCAAGCAAAAAGGCAAGTCCTTGACCTGCCATATCTCCTAACTTAAAAGACCATGTATCCCTAGACGAATCTTTCACGGAATCTAGTTTGTAATTGATAGGAACCAGTCCGTGTCCCAATCCCTCTGTCGAACCAAGCATAAAACGACCACCTGCCGTATCATTCATCTTGACTTGTTTCTTATATGCTTCATCTAGTCTCGCGTTGCTTTCTTCCCTAGCTTTCCTTTGGTCTGCTACACTTATTACATTTAGCCTTTTAGCCATTTTGACTACCTCTTACCCTTTTTCTTCTTAGGTGACGGTTTAGATGGAGCAAACGACTGATACCCTCTGTTTACATAGTTCATTGAGATTGCTCCACTAGGATATGTTGGTACTACCTTTTTCGCTTGCGTGGGTGACTCCTTTCTTGCTTCAGGATGACCTCTTGCGATTAGGAACGAATCAGGAGTCTTTTTCTTCTTAAACAGATTGGTCACTGCTTCCGCTGCGTTTACCATTCTAGGTGTAGGGTCCTCTACATACATAGGCGATTCATCTGCATAGTCGGAATAGTCGCTTGCACTTCCTCCACCATAACTGCGTCCACCACCATAACTGCGTCCGTAACCTCCATATCCGTAACTTCTAGCAGCAGCTGCCTGTTGTGCTTCTATTTCTGCCTGCTTAGCTTCATCCCACGCTGCGATTTTTGCGTCATAGTCTGCTATTGCGTCGCTCTGTTGTTTTAAATACTGATTAGCTAATGATTTAAGGGAATTCATATAAGCATTGTTGAGTTCTGTTAATGCTCCCTCTCTTGCTGAATTACCTTTAGCTAGTGCGTCTGCATAAGCCGTCTGCAAATTAACCTTTGCCGTTTCGCTTGCTCCACCTGTGATTCCTTGTGCCGACAAGTGCTCAGGTAGTTCAAGGCTGTTCTTTTGATAATTAACATAAGCGTCTCTAGCTGAAGCTTCATAATTCTTATTAGCCTTATCGACTTCCTGATTGTGCTTCTGCTCTAGCAACGCAGTGTCTGCGTCTTTTGCTTTCTGTATGCTCTGCAAATATGCTTCCTTTAGGGTTGCATATGGGTTTCCTGCTAGTGCCATATTTACCTCCTACTTTGAAAAATTGCCTACTGAGTAGGTCTTAGCTAGGCTGATGATACTGAAAGGTCTTGCGTCTTCGCTCTCTAACCTTATCTGTAAGTGCCTATATTTCTTTTCTTTCTTCTTGATGTGAATGTCTGTCTGCTCTGAACTTGTTGTCATTATTAACTGTTTCCCCTTGCCATCTACGATAAAGTAAATGCCTACTTCGGAATCAGCAACATCTAGCAACAATACATTTCCTCGCTTCTGCAGGGTCTTATATACTGTTTCATTGCCGTCATAGTCAACAGGTGTAGTCCAATGAGCCTTGACTGGATCACCATCGTACAAAACTCCGTATCCTTGTTTTGCTCCGTCTCTGTATGCTCCATCATATTCATAGTCAGTAGAAAAACAACAAATGCTGTCTCCACTTCCGAATAAAAGCATATCATTGCTTACGCAAAATACACTTGCAGGGATATTGTCGAACACATAGGTTTCATACGCAAAGTTTGTTCTGTTCTTATCGTCTCTAGTCGTCTGCCTGCCATCGAATACATAGCACTTACCACTAGGCAAAGCTAAGATGTAGTAAGAGTTCCACGCAACGGCAATCGCCCTATCTAGGTTTTTCTCCTTGCATAGCACCTTATTGACAAATACACTGCGATTTCTTATCGCTAGCTGAGTACTCATATAGTGATTGGATATACCATACAAGCCTGTTGATGATAGGAACATAGGGTCATCTATCAATGTGGCAAAGGTATTAGGTGCTACTGCCCCTGTCGTTACGGAAGATGAACGCAATATGAATGTTTCTTTGCCATCTTGTAGCTTTGCTCCACTTATGAAATATACTGACGATTCGTTCTGAGTGTTCCCTGTAACGACGACAAGGTTATCCTCGTATCGGTGCAAATTAACGATTGAATCTGCGTTAGCCACATTGATAAAGGAATTATCAGGAATATAGGTTGCGTCTCCTACTGCAGAAAAGTAAACCTTGTTCTTCCCTGATACTCCAAATAGCCTATCGTTGTTAGCATAGCCATAATTACGGATTTTGCCATCACGACATAGTAAAGCATAGTTCTCATTATAAAAGCCTTTGTAATAGCCGTTTTTATCGCTTATCCACTGTCCGTCGTCGTCAACGCGTCCTTTTTCATCGCTAAAAGATACATATGTTACACGGATGTTATCTTGCCCTGTTACAGGTGGTTTATAAGCCTTAATCTTGATTATCGGTGATTCAAGGAAAGTGTCACCTAGCATTCCGTTAGCTAGATAACCTTGTGTCTTTGTTGCGTTCTTCGTAGTGGTATACTCGGCTTTCTTCCACGCACCATCCGTATCAAGATATTCAACATTTATAATCAAGTATCTTTTGAACAGTCCGTCTGATTCCTCGTTCTCCTTTTTAGGAAGTAACCTCAGTTCTGTTGTCTTATCATCACCTAGATAAGATACTCGCCTATAAGGTGCTAAAAGGTTTACTCCTGCTCCTATATTCTTGCCACCTGTACCATCAAGGTTTTTAGATATGGCAACATCAGGAACAGTCTTTGTGTTCATCTTGATTCTAGATTCGTGATTAGGGTAACCTGCACCGATGATAAAGTCCTCTATGATTTTATCTACCTCGCAAAAGAAATATCCTTGAGGGTATAACCCATCAAACAGTCCACTAAGAGTAGACAATCCATACTTACTAGGTGTTAAAGTGCTTGCATCTATGTGTCCAAAACCACACGCATAACATTTACCATCAAACGCAAATAGCTTGATTGAGTTAAAGTCACAAGTCGAACCACCATAAAGAGTTTTTATATTCTCTAGGATATTGAAGCCATTGTGCTTCCACTTCTCCACATAGACATTCTTATTTGTCGCAACATATAGCAAGCCGTCTACCTCTATCATATCAAGGATTCGCTCGCCCTCGTATGACTTCATATATCGCCATCCCTTACGCTTTCTAGGATTGCCCCCATCATCGCTTATCATATTAAGCATATCAGGGGAATGTCTGCGATTAACCTCTTTCGGAGAATGAGAAAGGTCTATTCCTCGTAACCCTGAATATTTAGCCGTAGAAAGTCTAGGCTTGCTTGATACTGTTAGCTTTCCCATCTTAAATCTCCAAACCACCTACGAATTTGCATTTTCTAGGCTTGATTATCGCTGACAATAACTGCGTTTTGAGGTCATCTGCATTATTCCAATACATTGTCGCTTTTCGCTCGTCGTCATCTAGCCATATAAAATACGCTGACATCAACGGAACAATTCCACACACCATATCAGGTAAGTCGATTTCTTCCATTTCGCTCGTATCTGATGTTATATGGCTAGGCTCATATACATCGACTTCGACAACATCCTCAAAATAGTTCTTATACGGCTCAACGACTGTGCGATACACCCAATCTATGCTTCGGTTTATCGCATTTAACACTATTTCTGAGTATAGGTCCATAGTAGAATCATCCTCAAAACCTAGTGTCTTAATATTGCTTTTTAGTTCTTTTATAGTCATATTTCACCTCAAACAAAATAAAGGGGAGCATTATCGCTCCCCTAGTCTTACTACTCCTTACAGTTGAGTACAACCATTTCCTTAGGTCTTGCGATTGTTCCACCATATAGAACAAATCCCTTAACAGCGTCAGAGAACGAATTGTCAGGTCTGTATGGCTCAACATGAGTTAGAGGGTTTGCAAATGCAATAGCCTTGTCTGTTCTGAGCATGATGAGTGAATCAGTGCCTGTTTTGTAAACATTGTTGCTCATCTTTACGATTACATTTCCGTATCTACCCACCTTGCCGTTCTCAATCATTGTTGAATTGTTCTGGTCAAGGTCTACATATGCCTGCTTCATTAGCATATAGAACCACGGTGGAACAGTAAGGGTGATTTTGCTATTGTTTGATACATTCTGCTCGTATAGCTTCTTTAGACCCCTGTCAACATAGCTGAGGATGTTAGCCTTTGTTACCTGTGTTGATGCAGTGTCTAGCTTGTCTGCCCTTGTATCAGCAGCAAGCTTTGCGATGTACTTATCCATTTCATCAGCTACACCATAAGCACTCTCAGACATAAGAGCGTCCATTGGTCCGTTTGCGACTGCCTGTGCCTTGTCGATATCGCCTACCTTGAAATTGTAGTATGCGACCTGGTCAATCTTCATAGAGATTGATGTGTCTGCTACATTCTCAGCATTGGCAAGTGTGATGTCTGTTGCTGTTGTTGTAGTGGTGATTGTAGGCTTGCCTACTCCCAAAATTCTAACTGTGTCACCTGCCTGCTTAACTTCGCCCTCGTACTGTCTGTTACAGTCCTCTGCGAATACAAGTGCCTTTTCAAGTTCTCGGTTGTACTGCTCTGACCAAATCTCAGGTATAAACTTCTTATAAGCCATTTTTTACTCCTTTTCTACCATCTCGTCATTGATTTGCGGATGGTCTCATAATTCTTCTTAACTTCATCTTTTGTCATAGCTTCGACTTCCTCTTGAGTGAAATACTCCTTAGGTGCACTAGCTGTGCTCTCTACCTTGCCTGTTGCCTTTGGTGGGACGATTGTTGTTGCCTGCTTTTCAGCTTTGCACGCAAAATACGCTTGCCTTGCAGTAAGTCCACTGCTGATATATCCTGCGTACGATTCTCCCAAGTCCTCTAGGCTCTTAACCGTAGGGTCAAGGCTCTGCACTTCTTTGAGGTCATCTGCCATTCTTTTTTCAGCCTGATGTTCAAGCACTGCTTGCATTAACTGCTCGTTTTCTCTTTTCAGACCATCGATGACATTCGCTTCTTCTCTCTCTGCGACTAACTCGTCATACTCTCGGTTCTGATAAAAGGCTTCCGCTGCGAGTGCTTTATCTTCGGCTTCAGGAAAGAAATTCGATAGTGCTCTTTCGTACTCTGCATTAGAGTTTCTTAGTGCTTCAAGCTCTCTCCTCATTTCTGCAAATGCTGAATCGGAATCTGTTTTTCCTGCTTCAGTTTCTGCATTATCAACCACAGGTTCGGCGACTTCCTGTTCTTCTGCGCCTACATCTTCTGATTCGATTGTTGGGTCGGCGACCTCCAACACTTCTGCGCCTACATTCGTTTCAAAATCTGGCATTGTTTTTAACTCCTTTTTGTATAATTAAAAAGAAGCGCCTTATTGCGCTTCTCTTAATTCAGTGTTTTCTGTTGGCATTTCTTCGTGTTCTGCCATCATTTCGTGATTTTCGATAGGAATATCCTCCGTCGATGCATTTTCTGCGTTATCCTCTAAAATTTGAGGCTCTATTTTCGCTTCTGAGCTTCTTTTGGATATGAGGTTAAGTAGTTTACCCTTGCTGATTGCTCCACCGTCAGGAATCAATTCTGCGTACTCCTCGAATGTTATCTGTCCTTGAGCAAGCAAAGCGTCGCAAGCCTGCTGTTGAGCAAACTTTGTCCACTGATTATCTTGTGAAACATCGACTTTTACCGACGGCTTAAAGTCCAAAAGTTCATCTGCAGATATCTTAATCTCGTTTCCGTGCTCATCCTTAGTGGTGAAGCTATCTATATCATATACTAGCCACATATCAAACCACATAAGGGCGATATCCTCTACTGTCTGTTGGAAAGTGTTTATCTGCTCATTGAGTGGAATCTGTGCTTGGTCTCTGATTGCGATGATAGCGCTTCCACTCGACCTCTGAGGGTCGATGTTGCCCACGGCAAAATCACCTGCTCCTGCAAGTTCCCTTGTCTGCGTGATTAGGTCAGCAAACAGTTTGTCTGCGTCGCTAGAGATATTCGCTGCATTTATATAGCCTATCATCTGATTGATTGACTGCTGAGCATTTCCTCTTACTCCAATCGCAGCGCCAACCTTGTTTAAATCATCAGGGTTTTCCACTGCGTCTGCGTCATAAGCGATTCTAGGAAAGGCAGATATCTTTACAGTAACTGCTCGTCTAGCTAAGGTCTTATTAAGTTCTATCTGATTAGGAATCATCGAAGCGACCTCGCTAACTCCTCTAGCATTATTAGGTCTAGGCTCCCATACAAAGTTCTGTATAGGATATAGAGTTAGCCCCGCAAATTCTTTTCCGTCTACGGATGATGTAATTCTTCTCGTAGGTTCAATAAGGCTTTCTTTTGTCGCCCTAGTAACAGTGATTACATCGTCCTTATCCTTTGATAGGTAGATAACGCAAGTAACCTTATCACTTACTTCCTCTTTGTTCGCGATCTGATTTTCCATTTCTGCATCTGTCTGAATCTTATCTATCTCTTCTTTAGGTATATTGTTTTGCTCGGCAATCCTTTTTACTCTCTCAAGTGGAAGCCTTTCCATAATCATTATGTAAGGCTGTTCCTGAATGTTTGTCGTATTTTCGTTGCCAAACAGTATATTTGTGTTGTCGATAAGCTGAGGTGTATCTAAGGTCGAATCTGTACCCCAATACAGGTATGAATCGCCTTGAATTGCTGAAGCCTTAATGCACTTCCACAAGGCACTATTCATCTTTGCCTTTTCCCACGACTGAGCAAATTTCCTATTGAGGGTATCGTATATATGCTGATTGGTGCTATCGTCGCCCATATCGGTGAATTTTGCCGTCATAGCGTGCTGACAAACAGTGGATACCTTGTACTTGATTGTCGGCTTGATGATATTAAGCATAGGGAGTTCATCTTTGGTCTTAACCCCTACCCACTGATTATCACCGTAAAAGTTCCAGTTTCGCTCAGTATTTTTTACCAAGCCTTTGGTCTGCATGTACTGTTTATTCTTTTCGTACATCTGCCATATCTTTTCACAATTCATTAAAAGTCCTTTCCATAACTATCAATATCTTGCAGCAACTGTTCTAACCTAGCTCTTTCCCTCTCAGAGGTTCTTTCGGCTTTAGTCTTATATCCTAGTGTCTTTGCTATCTTCGTAGGTATAGGCTCAATTTTCGACCTCTCAGGGCGAAGCTGAACCCCTACCGATACACCAATAAAAAAGCACACTATTAAAAGTGCACCATAAATAAGGTTATATGACATTTATCGATTCTCCTTTCCCTATCGCGCTAGCAGCGCTTTTACGCTTAGCTAAGTTAAACTGTATTAGCTTATTATCACTCGTAGGAGCACTAGGTTTTCCGTTCTTCCAATAAATCAAACGATTTAAGGCTTGGCTCATAGCGTCTACTTGGTCATCGTGCTTGCCGTTAGGAAATGCTGAGCACTCGTTTACAAAGTCCTCAGTGAAAGGTTTCTTCTTCGGAAGATAAACATTTCCACTTTCTATCGCTCCACTAACGGCATTTACTCTCGACACCTTGCCACCTTGTGGGGTGATAGGCACTATTCCGTGTATTTGTCTTCTTAACACTTGGATAACCGATGTTCCATTAGCCTTATCCTCTATCAGAATTCTATCTACCGTAGGATACATTCCCTTTAGTCTTAGAATCTCCTTTACAGTCTTAGGCATATCTAAATGCTTTTTAACTGCGTCTACTAGGTAAAACTCGGAATCTTTCTTACCCCATATCTGTATCGCTACAAAGTCATTATCCTTGCCGTCTTTAAATGCAGCGTCAACACTCATTATCAAGGTATTGAGTTCAGGCAAAGTATCATAATACTTCCACCATTCCCTCTGCAAAAGGTTTCCTTGAGCACTTACAGGTCTACCTTGAAAAAGTGCGTTCCAGGTCCTAGATCCAGACTTACTTAAATATCCTTTCTTAAAATCAGCTAGCCACTTATCACCTTTGCCTATCTCAGGACAAAGTGCTTCACCAACCTTACGACCTAAGACATCGCCCTCTTCAGCTTCACACGGAAGATTAACCACCGTTACATTAGGCTCATTTTCTATCATTCTGCCTGCTAAGTCGTCCTCGTGCCATCTAGTCATTATTACTATGACTTTTGCATTAGGTGCAAGCCTTGACTTATACGATGAGTTCCATTCATCCCAAAGGTGTTCTCTAGTAGTCTCTGAATCAGCTTCCTGCTGAGTCTTTATAGGGTCATCTATGATAAACAAATTTGCAGGGTTTCCTGTCACACCACCTGTAACACCTCGGCTTATCATCTGTCCATTATTGCCAGCCATCCAAAACTCATTAGCCGTATTTTTATCCTTACTCAGTCCTGTTCCGAATATCTCTCCGAACTCTTCAATCTTGCTCTTATTCTTTAAGCCGAACTTCTGAGCAAAGTCTTCACTATAGCTTACCTCTATTACTTTCCTAGTCGGATGTTTTAGTAGGTACCAACTAGGCAAGGTCTCAGTTATAGTCATACTCTTTCCGTGCTGAGGTGGAGTGCTTATTATCAATATCTCATAAGCCTTATCTGTCTCCCTCTCAACAAACTCTTGAACAGTATCGCACAAATAATCGTGGAACTTACTATGTCGCCATCCCATATTAGTTAGGGCAACATAGCTTTTATAGTCGTGTTGTATTAAGGCTTTTACTATCTCTCTACTATCTGCCATAACTTCTCCAAAATTTTATAATAAAAAATACCCATCGGCATATTAACCTAGTGGGTATGAATTGGGTACAATCGATTGTGAAAAGATGATGTGAGGGTGAGGGGTACTATATACGTACTATAAGAACGAGTGGCTCTGATTGGGGATAGTGGTTTGATTCTCCATTCTCCAACCTTGATATTTTCTCCTCCATCCTTTATCTCTTTTGAGGTTCTCTATATCCTTTTTACTCTGCTGAGGGTATAGGGTACTTTCATATAATGGTAAATATATCTATTCTGTAAACTATGATTTACGGAATAGTTTAAAACAAATGTTGAAATTTCAACGATTCCTTTTACTGCTTATATGGTCTTATTCATTAAATATACAAAGGTTCTAATAAAATTCACTGATTAAAGCTATCATTTTTTATTCATCTTTGCATATTCTTTGTATATAACTATCGTAAATATCGTTACTAATGCATAAGGTTTGTATAAAATGTATATCGATAATATGTCATTTATACACTATTCTGCTTTGTCTAGGCTAGAAATGTACTCTTTGAGTATCTTGTCGGCTTTATCTTTACTAATTGGCTCTTGCCTTGTAGTGGTTTCAATCTTAGTATTATCAGCCCAACCACACCAATTTTTCAAACAAAACATAGTCATTTGTCGGTCGTAAGCCCCTGAAATTACTCCTTCCGTTAGTATGTCAGCTAGTATATTGTCGTATAACGGTTTAAAATCCGATTTGTAATCGCTTAAGTATCTGCATAAAGAGGAATAGCTGATGCCAATAAAATCTGATAAATTGGCTTTTGTTGGATATACATTATATTTGTTGTCTCTGATATGCTTTAGAAACTCTAAGTATAATGTCATTAAATGCTCAGGTGATTTTATATATACATCTGCTTTATTTGCCTTTATAACCTTGTTTGTGTCTGCTCCTGTCAAGTATACTCTGTTGCCTTGCTCGTCTATGCCCACCCAATCGTCAATCGCCGTTATCATTCCCACGGCTAGGTTAGGTCTTATATAGTAGCCGTCATATATGGTAGCAACTTTTACTTTATTTATGCTCTTCTGTGTTGCCAGGGAGGTATCAGCTTGCTTGACTGTATTTAATTCTTTATTTGCTTGTGCCCTTGTCTTAGCTTTTGCCATTTCCTCCCCCTTTCGGCTCGTATAGAGCATTACGCTAGATTCTTTAACCTCTTAGGCTGTTTGCTTATCAAATAAAAATGCCTCTAGGTTCGCCATCCCTCAAATATTGAGGTGGTTACTGATAGAAGCATTATATGTATCGCTCGCCCTTGTGCGATACTTTCCCCTCTTTAGTCCTTCTTTTTATGCGCACGAAAAGGCTCACCATTCCGGCAAGCCTGCCGTCGCTAGATATAATTTAGAAAGGTTGAAATCATGGACTAACTCCATTACTTACAAGTATATTATATCATACTTTAAACATTTAAGATGAATTTTTTCATTGAAATTTAAACATTTTGAGCCATTTTGAAAAAAATATTTAAAAAAAGTTTTAAAAAAGTGTTGACATACTGCACAATGTGTTATATGATACATACAACGAAGCACACAAAGTGCGTAACGCAAAGATGTATCAAATAAAGAAAAGAGGTTGTAAAGATGTATTTTGAAAATTGTAGCACACTAGAACAGTTAAAAGCAGAGTATAAAAGGTTAGCCATGATGTACCATCCTGACCGTGGCGGTGATTTGAGGACAATGCAAGCTATCAATTCCGAATATGATAGCAAGTTTAAGCAGGTCAAGGACTGTCACATTAACAAAGATGGCAAAACTTATAGCAAAGAGACAAGCGAGAAATCAAGCGAATTTGTAGAGTTAATCAATCAGCTAATCAGAATGAAAGGTATTGCAATAGAGATTATAGGTTGCTTTGTATGGGTCAGCGGAGATACTAAGCCACATAAAGACGGCTTGAAAAAATTAGGTTTTAAGTGGCACAGAGTAAAGGCTTGTTGGTATAAATCGCCACAGGGATATAGACGTTTTGGCAACAAGAAAGAGTACACATTTGACGAAATCAGGACGATGTACGGGTCAATGACGGTAAACACAAAGCCAATGCAGGAATTAACAGTTTAAAAAGGATATTAGCCCCTCTACGGAGGGGCAGGAGGTGAAAAGATGAACAGATTTAAAAAGTATTGTCCAAATGTATGGGTTGCAGAGTGTGAAGAAGAGTACAGCAAGGGCGACATCATAGAATTAACTACTAAATATGACAAAGTCGTTGAGTGTGAGGTTTACAACCTTGTTGGGCAGACTGGCGATAAATACTATTACTCAATCGTGAGACTAGAGAGCTTAAGCTATGCGGAGCGTAAGGCGGACAAATACAGGACCGCAAGCGCTCGCAATATGGCACGCAGTAACGAAAGATGGAAATCTGCAGAAGAGAGTAAAGAGTTTTTATCACTCGGAGAACCCATCAAGGTTGGACATCACAGCGAAAAATCGCACAGGGCACTAATTGAAAGAAATTGGAAGCGCACGGCTAAAGCCGTTGAGTATATGAACAAAGCGGAAGAGCAGGAACACAAGGCGGAGTATTGGGAGAATAAGGCTAAAGAAATCACCCTTGCAATGCCTGAAAGCCTTGAATTTTTCACTGCCAAGCTGGAGCAAGCAAAAGAATATCATAAAATGTTGAAAGAGCATCCAGAAAAACGCAAGCATTCTTATTCTTTGACTTATGCAAAGAAAGAAGTCAACGAACTAACAAAAAAAGTTGAGATAGCTACAAAGTTATGGGGTTGAGTTGAGCCACTCAGAGGGGGAATCGTCCCCCTCCTAGCACAAAATAGATTGTAAATTTTGAATTGTAATGTTATAGTAAAACATATAGTAAAGAGAGGTTTGAATAAGAATATAAGGGCGATTAATCGCCCTTAATCGTTTGTTTAGGAGGTTTAAATGATAATCAACGGCAAAAGGTACGATACAGGCAAAGCCGTATTTATAAGCTCATATGACGGCTCAAAGCTATACAGGAAGCGCACAGGGGAATTCTTTCTTGAAGATGGTGGAAAAATCAAGCCACTGTCAATTGATGAAGCAAAGAAAATTATTGAGGTTGTGGCACCTGAAAAGATGGCGGACTTATTCCCTGATACGACAATCATTGATAGAGTAAAGGCTCTTAGGGGGGCTTTAACACAGCAAGAGTTTAGCAAGGCTTACGGTGTGCCTTTGAGGACCTTGCAAAGTTGGGAGATGGGGGAGAGAGTTCCGCCTGCTTATGTCCTTGACCTATTAGAGTTTAGAATTAAGCACGAAGCCTAAAATTGAGTTTTAAAGGGTTTTTATACATCGCCCTATAAGATGGCACGAAAACCTTTAAACTGTTATCAGTGGTTCGCTAGGCTTGTTGTAAGCCTGTGAATATATCTCACTGCTAACTAGAATATAACGGCTCAGCTAGATCCTAGAAAAAGTGGTCTGTGGGGTTCCCTAAAAGATGGTGGTAAAATGCTCAAACTCTTAATTTGATACATCAAGAAAAAAGCCTTGAATAATCAAGGCTTTTCTTTTATTTGATAATATATTCCACTCTATCAAGCGTGGCTTCTTTTAGCCTGTGGGCTTTGGAAGAATTGAGGTTAAAATATTTCTGAACGGCTTTTGTTTTGTTGGGGATATTGTGCATATATAGTTCATAGATATAGTTTTGCTCTGCACTTGAGCCCTCTATTAGCTTTGCTATCCCCTCAAAATACCACCTATAAGGCTTTAATCGTTTCTCGAATCTTTCCCTCTGTATGGCTTTGTTTTCCACCTCTGAAGCTATGTTACTGCTCGTTACCCTTTCTTTGGAATAATCAAGTCCCATACTTGTTAGAATGTCTTTGTATTCTTCGCAAAGTTTTTCGTATTCTTCCTTATTCCTCTTGTAGTCCATCAAATAAGCTTTCACGTCAAACTTATAGTAGTTCTGCATTACTTCCTCCTTACTACCTCAGGTCTTACACCGTCTTTGAGTGCTTTTAATACATCAGACTTCTGTTGGTCGCTTCCAACGGCTAGAATCAATAGCACCATAAAGTGTTCTAACGGTAATATCGCTTTCCACATCGTGTCCTTATACTGCTTTTGACAAACTAGTGGAATAAATAAATCGTGCCTTTCCATTCCGTGTTCTATCGCCCTGCCTAGATGTCTTTCAAGGCTTAATTTATCGCAGATTTTAGTTTCAATATGACAATACGGCACTCCGTCAACAAAGTTGGTTTTATCCTCTAGGCGATTGATTTTCGCTTCGGTGAAACCCATCTGACGGAACATCTTCGCCACTTCTTTGTCGCTCCAGGTCCCCCATTCAAAACCGTTGTATTTCTTGCGTTGCTCTTTTGATATTCTGCCCATATTTAGTCCTCATCTGCAATCCTAGCAAAATTCCAAGCAAGAGTTTCGCTTTCTGTCTTTGATGTACGCCCATCTAGATATGCACACACCCTTTTGCCGTCATACAGAGCAAAATAACGCATATACCATGTTTTGGCGTCATTGCTAACCTCTATTAGGGTGTCTTTCTCGACCTTAGTCCAATCAATCTCGGATTTGTCGGTCGTCTCAAACATAATCACATCTCTTATATTCTCTTCTACGCCTATACGTTCTATATCTTCAGGTGTCGCACACGCTGTATTACTGTACTTACATCCATCACATCCATCCCATTCGCAATGTCTCTCAGCGTCAATTTTTATAAGTTTCTCAAGGTAATCTATTGCCGTTACCTTTGTTACATCTATTTCTCCCATTTCTGCTCCTTTTCTAACTCCACTCGATTTATCTGTCTTTTGATTTTCTCGACCACAATATCATTAACCTCATCTTCCACATTGAGTAAGTATTTGACTTGTGCTAGCATAATTTCAACATCGGCTATTTCTTCGATTACATTTCTCGAAAAAACACTACCTCTACCATACCTCTCTAACTTGTTCAACGCTTGTATAAGTTCAGCCATTTCCTCGATTAGCATATTCTTTTGATGGGTGTAACCATAGTGGTTGGATATCTGCTTTAAATCACTTTGTATTCCCATTACATACCTCTATATGGTGAACGGTCTGACCATAAAACCTCTATGCCGTTCTCAAGTGCATGTAAGTGCTCAGTGCATGCACCCCTTGACTGCACCCAATTATCTAGCATGTAAATGTGTGTAGCCTTGTCTAAAAGTCTTAGACATATCACCATGTAATCGTCCCAATCACATAAGTTAGGTAACAATACCTCAGCTGGATTTAGGACGGTTGCTCCGGGGAACTTCTTTTTTAAAAGTGCCTCAGCGTTTGCAAACGTCATAATATAATCTTTATTTCCTGTGATTTTGCCACTGATATAGATTTTCATATGGTCATACGATTCCCTCTGCTCTGCTTTTGTATCACACGGTCTGATTAAAAAAGTTGATACTATATTGCAATCACTGTTGGGAAAAAGTGCTCTGCCCCACTCGTCCACAACCCCACCTAATTCACCATTCAGCTTATTTACAAGGCTGACGATGTCTTTGTAAGTATCTTTTGCAGTTTCGGTGCTATTAAAAGTATATTTAAACAGTTTATCATCTTCGTTGGTACATTCCCCTCGCACAAATAAGATTTCGTCAGTTAGCTGAGGTGCATTTCTCGTACAAATTTTAAAATCCCCATTTTCTATCAAGGTGGTCACGTAAGCACCAACCCCTCGTAAATCCTCATCTTGCTCCAACACTCTTCCTGATATTGTTTTGTCCTCTAGCTTTAGTTCTATTTTTAGTTTCATTACATCCATTCCCTCCTAATGTCATCTAACTCCCTTTCAGCCTCTTCTAAATCAAGCTCGTATTCTTTTAGAGACTTTCTCAGTATGTCTTTGTCTGCATTGTGAATGCTATCGTCCTTGAGTCGTTCTTCAATTCTCTCAATTTCCGACTCAAGAAAATTACTTGCATATTCTATTAGTCTGTATTGTGGTATCATTGCTACTTCTCCTTTAAATTCCGTCAATGTCGTTATCTGTTCCTGACAAATACTTTTTATCGACGATATAAGCAACTGTAAATATCAGAGATGATAAGACTGCTAAAGCAGTAGCCATCATCGTGAAAAAGTATATAGAATCGAGCACTATTAATGTTCCCTCATACTTCTTTGGTATCATCCTGCTTATGTGGTATTCCCCTATCGGAGCGACTAGTAAATAAGCCACTCCGATTATGTTTATTAAGATTATTATTAGAACACTTTTAATATTTGCCATCATTTTTCCCCTTTTCTTCAGTTCTTGAGCGTTTATCAATGGTGGTACAGAGGGTTGCTCTCTAATTAACTCGACAATCTCGTTTCTTACAGCATTTCGGTTGTGTTCTTTAACCCCCTCTAATATCACTTTATTCCAATGCTTATCGGCAACCTCTAAGCTCAATTTATCTGCGTCTATCAATCTCATTACTACTCCTCTATCCAATCAGGGTTCTCGTATATGTTGCCCACTACTCGTACATTTTGCTGGCTCAACAAACTGATTTTATTATCCTTGACGATATGATAACCATCTTTGATATATCGCACCTCGCACAATCCGTGTATGGTATCCACTATATCCCCCTCGTATATTTCTACTCCGTTTTTACATTTCAGCCCTGTTGATTGCATTAGAATTGCATCTTGATTAAAATAATTATCTTCTCCGTAAGCGTTATAAAATACTCTAAAAGGCTTTGTTGAGAAATCAATCGCCGTCACATCATTCATTTTCTTTGACATCTTATCCCATGCTCTAAATTTTGGTATCATCGCTATATCCTTTCTGCTATGTCCTTAATTACCGTTACCGTTACTCCGTTTCCAGCTTGTTTATACAATTGTGAATTTGAGTTAAATTGCTCTGCATGTTCAAAATATTCATCTTTCCATCCTTGTAGCCTAAAACATTCCTTTGGTGTTAGTTTTCTGATAGCCAGGTAACAATTATATTTTTCGCTCCATATCGCCCATGCTTTGCAATCTTCTGCTATTTCCACAACGGCGGCTTGATTGCAACTTGTATCTAGTGTTTGAGCAACTTGCTTGCCTACGCGCCCTCTTCTTGTTTTGCTGTTTGGTAAGGCAACATTGATGCTATCTCCTTTTGTCGCTTCTGTGTACCCTTTCTTTACTGCTTCTTTCACTTTGATTTCACCCCCACTTGTTGTAAGACAGGGGCTTATTCCTGTTGTATCAAAGACTCTAAAAGCTGACGGACTTTTTCTCTTCACATTCAAAGCATATTGTCCTACTTGGCAAATACGATTTCCTCCGTCTGTTCCCTCGATAGGAAATACTTCTCGTCTACCTCGTCCTCTAAGATGTCCAATAATGAACACTCTCTCTCTGTTTTGCGGCACTCCGTGATGTTTTGAGTTAATAACTTGCCATTCTGCATCGTACCCAATCTTGTCCAATTCAACGAGAAGTCTGGCAAAGTCGAACCCCCTATTAACCGAAAGAAGATTCCGTACATTCTCAATGAATAAAGTGTTGGGTCTATCTTCTTCTTTGAGGTCTCTAAGAAGTGAAGTAACTCGAAAGAATAATCCTGACCTATTTCCTCTAAACCCTTTTCCTTTGCCTGCGATTGAAATGTCTTGACAAGGGAATCCGAAGCACCAGCAATCGGCTTTTGGAATTTCTCTTGCGATAACTCCGCAAATGTCATCTGAATACCATTCTCCGTTAAGATACTCATTTTTTAATATCTCCTTTTGTCTTTGTTTTAGTGGTAGTGTGAGCAAGTATTCTCTTTGCTTATCTGTGATGGTGTGCATTGAGCGATAGCTTGCTTCTGCGTACTTGTCAAACTCGCAGTGTCCTATACATTTATGTCCTGCAAGTTCCATCCCTCTTGTAAAGCCACCTACACCACTAAAGAAGTCAATAAATTTCATTTCTGCTCCTTCAAGATCTCGTTGCCTTTTCGCTTCTCCGATATTTCTTTTATGATTTCGTCTACAGACTCCTCAAGGGCTTTTGTTATCATTTTTTCAAACTGCCTTTTGGCTCTTCGCTTTGCAAAATACTTTGTCAATGTGTGTCCTGCAACACTTCCGGCTATCGCTGCTAATACCCATACGATTCCATATACTAATGTCATTATTTTTACCTCTCTTTATTCTTCAAAATCTCGTTATTTCTCTGTGTTTTTCTGTAACACCAAACGCAGAGATAATGCTCTTTATCTGCTATAACTGCACTGTACTTGCCGTACAGGTTGATTCGCTTACCACATAGTTCGCATTTCATCTTCTACCCTCTCCAACCTCTCTAGCGAAAACTTCACACTCTCGCTTATGGCTTCCTCATCCGTGATAACATTGACAGTTATATATTGGTTATGGTTTCTTTTAGCTAGTCCATCTAGCATCGTTTCGTATTCCGTTTCCGTCAAGGTTGAGGATGATAAGATATCTATCGCTTCTATGTCATCCAATCTCCTTATATATGTGTTTATATGGTCTGTATAAGCGAAGAATGGGGTTGCCCATTTCCTCGACATAAAACTTGTTATTTCTTTTTCACCGAGGTAAATGGTTCTAATATCATCGTTTTTGAAGCGTACATTTGTCTTAAAAATCATTCCCTCATCATTGAATTTTTCAATATCCATACTCTATTTCTCCCCTCTGTTAGTTACATTCAGTTCTCTTACTAGTTTTGCAACATCAATTCCACATAGCTGTTTAGTGTCCTTGACAAACTCTGTTACTGTTGCTCTTCTGTCGTGTATTTCCTCTAGCAAGGCGATATATGATTCGCAAAATTCGTCTAGTTTTGCTTTGTCAAAGTCATACACCATATAAAGCGTTCGCACCATGATTGCAAAGTTAAGCTGATTCGCTGCTTCGATTACCTCGCCCATTTTAGGACTTCGATTCTTTGGTTTCTTCGCTCTTGGAACGCTCATTCTTAACCCTCTTTCTTAATGCTATGTCTGTGATTTTCTTTAAGTGCTCTTTATGTTTCTTTGTTATTTGCTTCATAACTTCTCCTTTGCTTTCTTAGTTCGTTTTGCGCGTTTTATTGCAACATACTTGCCGTAAGATATTCCTAGTGCCCTTGCTTTTGCAATCTTTTCATCAAGCGAAAGTGCCCTCTCCTCTGCTTCCTTTTTAATTTCGTTCTTTTCCCTTGTTGCCTTTCTCGTCGTTCTTCTTGCTCTTTCTAAAAAGCAATCGTGCGAACACACATTTTGCCTTGCCGTTTGAGAGTAAAATTCTCTGCCACATATCTCACATTTCTTGACAAGTATATTTGGTATTATGTCAACCATTTCGGCTATGACTTCAGGCTTTAATTTTCTTATTTGCTCATCAGTCTTTGACTTTTCTATCAAGTACCTTTCGTCCGTCTCGGTAGAGACGACCTCAACCCCTTGTTGGGTCGTCTCATACTCAATGTAATCGAACATTTCGCTGTAATAAATCATTACGACACCTCGTTTAGAACGGCACAGCCTCGTCTAGTGCCTTAAAATCATCAACAGTTTCCTGATGTTCGCTCTGCGATTCCTCTGTGTGATTATCTGAGTTAGCCCACTCTAGGAACTCTACTCTTTCAGCGATAACATCAGTGGTGTATACTCGCTTGCCGTCTTTATCCTCATAGCTTCCAGTCTGTAATCTGCCTTGTACTGCTACTTTTCGACCCTTAGCAAGGTATTTCTCACAGTTTTCTGCCTGCTTTCCGAAAACGATTATGTTTGGGAAATCAGCTTTCTTTTCGCCATCTTTTACAGGTCTTTCAACGGCTAAAGAAAATCTAGCTACTGCCGTCTGTGATGTTGTGTATCTGAGTTCTACTTCCCTTGTTGTTCTTCCGATTAGTATTACGCTATTCATCTTCAAATCTCCTTTATCGTTAGGTCTTGATACCTTTTTTCAAATAACTTTTTCTTGAGCTTGTAAACATCTGTTTTCATCCCCTTGACATCCTCTACTATCAGCTTTTCCCCTTGCTGATACATAAAGTCGGCTACATACTCAATCTTGCGATATGCTTTTCCGTTCTTCCTGAACCCCTCTTGTAGCAAGAACTTCGGTTGCAATGTTAGATTTTCAATCTCTCCCTTGCCCTCTAATGCCTTTAAAACGATGTATCTTTTGGCTTCTTTCTTGGAATCAAACTTGATTCCGTCAATCTCAGTTTTTTTTGCTCTATACTTCGTCAAATTTCATCCCCCTTTGTTTAAGGCTTTATTTTCCGTTTTAAGCGATTTTTATTTTTAAGCGATAATTCTATCGCCAAGCATATTATCGTCGCTCTATGCGACTAAAAACGACCTCAAAGCCATATCTCAATGTATATCGTTACCCCTCTAACATCATTAAGCCTTTTAATTTGTCTTTAACCTCTTCAGGCAACATCGCTATCGCTTGCTCCCTCTCCACTACTGCTGACATCGTTTTGAAAAACTGCCCTCTAGTCACTGTTTGAAATGTTTCAGGAGGAAGCATAGCTAGTTCTTTTAGCTGACCTAAGTCTTTTAACCATACCCTCAAAGCCTTTGGAAGCTTATCAAACTCTGCTTGCGTAAAGTACAGTCCTTGCCTTACGGCTTTTCCTAGTTCCCCCCATAACTCAGTCACTCTGCTTTCACCACCTTGCGTGATTAGATCTATTTCTGCTCTTAGTCCTGCGATGGTCGGTGGGTACTTTTCTTTCGCAATATAGTTTTTTAAAGCAACTGTCACTATCTGTCCGTCATCCTCTGCAAACATCATCTCGTAAAGGCTTACTTGTGCTTTCATCTCCTCGACACTCAGTTTCTTGTAGTGTGTCGGAAATGCCGTACTCAGTATCTGCAATAGTGCTTTTGTTTCTGTCCTAGTCATCTCTCCCCCTTACAAGTCCATAAAGCTTACAGGCTTATCTTGTTTGCTCGGCTTTCGGTTTCTCTCCCAAGTTCTCACTGCTGCTTTCCAATCCACCATCGGCTTTCCTGTGCCGTACTTCCACCCTCTAGCTTCGTAGTAGTCAAAGAATTGTTGTGCGTCTATGCCGTTAAGTCTTTCGTCACAGTAGGCTTGAATTTCATCAACAGTCGGTCTCGCGCGCGCACGCGATATATTATTTATATTCTTATCCTTCTTATCCTTCTTATTATTCTTAGTATGTGTACCATCACTTGCACCATCACTTGTACCATCACTTGTACCATCACTTGTACCATCACTTGTACCATCACCACCTACAAAGGTTCTATTTTCAGTGCTTGTCGTTGTACCATTTGATGTACCATCTGATATACCATCGCGCGTCCATTCGTTGTCACTAACTGCGCCGTTTCCCAAACCATCACTTGTACCATCGGCTGTACCACGAACTTGATAAATCTCGTAATTTTCAATGGCTATGACTGTACCATCCGTTGTACATTCAAGTCGTATCATTCCATCGCTAGCAAGGGTGGTTAAAAACCTATCTACCTTTCGTCTATCCCAATGCCATCTAGTAGCAAGATATGACTTTGAAATGTATACTTTTCCGACTTCCTGAACTTGTATTTTCCCTTTGAATAATTGTTTTTGCTCTCTCCAACAAGCACTCATTAAAAGGTCTATCCAGGCTTGCCCTCTGCTGAATGGTTCTTTGCTCCATATCCAATGCTTTTGCAGGTTTCTGTCTAGCTTTATCCATCCCATTGCTCTTTCAACCTCTCTAGTTCTGCAGGTGTCAGAGTTTCGATTCCTTGCTCTTTACACTCGACCACCACGCTATCTATAAGCCTTGACATTTCATCAGTTTTATAGGTACTGCTTCCGTAGTAGCTTTTGATATTGTGATAGCCTTTAAAGTTCTTACATTCGCCCAAGTCCTCACATATCCACCCTGCACCGTGTTGCTCCCATACCTTGATCCAATGTTCTATGACATCAGTCTTTATCGGCACTATCTCAAATACTCCAACTTCGGATATTAGCTTTCTGTATATATCCGTTTTCGTCTGTCTTGTCTTGTCTGCTAGCTGTCCAACTAAAGTCCAAAAGTACGCATTTGCGTCAAGGCTTCTGCGTTTTGACTTAGGCTTGATGATGATGTCATAGTCCTTATTTGTGTCAATCTTTATGCCGTCGATTAGTTCCAGGATTTGTCTGTGTTGACCCTTAGGGAGATTGATTGATATTTGGTCGACTTGATACAGTAGCCTTAGCTGAATGTCTTGTATTTTCATAAGTAATTTCTCCCAAACTCCTTTCTAAAATCTTTGTTTGGATAGTGCTTTTCAAAGGCTTTCTGCCCTAGTTCGTGAAAGTATTGCATTGTCGCTTTATTGTGATGAACTCCGTTCGGTGGCTCGTTGTGGTCACAGTGACAAAGGAAAACCTTTAAGCCGTACTGCTCACTTTTCTTTCGATACGGACCACCGAAGATATGATGTTCTTCAACATAAGGACTTCCACAGATAAAGCACTCTCGCTCACTCTGTATGATTGATTTCATTACTGCTCCTTGCCGTTCTCAATATCCCTTAGGATGATTAAGGCTCTGCCGTGGTGTTCCTTTGTCATCGGTCCACTTGTCCATCCTGTCTTTTTTAGAATCTCTGTTGCGTCAAGATTCATAGCCTTGCAAAGTTCTATATATGTCTTTTTTTCGGTCGATGTAGCTAGTTCTTCGGATAGGTCTATCGGCTCATCGTTTAACGGCTCTTTGGAAGCCGTTTTTTTGCCTTTAGGAACGGCTTTACCCATCTTATAGACAACTACATTGCTTTTAGTATTTACTATGCTTAAATCGCAAATTCTGCCGTTGTCATCATAGCCAATTTGGTTTACGATAAATTTATCGAAGCATTGATGTTTTCCGTTCCTTTGAACGATGTTACAGTCGGTCTTGCTGATGAAAATGAACGGTGCCGTGTATAGTTCTCTACCGATTCCCCAATTAAAGCACGCTCTCTTAAAACTGTCGCTCGCTTCTCCTTTCTCTTTCTCGGTCATACTTTCGGTTCCGACATCCTGCTTCCAAACCCAATCCTTTCGATTTTCAAAGTAGATACCTACTGAGCAAAATAGATTCTCCTTGATTACCTCGTGGTGTCTCTGCCAATTTTCAGGACCCACTGTTTCATCAAGAATATTCATATCGCACCTTGCGTCTTTATACAGTAGCAATATCAACCCTTTTTCTGTGACTGACTGCACCCTGCAATCAATCTCATCTGCTCGCAACTTTCTAAATGTTAATCCCATCTGTCCAACCTCTCCTCTATTAGTTCTTTAGGGTTATCGTGCCCTCTGTTTGTTAGCCATTCCTCTATTTCTTTGAGGGTTTCGTCTATCTCGCTCGAACAAGTTTCGCACATATCCTCGCCCTCTTTCATATATTCGCCACAGCCACACTTGACTGCGTTGTCGTAAAGTTCTCTGCCACAGTATGGGCAAGTAAGAACGATTTCCTCTTTTGTGTACTCGCCATATCTCGCATAGTCTGTTGTTCGTCTAGGCTCGACGGCTTCATTACAGCTTTCGCACCATTTATACATTTGCTATCTCCTCTATCGTTATCTGATTAGGGTCTATTCCCTCCATTACCTTAGCTACTCTGAGCAACTTATATGCTCTCGACCTTAGCTGATTTACTGTCGCCCTTACATCCTCTTTGCTTCCCATCCAATAGCCTTTGCCGTGTGTCAGTGAGCATATCGGATAACCTTGTTCTCGCAAACTTCTTATCGCAAGTCTTATCGTTCGCTCGTTTTCTCCTATCATTCCTACAAGATAGCTTTTAGACTTAGGCTTACTTCCTAGAATTGACAGTAGGCGCTCCTCTATGATAAGATTCTTTTGTGTTTGGGCGCTCTTCGGAGTGTCTTTTTTTATGTCTGCCATTACTCGTCCTCGCCTACCTCAATCCCTGTGATTCTCTTAAAAATCTCTGCATCAAAGTTTGGAATAGCCTTAACATCCCTCTTTCTGTATTCACCAAGATTATTCCACCAGGTCTGACGCTCTTTTGACTTTTCTACAGTTCTCAAGAAACCACCTGTTGTTTCGTGCTCAGGATGTTCTTTGATTTCCTCATATGTCATATCTTCGCTGTAAACCCAATCAATCTCATCAGTCGGCATGTTATTTAAAATGTATCTTGCGTCACTATTAAGCCAATCTCTATAAGTCCAATCTCCGTTAAAAACTTTATAACCTTTCATTTTCTCAATATCCTTTCTGCGTATGCTTTTCCGTCCTCAGTGTTGCCACTGTTATAAACTGATAGTGCGTCCTCGTAGTTTCCGTACTTGTCGTATAGGTCTGACAAGATACTGCACCCCAAGATGACATTCTCCTGTGGGTCAAATAGACTCACGATTCCCAATTCTTCCATCCTTTTTTTATGGTGCTTTGGTTGTATCTGCATTAGTCCGATTGATTCACCACCGTCGCCCACTGCGTTCGGATTGCCGTTTGATTCCTCCTGGATGATTGCCTTAACGATGTTAGGGTCTACGCCACTTCTCGTCGCTATATCGTCAATCATTTCGTTTGAGATTCCCTCAACCTCAATCTGTACGTTGCTTTTAACCTTGTATTCCGTCTGTTGATAAAGTTCAGGTGTATCAATTGCAGCCGCTATTCCGTTCAGTGCAAGCACTGCAGAAATAAACAATGTCGGCGGTATTATTGATTTAATCTTCATCTTGCGTCCCCCTTGCAACAATTGATGTAGTATTCTGCTACATCAGGAATGAAATACCTTTTGTTCCCTCGTGGTAGGTGATGTAGTTTTCTGCTTAAAGCCTGAACGGATATTCCCCACCATTGGGATAGTTCCGTGATAGTGGCTAGTCCATCACCCTCAGCAACCTTTTGAATATCTCGTATTACATCTTGCTTAGTCATTGTGTTCCTTTCTACGGTTAAACCGTAATATCAAACTAAAAAAATAAGGTCGTTGTAACTTACTTTATAGACTTCTTCAATCTTCTTTATGATTGGAACATCAGGAAAGCTTTTCCCTCTTTCATAGTTAGACAGTGTGTCGTGACTAATCCCTATAAGCCTTGCGGCTTCTTCCTGAGTATATCCCCTCATAACCCTTATCGCCTTTAAAGTATAGATTCCCATTTTGTCACCCCCTTTCAAGTGTTCATCTTTGTTGCTATGGCTTTATTGTACTACGGTTAAACCGTAATGTCAACGGTTTTTTCGTAAAAATTTAAAAAACACTTGCACAATTTACGGATATAGCATATACTCTGCGTAAATATGGGAGGTATAATATGTCTACGCAATTAGGAAACAAAAGTATAATGGCTAGAAATATTCAATACTATATGGACTTAACTGGAAAAACAAGAAATGATATGTGCGAAGCTTTGGGTGTGAAATATACTACATTTACAGATTGGGTCAAAGGTAAAACATATCCACGAATAGATAGTATAGAGAAGATGGCAAATTATTTCGGTGTAGAAAAGTCTGATTTAATAGAACCACGCACAGGGTTAAAAGAAGTTAAAGCCGTGAAGATACCTGTTCTAGGTATGGTACACGCAGGTTATCCTATGGAAGCCATCGAAGAAATTTTGGATTGGGAAGAAGTAACCCCTGAAATGGCTTCTAAGGGTGACCTTATGGCTCTTCGGGTGCAAGGCGACTGTATGGAGCCGAAATTCAGTGACGGAGATACAGTTATCGTGCGTTGTCAAAGCACTGCAGAGAGTGGAGACATAGTAATCGCTATGGTGAATCACGATGAAGCAGAAATGAAAAAGCTAAAAAGGTTCGATAATGGCTTTATCAATTTAATACCTCTAAATCCGTCATACTCTGCAAGGTCATTCTCACCTCAAGAAATAGAAGAATTGCCTATAAGGATATTAGGTAAGGTGGTAGAATTGAGAGCGAAGTTCTAGGAGGGATTATGAATCACGACAAGAACACTACGAAAGAGAGAATAATAAAATATATCTTTACTATAATATTTGTTATTCTAGTTATAGCTTCTATAATCGCTTTAAAGGAAGTAATAGATAATGAGTTTATAGAATCAAGAGCCCCTGCCACTTGGACAGGCAAAACATATGATGTTGAATCAGATGGCGAATACTATTCAATGTATGAGGTAGTTCCACCACAATATTTTGAGTTAGTAGCATATAATAAGAAAACTGAAATGCTAGCAATTAAGACATACGATGAGACGGAAGAACATATATACTATGATGTTCCTGAAAGTGTATTTGAAAAGTTTATAAATGATAAATCGCCACTAGAATTTTATAATAAGTATTTGAAGAACACTTTTGAAAGTGATTATTAAAACAAAAGAACCCTCTGCATAAAACAAATAAAAAGGGTGCAGAGGGCTCTGAGGTTGCAATGACGCAACGAGATGTATCAGCTTTATTGTATCATTGCGACCCCTTTTAGTCAAAGGGGATTTTTATTTCCCCAAAAGGGAGTTTAAATGGCAAGGAAAGAATATATTCAGAAAGCCTTTACCTTTAATGGTAAGAGGTACTATGCTTACGGCAAAACGGAAGCTGAAGCTATAAGAAATAGAGAATTAAAGAGAATAGCACTAGAGCAAGGCAAGATCCTTACGGAATCGACTATGACGCTTACTGAGTGGTCTGCTCAGTGCATAGAGACCTACAAGGTGAATTGCTCCGATAAAACTAAAAGAGATTTCACCTACACAGTTCAAGGAAATATCCTACCGATTCTTGGTGCATATCCCCTAAAAACAATCAATGAAATAATGTGTCAACAAGTAATGAACGCTCAAAAGGGCAAGTCTAATTCTCAAATATCAAAGGTCTATCAAGCAATGCGTTTTCTGTTTGACAAGGCAAAGGCTCTTGATTTAATCAATAAGAACCCTACACTTCATTTAGAAAAACCATTAGGACAAACTTTAAAACGCAGAGCATTAACCCAAGATGAACAAGAATTGATAACGAGGGTTGCACTTACTAAACGGAAATACTACGGCTACCTACTAATGCTATACTGTGGTTGTCGCCCATCGGAAGCATTTAATGTTACGGCTGATGATATATCCGTGCTAGATGGCGTGCCATTGCTCCATATAAGAGGAACAAAGACGGCTAGTGCAAATCGTACAGTGCCCTTACCAAAATGGCTCTATGATGAATTTAAAGGCTTGCAAGGGTATATATGCCTTACAGAAATGGGAACGAAGATAAATAAAAGCCGTGGGAAAAACACTTGGTATAAGTTTAGAAATGATTTAAATCTTGCTCTAGGTTGCAAAACATATCGCAATAAGCTTGTGCCACCATACCCACTCGCAAATGACATAGTCCAATATTGCCTTAGACATACCTATTGCACTAACCTTGCGAAGAAAGGTGTTGACATAAGAACAGCTCAAAAGCTGATGGGTCACTCTGACATATCCCTAACGGCTAATATCTATACACATACGGACAATAACGATATTCTAAACGCAGCTAAATTAATAAACAGCAGTACATAGTGTGGTACAAATGGCTATATCGTTGAAATATCAACAAACAACTACTGACTCTTAATCAGGGTGTCCAGGGTTCGAACCCCTGATGACGCACCAACAGATAAAAGCCTTGAAAATGCTGTATTTTACAGTCATTCAAGGTTTTTTCTTTGCCTAAAATCGGAACTTATCTAAGCTGATTTTATGTCAAAACTGAACCTTTTTGAAACTTTTGGTGAGGTACAAAGTGAGGTACAAAAAATAAAAAAAGAGGGCAAACGCCCTCTTGATTTAACTACTATACAACAAGCTCACAAGCAAGCCCAACAACATATGCTCTCTTCACCCCATGAGATGTAATATATGCCCTTGCTTCAGCTGTATTATTTTCTCCTATAAGGAGTATAGGTAGCTCACCTATATTGCTCGACACAATCGCGTCGGGCCACGAAGCCACTACGATAACCTCTTCAGCTGACGGGAAGAAACGCTCTGCAATTTTTCTCGACGTTTCAAATCTATCTGCGCCTTTGACCCTTTCGATGCTGCCAATTTCAGCGAGCTGCTTTTCTACAGTAGTATTAACAACACCTGTATCGCCCACAATGATGAAGTGTAAATCATTGTGTTTTTTTAGTTCTACGATCTGATTTGCTTTTACGAACTCAGAGACTATAAGCACTGGAATATTTGTCGTAAGTGTGGATACGCCATCAGCCCAATCGCTACCATTGGTGACAATGATTGATTTTGTTTTTGAAAAGCACTCTTTTAGAACTTCTAGATTAGTGTCATATCGAGTATCTCCCTTTATTACTTTTGCTCCACCCTTATTTATTATGTCTCCTCCAACAATATATGTTTCAAGACCGTAAGACTGTTCAGGATGATCTAGCACTATGTTTGCCTTATTTGCTTTTGCAAGGAATGCTGCGCTTATTCCATCAGGGAAGTTTTTACCTGAAACAATCACCTTATTTGCTTTTGCAAACTCCTTGTCTATTATATCTGATGTTGCATATCTGTCATCTCCTGCGTATTTGATGACCTCTGCACCAATATCGACTTGCTTAGTTTTTGGTGTAATAACTTGCGTTACTTTTTCGCCCTGCCTCCTCGCATATGCATACCATGTATCTGCATCACCATAAAAGACATCAAGATCAAGTCTTTTGCTGTACCCACTCAGATATCCATGAGATGTATATTGATACATTGCAACAACGCTCCAATATGGCACATATGGTGCAGCCTTTTCGAGATATCCTGTTGCATTGTTGTGGTCGTACTGGGCTATCCACAACCCATAGTCTGCGTTAGCTATAGCACTGCAATCGTGACTTTCTATGAAGCTTAAATAGCTATAAAATAAAGGTTTTACACCAATAAGCCTATATACTTCATCAAGCCACGCCTTTGCCCATTCTGCGCCCAAATATACATCCTGCTCAAAGTCTAGCACGGGAATAACCGTGCCATCGAAATATGCACCGCAGTTATCTACAAACCACTGTGCTTCCTCTTCAGGAGTGCCACCAAAACCAACCTCTCGAGCAAAGTGGTATACTCCGATTAGTTTTCCTGCGGCCTTTGCTTGCTGTACAAAGCCGTCACATTCTGCCGATACATATCCAGCACCGCCTGTTCCTTTGATTATTACAAAATCTGCGGGTACACTTGCTAGCTCTATACCCTCTTGCCATCCTGAAATATCAATTCCGTGCAACATATTAATCCTCCAAGTCCTTGAAGTTTTTAACCTCTTCAGTTTTATCTAATTTTAATATTTGTTTAAACATTTGATGCAGTCCTGTACTTGCAAGGCCGCTAATTGCACCTCCCACAATCACCTCTAACGTAATTGACCATGTACTTATGCACCCCAGCACCGCACCCACGATTGCCAATGTTGTTGGAATGTACTTGTTGTCCGAAGGCAAGTACATTTTCATCAGATATCCGATGATCAAGCACGCCACGAGAACAAGTGGCATAATAAGTTTTAATATAAATTCAAGATTCATGTTATACCTCCTATCTTGAAATAAATAAAAAAAGGTGGAGTTATTTCCACCCTTACCTAACTAAAATATTTTGAATAACTAGTGTCATTCCTGAGCCTATTAACACGGATATGATAGCTTGGACAACTGCGTTCCATCTCATCTTAGGTACTTGTTCAAGTGCATTGATTCTTTCGCCTTGCTCGTTGAGTTCCTCGTGGTGCATATCCATTTTTTGTATCATAAGCTCTATGTTCGTGTTGATTTTTTGTATTTCCCTTGTCATGTCCTCAACAATCGTCAATCGCGTATTCATTCTTTTGATTTCGTCATCGTGGCATTG
>ERZ773180.275-NODE-275-length-33731-cov-42.928940_pt1 | contig 33731 bp, 25 predicted proteins | sample MGYA00511080_ERZ773180 | MGnify/ENA primary metagenome ERZ773180 (study PRJEB29015, sample SAMEA2738175) | human oral metagenome | biome: human oral; feature: human-associated habitat; material: saliva | place: China | collected 2178 ... | reverse complement strand
CCAAGTAGAAAACAGACTTAGGCAGCTTTTCCGGCACCTTCGGCAACCTACAAAACTGCCACGCCTATTTTCCACTTGCCCCCTACGGCGGGCTTTTTATTTATGAAAAATCGGGGTTCTTTTGAAGAAACTTATCTTTCGTCAAACGATGGGTAAATCAGTAAACCGTGTGGTATAGCACTGACTCAACCTATCTCTGTTCATTTTCCAGTCATCCGCAAGCAGTTCGGAGGCAAGTTTTAGACGGCCTCTACCGTACCGGCGATTGATTTTGTCCCATGCCTCCATAACTGGATTGACGGCTTCCGGCTGCCATAGGTCCGTTTGTACATGTCCGGCTGGTTTCAGCCCATGCAATTCGATCCCGCATTTTTTATAGAAGTAGCCGCCTCGGTAAACGTTCGCCAACAGATTTTGCGCCTCCCGGTTCAGGATGATGGTATCGGCTGACGGCACGGCCAAATTACGGCTCAGGCTCTTATGGTATTGAGGGGCTTCTTCCCGGAAAAAATCCGTGTGTAGGAATACGGTAACGGCAGAAGCCGCCAGTCCGTCACGACGCAAGGCTTCTGCCCCCGAGCTGATGTGATGTGTAATCGCCGCTTGCAACGCCTCCGGTGTTTCGATACACGTTCCAAAACTGCGGCTGCGGACAAGATTCTGCCTTGTTTGCGGTTCGGGGTGCAAACCATCACAGGCAATACCCTGCATTTCGCGCTGCGTTCTTTCGACCGTCACGCCGTATCGCCGGCGTAGGGTAGCGGTATCCGCCCGAACGAAGTCCAATGCGGTATAAATTCCTTGCGCCGCCAGTTTGGCCGCTGTTCTACCCCCAATTCCCCAAATCTCATCAACACCCTGGCTACGCAGGGCACGAAGGCGGACAGTCTCATTCCAATTTGACCAAACCACTACTCCCTCAAAGTGATCGGGGTAACGTTTGGCAAGATGGTTGCAAAACTTGGCCAGCGTCTTGGTCGGTGCGATGCCGACGCAGGTCGGTATGCCTACCCACTGCAATACGTAATGTCTGATTTGGCCGCCGAGTTCGGCGAGGTTCTCGATACCGGCCATACTGGCGAAACATTCGTCTATCGAATAGACTTCAACCGCCGGAACACACCCGGCGATAGTTTCCATCATCCTCCGGGACAGGTCTGCATAGAGTTCGTAGTTGCTCGAATAAGCTTTCAGACGGCCTTGAGAAACTAAGTGTTTCACACGGAAATAGGGTTCCCCCATCTTAATACCTAAAGCCTTTGCTTCGGTAGATCGTGCAACCACACAGCCGTCGTTGTTTGACAAGACGACGATCGGAACATTCTTCAATTCCGGCCTAAAAACTCTTTCACAAGAACAATAAAAGCTGTTCCCATCAATAAGGGCAAACATCTTAGCTTCCCTGACGAACATCTTTGATAACGAAGGTTACAACGCCAACGACTGTCCAGATATCACTGTCATCAGGTATAAAGTCAGGGTACTCGCCGGAGGCATTTTCAGAGTGTAGCTCGGGCTTGCGGCCTGGAACTTTGTACAGTCGTTTGATCGTAAACTCATTGCCAACATCGGCCATCACAATATCGCCGTGCTTCGGCGTTTTGGATCGGTCGATGATCATAATGTCGTCTTTACCAATACCCGCGTCGAGCATGGAATAGCCACCGGAACGTGCGGCGAAGGTGGCAGACGGGTTTGTGATAAGGTATTCGTTAAAATCGAGATAGTCAGCAACATACGGCTCCGCCGGAGATGGGAATCCTGCGGGGATTTTCTCGAGAGCATAAGGTACTTTTAGTGTTGTCCGATTGATGGGTATAAGGCTGCCTTGAGGCATAGCTGTAAAAGCGATCATGGCATCCACTGTTGGTATCAGCGACACCGGGATACGTTTAACTGCCGTTGCTTCACCGGACTTGCTTTTACGTCCTGCACCGTCTCTACGGCCACCGCGTTTCTTTGGTATTTCGCTCATAATTTTTGTAGTTTGATTTTGTAACAAAATCATTTTACCAAAGAATTATAGGTCATTTGGATTTAAATTTCCCATAATCAAACATCCTTTTGTTTAGAATACAAAAACACTCCGAAGGGTGTTTTTGCTTTGGAACAAATGGCATAGTAGATTTAGCACTCAATATCTAAATCCAAATCCAGTCAACGATACTTTATATCATATAGTTAGTTGTTATTGCTTGAATTAGAATCAGAGTGGCAGTTTGAAAATTTGTTCTTCTGTACAGGCTATTCCAATGGATGACTTTGGATGCAGTACCCTGAACATTCACGATTTGTAATATATTAACTAAACAGATGAGAGAAATTTAAATAGAAATAAATATTTAGAAAACTTGAAATATGCTAAAAACCTTAATATGATGAAATAGAAATATCACTTATGGAAATATAGAAATGTCGATCAGATGGGAAAATATTAAAGCGCTAAAAGGTTCTCAAAATAATGCTTTTGAAGAATTAGTATGCCAATTGGCACGTCAAGAATTTCAATCTCAAGGAGAATTTATCAGAATATCAGCCCCTGATGGTGGTATTGAAGCAATGTGTAGGTTTCAGAATGGTTCTTTATATGGATGGCAAGCAAAATATTTTCTAACTTCATTTTCATCATCGCAATGGAAACAAATTGAAGATTCTTTTAAGGAGGCTTTAAATAACTATCCAAACCTTACAAAATATTATGTATGTGTCGCAACTGATAGAGGAAATGCAAGAATATCTGGAAGAAAATCTTTTCTGGATAAATGGGAGGAGCATATTCAAAAATGGAATGAATTCGCTAAATCACAAAATCGAAAGATAGAATTTGAATTTTGGGGAAATTCTGAATTATCTAATTTGTTAGCAAAACCTGAGAATTCAGGTAAAAAATTCTTTTGGTTTAATGAGAATGAATTATCAGAAAAATGGTTTATACGATGTAATCAACAAGCAATTAGCAATCTTGGAGTACGATATACTCCAGAGATAAATGTTGATTTATCTATTATGACAAACTTAGAAGCTTTAGCTAGAACCTCATTTTTTAAAGAAAAATTAAGTCATAAATTTAATAAATTATTAATAACAATTAATGATAAATCTAAATTTCTTCGTTCATATCAAGAGGTAGAAAAGTATTTTAAACATATATACGATATTTTAGTTAAAAGACTTGACTTATTAAGTATTAATGATTTAGAAACAAAAGTTGATATTAATTTAGTTGGAAATAAAATTAGAGAATTAATTAACTATCTTTCAGATTTCTCTAAAGAAGATCTTTATAATCATAACTCTTACTTTAGAGATCTAATTGATAGATTAAGAGTTATTATTCAAGAAGTAGAATCATCCAATGAATTGTTATTATTTAATGGAAAAGTGCTTGTCCTAACTGGTCCTGCAGGTAGTGGTAAATCTCATTTACTAGGTGACTTTGTCCAAAAACTCCAAAAATCAGGAAAATTCGCCCTATTGTTATTAGGTCAGGATTTTACTGAACAATCCAATGTTTGGGATCAAATTTTCAAACAATTAAGTCTCAATAATACAACGCCTGATATCTTTTTATCTGCTTTAAATAGTATCGGTGAAATGCAAAACGAACGGGTTATTTTGGCCATAGATGCCTTGAATGAAGGTGTTGGAAAAACTTTGTGGAGTAATCAGCTCAATGGATTGCTTGAATTAGTAAGTCAATATTCAAATATTGGGTTAGTTATTAGTGTACGAAACAGTTACCAAGAAATTATTTTTAATAAATTAAATGAAAAAAATAAAGAAAAACTTTGTTACATCAGTCATACAGGATTTACATATAATGAATTTGAAGCTATTGAGGTGTTTTTCACGTATTATGGCTTGCAATTACCACGCAGTCCATTACTTAATCCAGAATTTTCAAACCCATTATATTTAAAATTATTTTGTGAATCATTAAAAAAGCAAGGTAAAGATTATATTCCTAAGGGCCATGAAGGGTTATACAATATTATAAATTCTTATTTGGATGGTGTTGAAACCCGTATTTGTGAACAAATTAATGAAGATCTTGGTTCACATTTGGTTCAAAGAGCAATGAATGCAATTTCTAAAGTAGAATTAGAATTAGAATTAGCTGAAAATAAAGTTGGTTTAGAATATTCTAAAGCTAGGAAGATAATTAAAGATGAGTTAATAGATGATATTGCAGAATCGGATGCCAAAAAATTTCTTGATTACTTAATCAAAGAAAACGTTATTAGTAAAAATACTTACAGCCATATGGATAATGAATATATTTATTTTAACTATGAGCGAATAGGAGATTATCAAAAGGCTAATTTAATATTAAAATATATTTCCAACCAAAAAGATTTTGTTGATTGGTTAAATACTAAACAAGGACAAACCCTATATAATAGAATCAAAAATTGCAGAGGGATTTGGGAAGTACTGAGTGTATTATTACCCGAACGATTTGATTTTGAATTGTTTGAAGTGATTAATTGCTCTCAAGATAAAATTGGGTTTGAGATAATTGTGGAAAACCTCTTTTGGAGGATACCTAACGCAATTAATAAGCAAAAGCTGCTACAGTTTATTAAAAACCATCAATGTCCTAATCTAGCAACTTGGATTAATGTTCTATTTCAGTTATCTACTGAAATTAATCACCCATTAAATATAAGATATTTACACAAAAAACTATATGCTTTATCTTTAGCAGATAGAGATCAGTTTTGGACGACTTTTATTGTATTGGAATCTAATCAATGCTCAGCAATTGATAGATTATTAGACTGGTGTTTTAAATCCTGTGGCCAAGAAAAAATTGATTCACAAGCATTATTCTTAGGTTCAATTGCGATAAGCTGGCTATTTACTTCAACAGATAGACGAAGTAGAAATAAGTATATCAATGCACTTGCTCATTTATTATGGAATAGATTAGAAATTGCATTGCAATTATTTAAAGAATTTAAAGCAGTAAATGACCCTTATGTTCTAGAAGGTATCTTATCCGCAATTTACAGTGCAATTGTCTATTCTGAAAGTTTATCAGGTTTAAAATTACTTGCGGAAGAGATAGATAATCAAATATTTAACATACCTAAAGAGGAAGAAATCTATCCAAACGTTTTAGTTCGTGATTATGCTCGTCATATTATTGAATATTCTTTGCAAAGAGATAATTACTCATTGGCTGATATTGATTTAATAAGAACAAGAATAACTCCTCCGTACAGAAGCTCTTTCCCCAAGACTTTGCCAAGCAATGAAGAAATTGATAGTAAATATCAATCTATTGGTCAAAAGAGTATTATACGCTCAATGACTACAGAGTATGGCCGAGGAACTGGAGCTTATGGTGATTTTGGTAGATACACTTTTCAATTTGTTTTTAACCAATGGGAAAGTTATAGTTTTGGTAATATTATAAATGTCAATTTATTAAGTAATTATGCCTGTCAAATAATTTTTGAGAAATTTGGTTATGATGAAAATAAGCATAGTGAATTTGATAGTAGAAATTCTTCAAGAAATTGGCAAAGAGAAGATACCAATAAAATTGAGCGAATTGGTAAAAAATACCAATGGTTAGCTTTATATGAAATTTTAGCAAGAGTAATGGACAACTTTCCAGCATTTATTAGTAATAATGATGAATCAAAACGTGACTATGTTAGAAAGTTAGATGACTTTTTATTACCTAAGACCCAAATAAAGATTTCACCATCAATTAAAAATAATGTATTTTCTCAATACAAAAATCAAGAGCAATGCAATAATAAACATTATTTTACATTTCAAGATAATGAATTAATTGAAGATTGGGTGGTGAAAAATGATTTTCCTAATATAGGTAATTTGCTGGAATTAACAATTAATAATGAAAAATGGCTTGCTTTAGAAAGACACGATGATTTTCGTGAGTTGGCAATGTTTGGGCAAAAAGAAACTTATGAGACCCAATCATGGCTACAAATACGCAGTTATTTACTTAAAGATTCTGAATATGTAAAAGCAAAAACTTGGTTAGAAGAACAAGACTTTATGGGAAGATGGATGCCGGAAGGTAATGATTATTATGGGACCTATCTAAATCAATTTTTTTCAGAAAATACATCTAAGGAATGGAAAACAATTTATACGCATGGTGCAAGTAAACAACCTTCATTTAAAGTTATACCCAGTGTAGATTCTCATATCTGGGAATCTACTTATGGGAATGATGGCCTTTCTTTTTATGCTCCTACCCCGATAATTTACCACGGTATGGAAATGCAAAACTCCATTAATGATGGTTATTGGATTGATACTCAAAATAATTTAATCTGTTTTAATCCGGAGATAAATGATAAATTTCAACGGTGCTTATTAGTTAAAAAGGAGAAATTCCTATCTTTTTTAAGTAAACATAAATTTAAATTGGTTTGGACGGTTTTGGGAGAGAAACACTCTTATCAAAAAAGTAAATTATTACATAAGGTGTCTGGAGTTTATTATCTGTATGGTAAGAATAAACAAGTGCATGGTAATATTAAAGATACCATTCAAGAGATTGAATCTTGGGGAAATGAAAATTGAACTAAAGTTAAACTTGTATAAAATAACTTAATCAGATGAGTAATTCTTTTTATAGGTTTACCATGATTAAAACCAATTCATGCTCTTACGACTTTCAAGTTTTTCGCGCTTTTTGTTAGTAGATTTGCTAACTTTTTGATGTCATCATGTTTCAGTAATCACGTTTCTTACTAAACTTGAGAGAAGACATTTGGATCGTACTTCTATTGAGCTTTTATGCTTAAAGGCAATCTACCGTATCCTTAGCAAATCTACTAATTAGCCTAATTCCACTTTTATGTCCTATCTTATACAGTTCTCTGGCAAGTAGTGATCGGAGTTTATAGACAATTTACTCATCTTTTTTTGATTGTTTATGTTCCCGCATTACCAGTTTCACCAGGGATACGCTACATCCGGCCAACTTGGCTGTTTCTTGAAGGGTATGATGTGAGCGCAGGCTGATAATCAATTTATGCTTTTGAGTATCTGCCTGACGACCTTTGAATCGTCCTTGTTTTTTTGCTTCAGCAATTCCGGCTGCTTGGCGTTTCTTACGTTGTTCGTAGTCATCTCTAGCCATTTGTAGGGCAATTTTAAGCAACATGGTTTGTATGCTGTCTAAGACGATTTTGGCAATATCGGAGTCAGTCTGTATTTGACTCAGGTCGATAATGCCGGGAATGGAGAGAAATGCTCCTTTTTCACGGATATGGTTTACCAGCTTTTCTGCTTCAGCCAGTGGCAGACGAGTGATGCGGTCAATATGCTCGGCAATGATCACGTCACCTTCCTGCAAATCAGCAATCAATTTATTCAATACAGGTCGGTCGGCACGAACGCCCGAAGCCTTTTCCTTATAAACCCCCGCAATGTAGTAACCTTCTGCCTTAGCTTTCTCAATTAATGCGTTTTGTCGCTCAAGATTTTGTTCTTCAGTGCTGACACGTTGGTAGATTCTTGCTGCTTTCATGTTCAGCCTCAATAGTCGATACCAAAAATACAATTTTGGTACAAATAGGTAGCAACGTCAGTATCATCTCCGGAACGGTAGAAATCCGAAAGTTTTGTGTTGAACTCGGGCATTTGAAGTTCAGAAATTTCCAAAATACCGCAGCCTTTTTCGATCAACATTGCATTGGCAAACAGCGTGGCCGTTCGTTTGTTACCGTCCCAAAAGATTTGCTGACGCATAAAGGCCAACATGGAGCGGATAGCCGTTTCAGTGGTTGAATTACTTCTGTTTTCAATTTGTCCCAACAGGTTCTGTACGTCAACTTCCGACATTGCGGGCGGCGTGTGTCGAGACCCATCAACCAGGGTAACGCCGACTGTACCAGTACGGAAATCTCCGGGAGCCAATGAGTCTTCCTGGGCAACAATACTGTTGATTTTTTTTAGTAGTGGTATATCAACGGGAAGGCCGTCTGAAATATGGCGCATTACATATTGGTAAGCACGTTTCAGATTTAAGATGGTCTGAATATCACCCAATGATGCCGAGGCAACATTTTGCCCATTGATAATCTGTTCTGTCTGCAACAAAGTTGTCTGACAGTTTTCAAACCGGCTTAGATTGTGGATTTGGGCAACCAATACCTTTTTGGCCAAAAAGATATTTTCTTTCAGGCTGAGATTATATTTATCTGGAAACACTGTTGCTCCTTATACGGACAAAGGTGGTTAATTTGGGTATGCTCTAATTAACCGTCTAGAGAGTAGCACAAAGAATTGGATAATTTGAAATGTTATGGATTTAAATTGCCCATATCTAAATTATCCACTCTATTTGCCCATAAAGCAACAAAAAACAATCCTGAAGGATGGTTTGATCAAATAAACTACTTATTTCTTTTTCTGTTTAGTGGCAGATAAACGTAGGGCGTGTTTGTTAGACACGCCCTTGCATTAAACCCCTAACTTCAAATCATTAAGCCGTTGTTTAATGTTTCGCCAGTTTGGGAGGAAGTTATCCATATGTGCCATAAAACGGGCATTGTGATGGCGTTCGAGCAAGTGGGTCAATTCGTGGACAACAACGTATTCCAAACATTCGGGCGGTTTTTTGGCAAGTTCTAGGTTTAACCAAATGCTGGCAGTATCAGTATTACAGCTACCCCAAAGGGTTTTCATTTTTTTCACACCAAAACGCTTAGCGATTACGCCCATTTGTGGCTGCCATTTTGCCAGTAGTTTAGCTATTTCCCGTTTCAACTCGTTGCGGTAAAAGGTTTCGATGATGGCAATTTGGTTTTTTAAGTCGGTATTAGGACGGACAAACAACTTGATCTTACGATGCTCAACCTCAAGGCGGTGTTTGCCTCTAGTCGGCAACACTTCCAATAAATACCGCTTCCCCCAAAGATAATGGCTTTCACCCGATAACATTTCACGCGAAGGTTCCCTAGCTTGGTTTTCAAATGAACGCTGCTGCTTTTTAATCCACAGTAAACGACTTGCCACTGCCATCCTTACTGCATCATCACTCATCTTAAGTGGTGCAGATACCCGAACCGCGCCACTTGGCGGAATCACAATAATATGCAGATTCTTAATTGCTTTTCTGCGTACTTCTACACTTAGATTACCGATTTGCATATTAAGCTCCGTATTCTGCTTGTCTGATAATCAGCTCAAACACTTCATCAATATCTAGATCTTTTTCATCAATGAGCGGCTTAAGTTGGACTTTAAGGCGTTTTTGCTTCATTTTATTTGTGAGATAACCATCCAGTTTATTTGTTTGAATGGCATGATCAAGCCGCCCTACCCAATCAACATCTTGGCTAAAATTATCAAAAAGTGCCTGTTTTCCCGGCGTGTTGATTTCATTCGGGTAATTGCTACCTTGCGGCTGTTTCACCTGTTTGGCAAGCTGTGACATTTCTTCCAAATACTTTTTATAGTCAATGACTTCTTGTTTACGCTTTTCGATTAATTCGTCCAGCAACACCGACATCTTGTCAAAATATTTCGGATTGGTTGGGTTTTCATCCACAATGGTTTTACGGATATTGTTCTCAATAGTTTCCGCCATACTCTCTTTATCTTTGAGATTTGTGGGCAAATCAGCCACTACATCCGGACCACGGCTGATCAACAAATCCAACAACCCTACATTGTCAAAAGTATCCAGCCGTTCACTGTCTTCTGCACGCACATATTGGTTGATTAAATAACGCATATCCGCATCAACGGTTTTAAAGTCCACATAATCGCCACTGGCAATTTTCAATTCGTTGCGTAAATCGGTGATATTTTTTACCCGCTTGTGCCATTCTTTGGCTTGGGTTTCACTGTAACCGGCTTCGACTAATTCATTGGCAATCGCACCATAGGCACGGATTAATTTTGCCGCCACCCGATAAAATGCCAGGCGTTTGCTTTGGTATTCGGTTTGCAAGTTGGTTTTATCGTCAGCGCCGCAAAAATAGGCTTTGTACTCAGGGAAAGTTTTCGGTGCAAGTACGTTTTCCGTCATCATCTGCACCGCTTCCCAAGCCGTATCCAAATCCTCTTTTGCCGTGCTTAAGCGATCTTTAATCAGTCCTTCCACATCAGATGGCTCAAAGCTGCCAAAGGCTTCTTGGGTGAAATCTTTAAATGCCTTTTCTAAGGATTTGAACAAATCTCGATAATCCACCACATAACCGTAAGTCTTCGATTCACCGTCCAAACGGTTCACCCGACAAATGGCTTGGAAAAGGTTATGGTCTGCCATTTTTTTGTCGATATAGAGATAAGTTGCCGAAGGCGCATCAAAGCCTGTTAATAATTTATCCACCACAATCAGCAGCTTCATTTGTGCGGGCTGCTCAATAAAGCGTTTTTTAACATCAATTTCAAATTGCTCCGCCATAACCGCCGCTTTTTCTTCACCCACCCGATAATAATCGGCGATCATCTTGCGATAGGTTTCATATTTGAAGAGTTCTTCACTTTGCGCCTTCTCTGATACCGCATTTTTGGCTGCCTGAGCATCAGGCTTGAAGCTGGTTACAATCGCCACCTTATTTTTCAAACCGCTTTGGGCAAACAGTTCATAGCATTGGCACGCCTGATAGACGCTGGCGCAGACCAAAATCGCATTACCGCTGCCGTCTGAAAGTCGTGGCTTGGTTTCCATATCCAGCAAAATATCGTCCACGATTTTTTCCAAGCGGTTTTTAGACGACAACAATTTTTGCATTGTTCCCCAATGTTGTTTAAGTTGGGTTTTGGCAATATCTGTCATGCCGCGCGTTTTGGCTTCAAACCAATCATCGACACGTTTGGGAGAAGACAGGGACTGTTCAATATCACGCGCTTCGTAAAGCAGGTCTAACACCACACCGTCCTTAACTGCTTCGTTAAATTTATAGGTGTGGATAAAACCGCCGAATACTTCCACAGACTGTTTTTTATCCGTTTTCAGAAGTGGCGTGCCGGTAAAGCCAACAAATATTGCATCAGGCAATAGGGATTTCATCGCTTCGTGCAGTTTGCCCGATTGGGTGCGGTGGCATTCATCCACGAATACTACAATCTTACCCTTCGGCGCAAAACCGCCTTTCGCCGTACGAATATTATTTAAAAAATCGTTCAATTCAGCATCGTTTTCTACCTCTGTCTCTTCACGGCTGCCGAATTTATGCACTAGCGAACAAATCAACGAATGCTCATTTTCATTTAGTACGTTGAGCAAATCCTTACCACTTTTCGTACGGTAGATTTCATTTTGCGTGTGGTCAAATACCTTTTTAATCTGCTCGTCCAGCTCCGTGCGGTCAGTAATAATCAGCACCCGATGATTATCACCCCGTTCCAAAATCCACTGAGCCAACCACACCATCGTCAGACTTTTGCCGCTGCCTTGCGTATGCCAAATAATGCCACCTTGCTGCTGCTTTAATCTCGCCTGCGCCGCCTTAATGCCGAAATATTGATTCGGTCGGCAGGTTTTTTTGGCACCGTTATCAAACACCATAAAATCGTGCAATATTTCCAGCAAGCGGCTTTTTTCGCACATACAGCATAAATCGTCATCCAAATCGCCCAAATTATCGGGCGCACCATCTTCTTTCCATTTCAGATAATACTTTTCGGGCGTTTCAATCACGCCGTAGCGCAAGCCTTCGCTGTCATTACCGGCAAACAAAAGCTGCACAGTAGTAAAAAATGCCTCGCAAAATTCCCGTTTCTGATTGGCGATATTTTGGCGTATCCCTTCAGAAACCGACACCGAAGAGCGTTTCAACTCCAACACGGCCACCGCAATACCATTAAGATACAGCACCACATCAGGGCGTTTGTCGAATTGCGAACCTTGAATGCTCACTTCTTCAGCAAGAGCAAAATCATTATTTTGCGGATTCTCCCAATCTACCAGCCACACCGTCTGCGTCTGTTCGCCAACTCCCATTTTTACTTTTGCACCATAACGCAAAAGCTGATAAATATCACCGTTGGCATCATAAAGCCGTCTGCCGCCGCCTAGATGGTTCAAATCTTGCAAAGATTTGACCGCACTTTGAGCGAGCGCATCAGAAACCCCACGTTTGGTAAGCCACGCCAGTAAATCCGCCTCACGGATATTTTTATTCGCCAAGCCTTGCAGGTTGCCCAAATAACGGTAGCCTAATTTTTCACAAAATAATGCCACCACACGGTTTTGCGTGGTGCGTTCCGATTGTCCGATGTTGATGGTCATAGTTTCTTCCTTAATTTTTATTCTAGCGGCAGGCGGATTTTTCCTGTGAGCAACGTCTGCATCATGCCCTGTTTAAGCGCCTGTGTTTTTTTCAGACGGCATTCTAACGACTCAATTTCTGCGTCCATATCGCTTAATAATTGGGCAATAGCGGTTTGTTCAGTGGTGGATTTTGGGATGGTAATTTTAAACTTACGGACTTGTGTTGTACTTATTTCCAAAAATGTACTGCCATTGCATAGCTCAATGAATTTATCCTTTTGTGAACTTAATAAGTAATACAAGAATTCATTATTTACTGTTCTATTACAAATAAAATTTTTAAAGCCCTGATTCGTTGTCATTGGTCGTTTGACAATGGCACATTCGCCAATCGTAGCTCTTGAAGTCATTAATACCGAACCTATCGGCAATAACTCTGCAGCAGAATTATTCAAACCCATTTCAGTAATTTTTCTATTTGTATCAGATAAATATTTTCCTGATAACGATGTTATATCTGTTGGCGTACACCAAAGAATATGACCATTCCAAAATTCAGACCGATTCGTTGAAGGAGTACCACCAGATTTTATTTCAGCTACTTTCTCCAACTCCACCATTTCCCAATCTTCAGGCACGCAGCCCAGTTCGGTTTGGCGCGTGGTTTTAGACGAACCATCGGGGCGTTTTGCAAACTCGGGCAGGCGGATTTTGCCGCTGAGCAGGTTTTGCATTGCCGAGAGCTTGATTGCCTTTTTTTTAGTGATAAGCTTTTGCAGGCTGCTTATCAGCGCATCGGTATCGCTTAATGCGGTGGCGATAGCGGTTTGTTCAGTGGTGGATTTTGGGATGGCCACTAAGTATTTTTTTATTTGCGGAGCTGTTAGTTGTGGCACCCCTGTACTTTCAATAGCAAAAGAAACAAATTGGTTAATATATTGTGCAACCAGATAACACGATATTTCAGTTTTAGGCTTTAATGTTAAAAGCCGACCTATTGAGGAAAATTTTCCATTTCTTGGAACAGCATAACCAATATATCCGCGAGCTGTTACTGTAATATGATTTCCACAACAATCATAATTAGAAGAAAACCCGTATAGACCATTATCTGTTATTGCATTTGAATAAACAGGATAAATGTGTTTATGCGTTTTTTCTGTACTAAAATTTGTTACATCTAAATCACCACCAGCAGTAACTTCAAACACATCACCCAATTCCACCACATCCCAATTCTGAGGAATCATGCCCAGTTCGCTCGCCTTATAGCCTGTTTGTGTCGCCATCTTAGCCTCCATAGCCCATATTTTTTAGGTGGGCATCCACTTTGCGTTGCCATATTTCTACTTCTTGGGCAAGCTCAGCCATCGGGCTACGGTAACGGTCTTCCAGCGTGTTCAAGCGGCTGATAAGCTGTTGAATGCTGTTTTCCAAACGGTTTTCGATTCGGCTTTGCAGCGTGGCAAGCCATTTGTCTTTGACGGTCAAGTTCTGGATTTCATCCTCTGTCAGCTGGGCAAATTGTTTGAATACTGCAAGGTCTAGGGTCTCTTGGGCAGTTTTAATTTTATTTTTAGCAAGAGACTGTTTTTCTTGAAAATCTATGTATTTCAGCACAATAGTAATATCTTCTCTGTACTCAAAATTCTCACCTTTTTCAATTAACATTTCTAAGGTTTTATTAAAAGACTCTATCCCTTGCTTAATCTCTTTTCCTAATCTATTGATGTTTTTGATTAATTCCATTAATTTTGTTAATAAAATCTTATCTCCAACCGATTTGGATATGCTGTCTTTTATAGCTTTCTGGGTTATTTTTCCATGCTTATTTAAAAGACCATTAAAAATAGGATTTTTAAGTTTTTCATCATGTTTTACTTCTAAATCTGCTAATTCTTTCTTTAGCTTTATTAGTTGCTTATATTGATCAGGTGCATAATTTCTCCATGCTAATTCTTGATATTCTCTCAAAACTGTTTCATTTTCCTTTTTACTGCCTACATCTTTCAAAACACCATCATCATTGCCGTGCTCTTCCAAAAGGTTCTCCAGTTCTTGACTGATGCTATCCAGCTCGCTTTGCAACCCAGCAATGTGTACTAAATCTTGAGTAAAGTAGCGCTTTGCAACCAGCCCAGGCGGAAGCAGCTCACTACGGTATTTTTTGATGATGCGTTTGATTTTGTCTTTACCTTTTTTGTCGGTTTCGGTTTTCTCCAAGACGACGGTCAAATTGGCAGCTTCATTGCTTTCCTTGGTAATTTCCTTTAAATCTTTAGCCGCTAACCAACCGTCTTGAGCTATTAAATAAACATCGTCTTGCAGAGTTTCCGCCCAGTAGTCCATCAGGATTTGGTAGAAATCGTAGTCTTCAATCAAGCTACTTGGTTTGAACGCGTCCAGCAGGCTTTCACTCCATTGCTGGATAAGCTTGCTTGGTCGACTGCCCGGTTGGATGGCGGCAAGGTTGTTTTGAGTGTGCCACGCGGCAAATTTTGCCAGGTGTTCGGCTTTGAAGGCGGCGTAATCGGGGTGCGCCAAAATATGGGCTTTGATTTGGCTGCTTTCGATTTTAGTGGTGAAGCGGCCGTCGTGTTCGGAAAACAACTCGTTTTTCAGACGGCCTAAAACTTGCCAATAGGCTTCCAACGCATTCATATCGTGCGCAGGTATGCCGCCGTAAAGATGGGCGGCGAGATCTTGCAGATCTTCAACTTCTCCACTGTCTATATAGCGAGGCAGGTTAAGGTTGTAATCTTGCGCAACGATTTCGCTTAAATGCACCATACGGCTGTAATGGGGAATTTCTTCCTGCTTTGTGAAGGTATCAATGATTTTATGAATATCTTGCTCGCGCAGACGGTTTTTATTGCCGTCTTTAATAAAGCCGCGCGATGCGTCAATCATAAACACACTGCCGCCACTAATAACTTGGTTTGTTCCGTCTTCGGCAAATTGGGCAGTTTGAGCGTGTTCTTTGTCGATCACGATAATGCAGGCCGGAATACCTGTGCCGTAAAACAGGTTGGCAGGCAGCCCGATAATGCCTTTAATAAGGCCAAGATTGAGCAATTCGGTACGGATGCGTGCTTCGGCATTGCCGCGAAACAACACGCCATGCGGAAGAATAATCGCGCCTTTTCCGCTTGGTTTCAGGCTTTTGAGTAGATGCAGCAAAAAGGCGTAATCGCCATTTTTCTCAGGCGGAATGCCATAACTGAAGCGTTCAAATGGGTCATCATCCGGTGTAATGCCGCTCGTCCAGTTCTTGCTTGAAAAAGGCGGATTGGCAACGGCAAAATCGAAGGTCTTAAGCCCGCCGTTTTCATCACGGAAAGACGGATCGGACAAGGTGTTCCCAGTGTTGATTTCGGCGGTTTCGTTGTTATGCAAAATCATATTCATACGGGCAAGGGATGCGGTTACCACATCTTTTTCTTGACCGTACAGGCTGATTTGGTTGTTGGCTTGCGCAGCAGCTTTGAGCAACAGCGAACCCGAGCCGCAGGCCGGGTCATAAACACTGGTACTAGACGGACAATCTGCACTAATTCCGATAATCTTTGCCATAATGCGCGAGACTTCGGCAGGCGTGTAAAACTGTCCTTTAGATTTACCCGACTCGGTCGCAAAATGGCGCATCAGGTATTCGTAGGCATCACCTAATAAATCGTCGTCTTCGGCTTGGTTGGAAGAAAGGTTGAGCTTTTCAAAAATGCCGACCAGTTTGCTCAAACGGTCGATCATCTCCTTGCCTTTACCTAGTTTGTCTTCGTCGTTAAAGTCAGCAACGTCGATCACGCCTTTTAAGTCGTTGGCTTCTGAAATTTGGGCGATGATCTTATTCAAGCGGTCGCCAATGTCAGCGGTGTTTTTGAGATTAACGATGTCGTCAAAAGTCGTACCGGCGGGCAGCTCGATCATGCCTCCGCCTTGCTTGTGTTTATCGGAAACGTATTTTAAAAACAATAGCGTAAGAACATAGTCTTTATAAAGACTCGCATCCATACCGCCGCGCAACTCGTCGCAGCTCGCCCAGAGTGATGCATAAAGATGATTTTTTTTGATTGCCATAAGATTTTGTTTGGTAAGTAAAAATTACAGGAATTTTAGCATAAAATAGGAGGGATTTTTAAGTTTTCTAAATTAACTATTTGCAATAATCCCATAACTAAAGTGAAGACAACTATTTCAATATCCGTTCAGACAATTACATGTTGATAAACGAAGTCTTACGATAAGGTAGATATTAGACTTGCTGTCTGAAGGCTCTGACGGTCTCCCGTTTGGCATTCAGAGCAAGATTTAATGCTATCGTTCATATGCTTTAAATATAAAAAGCCTTGCGGCCGTACAGACATCTGTACGGCCGCAAGGCTTTTTTAATGCTGAAATTAACAATATTTTGGTTACTGTGACGCAGCTCTTAAATCTTAAGTTTCGACTATGATAATAGCGTAATGATTAGGTCGATTCCCATATTTTGTATTACGTTCAATCAGATTTATTCGCTGCGATCGAAATGGAAGTGTTTTTTCACTAAATTTTCCTATTAATAACACATCATAGCTTTTCTCTGGAAAAACTTTGTCCTCATAGGTGCCCCTATAAATACGATACTGTTTACCATTAGTAGTATATATATGAAGATAATGAAGGTTATAGGCTTCATTATTACGAGTTCTGGTTTCTATTTCAACTTTCAAATGAGCATATCGCGCATAAAATGCACATAACAAGTCAGCATCTTCTTTATTTAACGGGTTATTTAAATTTCTGCGAGGAAGTGATCGCCGGATTTGATCACCTTTATTATCCGTGACTAGAATAAAAGGATTGTCAACGGGACGTTGTAAATTGGAGGCACCAGAGTTCCCATTAGTGGTATTCGTCCGATTTAAAGCTCTCTGCATAGCAGCTAATTTATCCGCAACTTGGTCATCACTCAAGCTTTCAAAATAAGCTTTGGTATTTCTTGTTGAAGATACATCATACCTATGTGCACAACCTACTTTATGAAGATTGATATCTATTGCGCTTAGATAGGAGCGGTGTGTTTCTCCTCTAGGGGTATATTTTAAATGAGGTATTTTACACTCGGGACATCTCATGTTTTTATCATACTTACCTATATTTCCATTCTCTTGAAAATAACCATCTATTACATCTATGTTTAAATTTTCATCATCGGGAACAAAATAAAATTCTTCATAAGTTACTTTAGCCATAGCATCCTCCTTAAGAATTTCAAGTACGTTGTGAGAAGATATATAGTATAGATACTAATTGTTAAATGAAACATTAAAATTTTAAAGGTAGTTATTTACACCACTCTGACTATGAGAATTTGGAACATATTTATTCGGTCAATTGTAGTCTTATTAATGTGCAATCAAATTTTTTGTTTCTGATTTTTTAGGTACAAAAAGCCCGGCGGCCGTACAGACATCTGTACGGCTGCCGGGCTTTTGCATTGCTTGTTTAACGAGTAGGTTCGTTGTCTTGTTCTATACCTGTTTGTTTGGAGATATGCGGTTCTTGCTGTACTTGAGGGCTGACCTTTTGATCGTATTCCCGTTGTGCTTTAGTGCTTAGAGGTTGCCCAATCATATCCTTAGCCAATCTACTGATAAGCCTGGCTTCGTTTTTGTGTCCCATCTTATACAGTTCTTTGGCTATAAGACCATATTCAGCCAATATGTAACCGCGTGTCTGCATGACCTTCTGAATGTAGGGATGTGTCGGACGTTCCAGGTTTTTGATTGCTTGGTTTAATTCTTCCAGCCGTTGCTTTTCGATGCGGGGTGTTGCACCACGTTCTTTCATGGCTCGCACTATGCCATTTTCAGCTTTGAGGATTTTTCCCCGGTGTTGCCGTTTAGTAGCCGCACACTCTACACCTTCCTCCCGGAGTTTTTCAGCAAAACGGACGCGCCATTCAAAAAGATCATTTTTACGCGGATTAAGCCGTTGCCCGTAGGTATCTCTCATCAATACACACAAATGTACATGGGGATGCTCGGGTTCGCCTTCTTTTTCGGATTCGTGATGTAAAGCGAAGAGATATTGATGGTCGGCAAACTGTTCGGCGGCAAAATTTCGGGCAGCATTCAATACTGCCTGTGGAGGTGTTCCGGCAGGCATGGATAGGACGATATTGAGGGCTTCCCGGTGTTTGCCTCTTTCGGGGATATTGAGTTTCTGCCAATCTTCTAGTTGCGATTTGACAGCTTTTTTACCGTTTAATTTTTCACCGGAGTGATTTTCGACAGTAATTTTACCGTTGCGTGAAATGTAGTCCAAATGGTTGCGTATGCCCTGCATACCATTGGAGTTTCGACTTAGCCTTTTAGGGATTTTAACCATGACTTCGGGGTGTTTTTTAGCCGCCGCCGTCAGGTTGGCCAATCCGCTACCTGATTTGAGGGGTACTCTGGATTTTGCCCGGTGATTGGATTTTGAGATGGGGATGCTGGAATCTTTTGCACGGACGGAGCGGGTTTTGAAACCCAAAAACCAATCGTCTATTTTACGGTACAGGGACATAGCTTTACTCCTATTCGGACAGGCGTTTGCGGTTGGTTCGTAATACGTCACTTACCCTTTGGGTATGTTGCCTGATGAATTGTGATAGGGCATTTATCTGTTCGGAGGTAAGCGAAACACCTTCGCCCATATTGAGCTGTCGGGCAATTTGGTTCAGATTGCGACCGATACTGACAAGCTGATAATTAGATTGATGCAAGATTTCGACTTCGGTCGTTGAGAGCATGGGATGTTTACGAACATGTGATTGAACTATATCGCGCACAATATCGTTGACACTGCATTTATGCTGTTCAGCGGCAGCTTCAAGGTAAGCCCGGTCTTTTTCCGGCAGGCGGACGGTAATACGTTTACTGCCTTTCGGTGGAGGAAGACTGACCAGGGCAGGTTCTTCCGGTACCTCCAACCTGGCTTTCAAAAGTTTTTTGGCCAATAAGGAAACACTTGCTTTACCGTATTCTTTTTCAGCCAACTTACGCAATGCTTCCAGTTCGGATTCGTCTAATCCAAAGACACGGAGGACTTGACGTTTGTCATTGTCGGTAGTTTTATTCACTCATCCATCCTTTATAAAAAGAAAAACCCGACAGGTACAAACCTGTCGGGATTTCAAATGTTCTTTATGCAGCTATCTCCCATAAAACATTTCCTGTTGTGCGGGGGATTGTTCTAGTTCGTTTTTGACGCTCATATGCTCATACTGACTTTGGTAAAAATTAAAACGTACTTGCGCCTGTGTATGCTCCGGTAAGCCTTTAATTAACTTTTCCATGCCTTCTTCTAAGTGGCGATATTTTTTCTGATCATTGGCACTAATTTCCGAAAATCTGTCTTCGTAACGTTCTTTTGCCGCCTGTACGCGTTCTTCCAAAGTCTGATTGCCTGGTTCTACAAATTTCTCATTTTCAGACGGCCTTGTTGTATTCGTAGCCTGGTCAATGGATTGATTCTGCTCCCGATCTATTTCTATCTGCTTTTCAAAAGAAAAAATAAATTCTTTGATTTTTGCCGCATCTTGAGAGGCTTTCAGAATTTCCATAGGTTCTTCCGTCAATACCTTTACCCAATCACCAACATATCCGGCGTGTCTGTCTGGATTATGCGGAAGACCCAGCTCACGACTCATCATCATCGAAGAAATTTCGGCACGAAGTTCTTCCCGGGCATAAGATGAATCACCAAAGCGACCGCCCATATCTCGATTAAGCCGGTCGGCATGCCCTGTCCAATGCCCAAGTTCATGCAGAGCAACAGCGTAGTATTCTCCCTGCCCAAAAAAACGTTCTTTAGGGGGCAGTACTATAAAATCCCGGGTTCGGTTGTAATACGCATCATTGCCTCGATGATGGATAACCGCGCCCGAAGCCTTGAGAAGTTTTTCTGCACGTTCGTGGTCAATCCATACAGGCGGTGCCTTTTCCCATGCCGGTAAACCATCTATCTGTTCGGCATTAAAAACGGTAAAACTTTTGAAATAAGGGTTCTCCAACTGGATTCTTTCTTTAACGGGTTCTCCATTTTCGTCTCGAATAATTTTTCCTTTTTCATCTTTTTGGATCTTCTCGGTATGGGTAATCAGCCTTACTAACCCAGTTCCACGCTCCCCTTTTCGGACTTGTGCGTTCACACTCTGAGCCTGTTTGTAAGTCATCCAGCGCGGATCACTGTAACCTTGAATCATCAAATTTAGACGGTTCATACCGCTATATTCAGTACCTGATACGGGGTTGAAAGGAAAATCTCTACCCATATCAGGCAGCCAGGGCAATTGAAACGGAGCTGTACCCTGCTTAAGTCGCTCGATCAGTTCTTTGGCGATTTTTTCTGCATATTCTTCTTGATGGCTTTTTTTGCGCTCAGTCATTTTTTATCTCCTCCAAACAGAAAAAAGCCCTGCCATTTCCGGCAGGGCTTACTGTTTATTTCCAACTACTTAAATCTAAAAGCCGTTTGGCCTCCGGTGGAGACTCCGGGTTATCCAAATAAGCTTTCATGGCTTCATAAGACTGGCAGGCGGTCAGATAAGCCTCCTGTTCTTCATGATTAAGATTGAAAAACACCTCTTGCTCTTCAGAAGTGAGTAGGTTATTCCAATCTTCCTGCAAAATATCGGCATACTCTTCCATCTTTCCTCCTTATCTTGTAATTTCCGGATCCTGCCCTCTTTCAGGACTGTATTGTTCCCGGCCTTTTGCCGTCTGCTGTTGCTCTTGTGTCGGACTTGGAATCTGAATCGGATCGGGCAATTTCAGCTTCGTTCCGTGCATATTTTGGGCGGTATGCTCGTAGTAGTTTCTCAAGGCTTTTGTGCGTACATCACCTTCCAGCCCGCGTATTGAATCCATCACACCGCGTTCATACATTGCCAGTTTCTTTTGATTGGGCTTACTCAACTTTTGTGCTTTCTGCATATAATGATCTTTCGCCGCAACAAAGCCTGTATTCAACGCAGCCGCCTTCATATCATCAGTCTGATGCACGACTTCGGCGGGAACTTCTTCCCGACCAATGGAATGAACCGGTACGTCAATATCGGTATCAGCTCGAGGAGAAGCATTGATTGTTCTGTCGGAAGGCAGTGTGCTTTGCGCTTTCAGTCGATCAGCGGCAGACAGCATGGCAGCATCGGGCTGGGTATGAATGCGCTCTTCACGTTCACCCTCGGGTTTAAGCTGTTCCTGCTCCTGTGTAGGCTTCCCCGTTTCGCTTTGAGAGTTACCCTGTTCTGTTCGTTTATGAGGCTCTTGTCTTGGCTGTTCCTTCTCTACTTCCGGGTGTCGTCTTTCCTGCTCACGCACCATCTCCGGTGTAATGCCGTTTTGCGCGTAACGTTCCCGCAACGCTTCCACTCGCTGCAAATCAGCGGCAGTCGGATTATAGCCACTGGTGCGGATACCCTGGGCGGCGGCTTCAATAAACATTGCCTGACGGAAATCTTTACTGCCCGACAACTTGATGCTGTCCCAACCTTTGGCTTTGACAACTTCCAACATATCCTTGACTGTTTGCGGATCAGAAAGGGCTGTTTTTAACTGCTTGCCTTGATCTTCAAACAGCACTGTTTTGTGGTCTGAAACGGAATAGAATTTGCCGCCTACGCTGTGGTAACGCGTTTTGATGTTGTCAGGGATACGATATTGCAGGTCTAAAACGACCTTGCGGGCGTTTGGTTCAGTTTCAGACGGCCTATCGAACTTTGGGGCGGTAAATTCCGATTCGGAGCGGGTAGAAGTCTGTCCTTTTTTGTTCTTTTCCTGAATAAACTCATCTTTTAGGGGTGCTTCCCATCCTTGCTCCGTTTTATAAAACGTTACGCGTTGTCCATCATGTGTTATACCTTCATAGAATTTAAGCGTACCTTCTTTATCCAAGTCTTGTTGAATTTCTTCGGGTGTTTTGCGTAGATACATGATGTCGGTTGTTGCATCATGCAACTCGTAATGTTTAAAGTCAGACTCACGGTAAACCGTTTCATTGACTGTGTGGGTTCGACCCTCGTATTCAATACTGTTGGTTGTATTAGAAGAGGTCGTCTGAATGTTGTCTTTGTTTTCAGGATTCATGGGGTTCTCCAAGTTTTCAGGTTCAGTACGGCTATTGTTGGCTTTCTCAGCCCTTTCGCTCCATTCTTCCAATTCGTCGGCGATTGCCTGTTCTTGGCTGTTGTCGGGGTTCAAGACGAGATTGACACCTTCTGCAAAGGACTGGCGAACGGCTTCGAGTCCAGCCAGTTTGTGTAGGTCGTTGAAGTCGCTCGGTAAAGGGGGACGCCCTTTTTCATCAACGCCTTTGCCTTTCTGATATTGCTGTATCAGTGTCATAGAAAACTCTGGTTGGATTGCCGTGGCGCGGTCGCCTAACAAGGCGGCTGCCTGCCGTGCTTTTTTGATACCGGTTTGCGAAGCATCGTTATCGACCGCAATCACAACAGGGACGTTTTGAGGCAGTTTTTGTGCCAAACGTTCGGCAACGGCAACCATGTTGCCTGCATCAAAAGCAATGATGACGGGCTTGCCCGTGGCTTCGTAGATGCTTGCCGCCGTAGCATAACCTTCCGCCATGACGACACCGACTTTTTCCACATCATCGGCCTTGCCGATAAAGGCATAAGCCCCCTGAACCTGACCGCCTGCCAAGAAGCGTTTGCCTCCATCTTGGTTGATGGATTGCAGATTGACGATTTCATTTTCATACAGGACGGGGATAATCAGATTGTCGTTGTCCTTATATTCGTTTTGACGCAGACCGGCGATGGCATCCGGGTTGGTAATACCTTTGGCAGCAAGATAGGGATGGCTCAACGAAGCGGGGCGGCTACTATTCCAAATCTTTTGTGCCGTGCCTTTCACCCTCTGTTGCGTCTGCTGCCGCTCCTGTTCCGCCGCCTGCCGCCTTGCCTCAGATTCCGCTTTGCGCCGCGCCTGTTCTTCCACGCTTGGCGGCGTGTAGGGCTTGGCAGGCTGCCAACCGTTCTGCCGCGCCAGCTTCCACACCGTTCCGATACTGAAGCTGCCCGGTTTAAGGCTTTTCCACGTTGATTTGGCGGCACGGTTGTCATAGTTGTCAGCGCGTTGTGACCATTCGTCCCAAAGGTCGTAACCGTTTTCGCCCAGCTCGTCTTTAACGGCCGCGCCAACCTGCCACCAAGTATCGCGATCATGTGAGTCGATATAACTCAAGGCACTGCGGATGTCGTCAATGTCGCTCATATTTCCACTTCCTTATAGAAAAAATAAAAAATAAGGCGGTCTGTATTTCACAGACCGCTTCTCTTATGCTCCGGCTTGGACGTTATCACCTATGAACTGCTTGATAAATGGCAGTGAGTCTTCACCCCAATTTTCCAAAAGTACAGGCATCAGTTCATTGATATATTCCGGCGGGCTATCCGGCGGAATAATCGAGGATAGGATCGCACCGGCGATTTCTTCTGAGTTTGAAGCATCCTTCCAATGGAAACTATCCATCTCATCGGGGGAAACGAATGCTGCTTTAGATACAGTGATGGGTGATCTAACATCGGTATGAATATCTAAAACCGGGATCTCCGGCAATGCCCAATTTGCCCGTTTAGCGAATACGGGGTCGGTGTAGTATACGATTTTCTTGGCATAGATCGGACGGCTGTTACCCAAGCTGATGATACAGTCGCTTTTCGGCATCATCTTTAACTCGTCCGGATTCATCACTGCTCGGCGTTGATCACTGGTACTTGTGCTTCGACTTCCCCCTTTCCCTACTGACCTTGATGTAGATTTGGCTTTGTAAGTCTCGTAACCGATAAGTTTACTGTATTCATCAGCATCGCTTTGTTCTCGCGGTGGATAAACAATTTGGCACCCAAAATTGGTGAAAAATGTGCGTGTTGCATCACGTCCATATAGATCAGTTACCTGAGATGGAGTTTGTATAATCAGCAGAAGACGCAGACCGTAACCGGCGATATACGAGACACCGTGCTGAATGGCTGGAATTACACCCAAGGCGGTAAATTCGTCCATCAATAGGCAACATTGGTATTTCAGCGCATCGGAATTGTTGGACGGCAAACCCTGCTCGACGTTTACTGTAATCAGTTGGCTGAAAAAAAGGTTCGTCAGTCGTGAAAATACGGCTGTTTCAGTCGGAACGATACCGATATAAACCGTCATCCTTTTTTTGCGTACTTCATCCAAGTAAAAATCGTCGCCACTTGTTGCCGCTTCGACTACCGGGTCAATGAAAATACCCAAAGGCGCAATCAGTGTTGCCAAAATGTCTGCGCCCGTTTTGGCGTTACCGTTGGCAAAGCCCATCAGTAGGCTGCGGCAGTTTTGGCTCAACTGTGTATGAGGCTGTTGTTCGCGCAATGTCATTTCATCTTTAATCCACTCTGCCAACGTTCTACCATCCGATGGTGTCGTCAAACGGAACAGGTTGGCCAACGTGGTTTTGTTTTCAGGTAAAGATAAGTCGCGCTCCGATTCCGTCTCAACCATGTAGAGCAACAGACCGGCAAACAGGTTTTGTGCAGATTCCTGGAAAAAGGTCGCACTGCCGTTATCTTTAGACGGCTTTGGGTACATGATGGAAGCGATGTTTTTCACATCTTTGTAGGTATAGACGGGATTTCTGCGAATATAGGTACAAGGATTCCAACGGTGTGAAACCAAAGGCGCGTTCGGATTGCGTTCGTGTTCAGGCATTCTACCGGCCGGATTAAACAAAAATACTTCCTGTCCATGAGAAGACCGATAGCCACCTGAAATCAGAAAGTTTTCCAGTTTCGGATCAAATACGACCATGCTGTCCCGGTAGTGAAGACAGTTTGGAATCACAATACCTACGCCTTTTCCTGACCGGGTAGGTGCGGCTAAATATAAAAATTCGTTACCTGACCAACGCAAATAATCGTTACCATATTTCCCAATCAGTAAATCCGGTTCCTCATCACCCGTAAATTTCTTTTTCAAAAGACCATGCTTTGTGATTTCCATACGATTGGCAAAGCGCGCCGATCCATGCAGTTCACGTTTTGGTTTCATCAGCATTGCTGCACAAATTATCACGGCAACTACAATTGGAATCAGAAGAGCAATAAAGACTGATACTTCAAAGGCCGTCTGAGCGCCAGGTCTCAATCGGTCGTAGTATTTCCAATAGTGGTACAACATGCTAACGGATGGCTCGCTTTTTAAATTCAACCATGCCGCCATTACGATACTACCTAGGTACATGCCACCAGCAAAACTTATTGGAACAAAAATGCCCAGCATGGCTAACAGCCCAATTAACTTGTTTTTCATTCTCTAATGCCCCATAAAAAAATATAGCCCGCTTAAAGCGGGCATACGATTACAGCTTGAACTCAAAAACTTACAGATATTCCAAACCGGACACAGTTTCGTTTTGGTTTTTTGTATGAATAATCTGTATTTCTCCAGCCATAATCTCATACACAGTCTTCTCAACACCGTGATGTTCGTAACGGCGTGATTGCAACTTACCTGCAACCCACAAACAATCACCTTTCTTCATGTAGCGACAAACTGTTTCTGCCTGTTTGCCGTACAACACAACATTAAACCATTCAATTCGTTCACGTTGCTCGTTACTGGCTTTATCACGCCATTTTTCTGTATAGGCGAGTGAAATACTGCTTACAGGCGTTTGATTGGGCAGATAACGCAATTCCGGGTCTTTTCCCAAATTACCCATTACTTCAATACGGTTTAGGTATGGCATATATCTTCCTTAAACTCGGCCACGCATGGCATAAAATTTTTCAACCGGGTCAAAATACAGTTCGGTCATATGAGTCTTTTCAAAATAGGCAACAACATCAATACTGGATTTAACCGAGTTGAGGATATAGTCGTAATCCATTGTCCGGCCGGTTGCCGATTCTTTCGCCAGTTGGGCGATACGGTAATGGACGCTCCGTGCATCATTGGCATGGACGGACATTAGGCCGCCCGGATGGCCTGTATTTAAGAGCGAGATATAATCCCAAGCCTCGTCGCCACGCAGCTCAGTCAGGAAAACCCGGTCGGGTTTTAAACGCATACAGGCGGCAATCAACATTTTTGCCGTGATATGGCCTTTGTAAAAGAGATGGGCATGATTAAGGTGCATGGGCAAGTCAAGCTCATGCGTGTCTTCCAGCGTAATAATACGGGTTTCTGACGGTACCAAATCAGACAGGGCTTTAGTGAACGTCGTCTTACCGGAGCCGGTGCCACCGACCATACAGATATTGAGTTTGTGTTTAATGGCCAATGCAAAAAAGGCGTTCATATTACGGTTTGCCTTGTGATCCAACATCTCATATTGCCAAGGTGCAAGTTGTACGTCATGTGGCAACTTCATCTTGTCAGAAATATCCCGAAAATATTTGTTGTCTATTTCCATTTCGCCAAAATTAAGGTCGGCTGAAGCTCCAAAGGCAGATACATCTTGAAAACGGGAAACACGATCCGTCTGTATGTAATCGTCCAATGAAAAACGTGTCTGCGACGGTTTGCGGAAAGCATAGACGATGGTTTTGTCTTCGCAGGACGGCGGTATCATGATGTGGCCGCGTTCGCCGTCAGGCAGAGTAACGGAGTGGATAGGTTGCTCCATACTGATGTGTTTGCTGTTATAGGTACATAACGCGGTAGCAAGCTGAGTCAAAATCGGCAGTGTCAGCCGGTCGTCTTCAATTCGCTCAAAACCGGCCGAGGTTTCCAAAAAGACTTCGCGTTCGCGGTTAATCAGTACTTCGGTTACGCCTTCCCGGTTGAGATAGTCGTCCAAACCTGTTTTGGCCATCAAGTTGCGGACAACCGCATCTGAATGGATAGATGCCTGCCCGTGAAAAGGTGTCGGGTTTTGTGTCATTTGGAATTAGGCTTTCATAAAAAAACCTGCCCCCGGAGGGGCAGGCCGTCTGAATCAGTATCCGTAAGGATTAACCAACTCATATACTTTGCTGAAATCAACATCCCGGGCAACCATGATGTTAATCAGTGAGCCCTGATTAATCGTACCGGTTGGCGGAATATTGATACTGTTTTTCAAGGCTTCGGTTGCCATCTGTTGCGCGGCCTCGCTCGTATTTTCATACGAGATGTGATTATTATTGCCCGAAGTACGAGTTTGGCGATTACCAACAGCATCACCAATATCACCAATCAAGCTAATCATAATAGAACCGCCGAAACGTTTCCAAAAATGGTATTTAACATAAGCAGCATGACCACTTTCACCCAAAGCCCCTGCACCTGGACTCGCTAGTGGCACTTTTACGCCAGTCGGCGTTTCCAGCTCATTCCATAACACGAAGACTCGTGCTTGTCCTTGCAACAAGGCGGAAGTTTGTTCACCGATGATTTTACTGCCACGTTCGATCAGAAGGGTTTGTCCATTAGCGGAATATACATCTTTCGATACGATACAGCGGGTAAATCCAGGCTGGGTTGTTACGATCTTGGTATCCAATCCGCAAGGGATATTCGTTCCTTTGGCCAGCAGATAAGTCAAATCTCCACGTTGTTGCGCTTGGGCTGAAGCCGTTACAGTCGCATTCAGTCGCGAACCAAAACTGCCCCCACCTCCCTGTGTAGCACCACCTCCATCCTCACCCCCAAAGAAACTTGGAGGGCTACCTGTATTCAGTTGTGCGCTACTTTCAGAAGAAGTGCTGCCCAAGTCAGAGATACTACTATCGAACTTAACTAAAACATTACCACTCATTTTGCGGTCTTTAGGGGTTTGAGAAGGCGTAGTTTCAGATGGTGTGGCTTGAACAGTGCTATCGTAGGGTACTTGCTCCACCGGTTGAACAGTGGGTTGAACTGCACCCGTTTGGACTTGAGAAGCCACTTCCGGTTGAGGCTCGGAAGCACTCTCATCCGGAACGGGATCTGAAGCGGCTTGTTGATCCATCAGAGCAATTTCTGCTTTATCCTGGGCAAAGTTTTTACCCCCAGTTACTTCAGGAGCAGACGCAATCTTTGGTTGAGAATCTTCAGTTTCTTCCCCGCCCGTCATACCGATCAGCCCCGATACGATGACACCTACCGCAAGAATACCTACTCCTGCAAAAGCGACCTTACGCATATTATTAGGTGTAGCAGTATTTAGATTCAGTGGTATGCCAGGTTCGATTTTATCGTTCTGAACAGATTGGGACAGGGCTTCAGGCTTTGTAAAATCACCGTTTTCTACGGTATTAGGCTGAGCCTGTTCCGGATTTTTTCGTTTAAATTTGTCGAAGAATTTCATCTGCCTTCCTTCTCTCTACTAATACGGACAAAATCATGATTGCCGGTGCCGGTTCGGTTGAACGTACATTGTTCGTCGAAGCTACGGTTTTCCAAACCAAGCACAGATTTTCCGAGGCGCAAAACAAAATGTTTTGCAGTTTCATGGATTACCACGGTATCGCCCTCCACATGGCTGTTAAGCAACATTTCTGTACCGTCAGCCATAACTTTGTAAATCAGTGGCAGTTCTCGACCGTTATCAAAGCTGAAATAAGTAAAGCGGCCATTATCGTAGGCCGCTGTCGGTGCTAGTGCTTTATTGCCCTTACCCCAATAGTTGTAATTGTGCTGAACACTGGATCGATGCCTTGTTCCATTAAGTTTTTCCAAAGCCTTGGCCTGTTTCTGAGCCTCGGCACGTGCTTTATATTCCGCAGTATCAGGATAGACAAATCGAAGTAAATAAGTCGGCTTTTGAACATATTTGCCATTTTTCTTGCCGGTCAGCGACAAATCGAAGGCATATGTTCGTTTTTTGTTAGTTGTAATCAACATATTTGTGGCTGGAGCGGAAGCAACCGGCTTCATATAGAGATTGTTACCTCGAACTGCCAAATTCCAGGCTTCTGTATCACCCATACCCAAGCCGCTTGTATCACCAGTCAGCAATTCACCATCTTCAAGTTGGATTAAAACAGCTTCTCCAATACGAGCATGAACATGAATAACATCATCGGGATTGTACACAACGGTTTGGATGCGGCCGTCTTTAGCCGACCCCTTGGGAACAGATACCGCTCCGGATACAGCAGGTAAAAGTCCCATCAGCAGTAATGCTGTCAGTTTCATTTTTACATTCATCGTTAACCCTTTCTGTTATGGCGCAGTTTCCGGATCGACGCGATAACTTTTGACAATAAAGCCCAATGGATTGATACGGCGGGCTTCCTCACTCATAGGCTGGTTCGCATATTCGTAGCCGATAGTTGCGATCATGTTTTGAACAGGAATTTCCTGATTTAAATCTCCCAAAATCGGTACCATACGTTTTTCAAAACGGACTTGCGCTGTACTACCAATAAAAGTCACGGCTTTTACTTTGGCGACTACCTTGTATTGGTTTTTTAATACCTTATGCGGAGCTTGCGGATTGTCGTTATAGATTTTTGAAAATGCTGCCTGAATCTCAGGGGAACTCATCAACATAACTGCATCGTAGTTATCCTGAATTGTTACCCAGTCATAGCTTTCACGAAGTTGGACGTAACGTGTCAACCAGTGTTTATCCATAACTTCGCCGTAGGATTGTTCCTGATTTTTCATCATCGTTACGATTTCCGTTTGCCCGGTGTTGTTATCGACCTTGATTACATAAGGCCGTGTCTCTTTTAAAGGTGTCAGACCTGCTACTGCTCCAACTGCCAAGCCTGTAATCAAGAGACACGCACCACTGATGCGCCATGCAATTTTTGCTGATTTATGCACACGCACAATTTCTGCGCTTTCAAAACCTTTTGCAGCATTAATAAACTCAATAGCCATTTTGTTATTGCTGGCTTTTTGTGAATTGTCAGGCATCATTTATCCTCTTGCTTGAATAGTTGAATTAATCGGAAAAGGCGTACCGTGAGGTTGAGGGGGCTTTTTTCCGGAACATGCACAAAGTGCGATAGAAAGGGAGAGAAGAAGGATAGTTTTCACGGGAATTTCCTTGATTTATGAATCGATAAGCCCAAAAAAAACACCCCGATTGGGGTGTTCTGCTTAAGTAGATTAATAGGTTGTTGCGTGATATTGCGTTTTTTGAATATTGAAACGATTATCATCGGTTAGAGAAAGAGTTGTACGAAAGTTGTCAATTTTGACTTTCTCTTTAGGAGGTATGTGGATGTCGGTTGATACTGCCGATACATAGTATCCCTGTTTGTCATAAATAGGAACGGACACATTAACCACAATCAGACGATTGGTTTTGTTTAAAGCCTCACCAGTAAAGGTTATATCTGCCTGTGGAATCGCCCCCTTATAACTGCCAACTCTTTGGACAACAAGCATTTTCAAGTTTTTTAATTCGTATTGAGCTGTCGATTTACTGCCTAAAGACAAAGTGTCTTTAGCTTGCCCTGCTCCCGAACCGGCCATACCTGAATTAATGCCCGCCAAAGTACCGTTGATGGCGCTGAGGCCGTCAGTCAGTTCAGCACAGGCACTCAAGCCCAAACTCAGGGCTGTTATAGCAGCAAATTTAGTAATCTTGCGATAATCCATATTTAAACCCTTAGAGTATTAATCATCAAAACGAACCGGTACTGGTCGGTCAAGCAGTTTAAAAAATAATCCAAAAATCGATAAACCGATACATAGCCCGGCTAATCTAGCCAAAGAACTTTCCATCAAGTTGCCGAACATACCGATAAACATCAATGTGCCCACAGAAAGCAACAACATCCACCAAAGCATTTTAGTTACGAAAGTCATGATCATATTCTCCTAAAATTGGATTATTTCGGTTTGACTTTCCCACCACCAGGAAGTTTCACACCTTTTGCCCATCTTGCCACAGACATAACGGTTCGACTGAAACCGTTTACAGATGCCCCACCCGTTAAAGCGGAAGAAATCGAAGGAATACTCCAGGCAACCAAAATAAAAATTATTGTTGATAGGAAAAAGAGCGGAATCAAGCCGACTACCTGAGCAACTGATCCGATCTCTCCAACTACTGCTCTTTCTAATTGGTTCTTGAAAAAATCATTCTGCAATGCACCTAGAATAACGTAAAACACTACTGTAACTGAGTAATTAAGGATTTGTCCTATCCAATTCATGCCCCACTGCCGTGTTGCAGGAAACAACATTGAACCTATAAACATAGGTCCGATGACAATTACCATCGCCAATGATAGTTTGGCAATTAGGTAATAAGCAAATGTAATGAGAAAGAACAAATAAGCCAATATAACAGCAACCGTACCACCAATATAAAGCATCAGCTTATCTGATACTTGTAGCATATCCAAAGAAGCGGCATACGCAAATATATTCTCCATCATCTTTAAGATATTATTACTTTGGGTATCCAACGCGCTTGCAGTATAGGTTGAAGTCCCCAACAATCCACTCAGATTTTCGGGCAACATCCACATGATATTGGCGAGTTTCTGATACTGACTGGAATTGAACGCAAAAGCGATAATCAGCAACCAGCCGATCATGCGCTTACCCAAATCCACGACATTTTCATCAAACCCCCGTTTGTAATAGTCAAACGCGACCAACAGGATATAAATCCCAAAGCCGATTTGAAAAACCGGAGCAATACCGCTGATCATGTTGTTTGATTTTTGGAACAGATTAGTTCCCATACCGTTTAGTAGAAAGTTGGCGAGTTCGGAAAAATAAGAAGTTGTTTCCATAATTTGCCCTATTTTATTTAGTGCTGCATTCGCTTACTCTCGAATGCAGCACGATAAAGCTACTACTGATTGCAGACCGCATAGTTGTGATCACGGATATGACGTGCCATACATTCTTCACGGGAAGCATACTGGCGCTGTTCGATTTCTTGTTGTCGTTTATACAACCGATCGAGCATATCCAGCTTAGTTTGATTGTTGGCAATTTTTGCCTGTTCTACAGAAATACGGTTTTGCAGGTCAGTAGCGGCTTTGATGTCTTGTGTATTGTTGACTTCGTCCATCAAGCGCGACAGAGATTTAAGTTGTGTCTCCATCGAGTTAAAGACTTTTTCCATCTCCTTCATGTTATGCACAGCCATTCGTTGCGCCGTTTCAGGGTTATAAGCCTTACTATTAATTACAGACTTATAGTCGATATTTTTTGCGCCTTTATAAATCTCGCTCCACTCGGACGGAATTTGGTCTTTGAGCGTATCCTTCAAAAGATTGCCCATATTGCGCGAACCTGTCATCGCTTTATACTGCTGAACCTGTTGTTCGTACTGCTGTTTCATTTGTGCGAGTTGCTTGGCCATCTCCATCATCTGCTGAAAGAAGTTTTGGGCGCGTTGAGCAGCTGCTGCACCATCAACTACCGGAATACCGCTAGCTGTAACTGCCAAAGGCATAGCTGCGAAACTCGTAACAAGAAGAGCCATTGCGGATAATTTCTTCAGATTCATTTTCATCATAAGTTCCTTGTTGAAAGCCGCATCAAGCGGCGAAAAAAAAAGGCTGTTTGAAATTCAAACAGCCTTCGTTAAATTAAAAGAATATTATGCGGCTCGCACATTTTTCTTCTCTGCACGGCGTTCTCGCAGGGTTTCAATAAATGGGCGATACCAAACATCCGGATTTTCACTACCAACATCTTCCATAATTTGATGCAACAACTCAACGTTATCAGATGAACCTGACAGGAAAGCCATTTCATCATGAAAACCGTACAAATCCAGCATGGCAAATGCCGACTGTTTCGACTGCTTAACCAAGAATGTGCGACTTTCCAACGAGAGTTTGGAAAGTTCCTCAAACTCTTTTAGCGTCAGGCCACAACGTTCATAGCTGTTTTCAAATTCGGCATCAGGATTCGGCAGAAAGATTTTAGTTGGCGTTTGTTGCACAATCGCCGGGAAAATAGGACAAGAAATCGCATCTTCCGGTGATTGCGACACCAAAATCAACCAGCCACCGCGTTTACGGTCGGTTTTCAGAATCTTGAGCATGATGTCCTGCAATGCCTCAAAACGTGCTGCATACCAAAATTCCTCAATGATGGAAGCGAGAATACCGTCTTCTTTGGCTACTTTGTCCATCATGATATTTCTCAGGTGGAACATATACGCTAAAACCGGAGCGGTCGGCGGATAGTCGTCCTTCAGCATATCGGTCAGGTCAAATCCAACACGGAAGAACTTTTCAGCATCAAACATGTTTGTTGGGTTGTCCAGGCACCATGCGAACCGTCCACCTTCACTTTCACACCATTTAGAAAGACGCATACGAAGTGAGTTAGGATCAGGAACAACAGGGATGCTTTGCAGTAGATGACTAAACCGGCGGTTTTCATAATCCATACTGAACAAGGTATCAACAGCAGCCTGAATCTCTTTTTCTTCCGTAGCCGTCAATTTTCCGTTCTCGTCCGCTCCACACATACCGACCAAGCTGTACAGAAATTCACGGTTTGAAGGTGTATCAGGCAGTTGAAAAGGATTTAACCCGGTAGGCACACCTGCTTCTAAGGCAAAATAAGAACCACCGATGGCGCGGATA
>ERZ773180.273-NODE-273-length-33911-cov-5.420930_pt1 | contig 33911 bp, 47 predicted proteins | sample MGYA00511080_ERZ773180 | MGnify/ENA primary metagenome ERZ773180 (study PRJEB29015, sample SAMEA2738175) | human oral metagenome | biome: human oral; feature: human-associated habitat; material: saliva | place: China | collected 2178 ... | reverse complement strand
GGCATCGCCGCGCTGACGCGCGGCGAGCCCCTCGAAGGACTCCGGCCACGGGGAGTGAGCAGTCAAGATTGCACGCTTTTTCACACCGGCTGCGGTGTGGGCTATAGTTGAGGCATGCTCAATTCAGAGGATCAACGCTATGGAGACGAGATGTTGATATCAGTTAGAGGCGACATCCCCGACGAACTTGGGGCGGCCGCCGATGTTTTAGGTTGCGGCATAGTCTGGAGGTACGGTTATGAGCAGCGAGTATCCGTACTAATCCTTGGTAATGTGGTCGCGGAGGACCTCGCGTGGGGCAGCTACCACGATCTTGTAGACCAGCTGAGGAACATTAAAAGGGACGCATACGACAAGGGGATGATATGATCGAATTCGTGTATTATGGGGCTGACTGGTGCACCCCGTGTAAGCTGTATTGGCCAAAGGTTTTGGCGTGGGCAGTAGAATGGGACGTGAAACTTACTAAGGTCAACCTTAGTGATGGATTCATTGATGGTATCCATAGCGTCCCTACCATGGATGTTGTGGTCGATGGTGTTCGGAAGCTTCGGGTGACCCAGTGGGGGCATGGCACTAAGCGCGTTGTGAGGGAGGCTTTGTCTTGAAGTCACATGAGATTGAGGAGGCTACCGAAAAGCTCGAGCGTGTGGCCAGTGGTGTGTTCCCTTGGTACGGTAATACGGATAAGTACACTACCAGTATCCATATGGCTGACTGGGATAACATGGTCTTGGCCGTCTTTAGGGGCAGGCAGATTGCTTACCTTATAAGTATGTACGCCGATGGCAGTGGTAAGGTGTCAACCTACATGCCTAGCATTGAGTATGGGTTTGACGGTAGGCCATATGTCATAACAGACAGGCATACAGTAAGGAAGGTGCCAAACTTTTCGCCTGAAACTGTTGATGAGATTAGGAAGTTGTTTAACAACGAGCATATGTACGACTCTATGGAAGACATCCATATCAAGTGGGTATCAAAGGTAAACTCGGCAATGGATAAGGGTATGACGTATGAAGAGGCTATCAATGAGTGACAGGTTGAGTGTATTGGAAAGTGTCCTCGAGGAGGTATTCCCATGGTATGTAGGGGATGGTGGCCAGTCCAAGTATTCGATTAACAAGTATGTGTCTGACCACGGAACCGCTATAGCTGTAGTGTTCTGTGGCAAGCGCATCCGTTACCTGCTCCAAGTGACTCGGAACAATGGCGTGGATTTTACCTCGTACTTCCCGTCAGTCGACTTTAGATGCGATGGGATGCCAGTCATCGCGGATGAGGCTCAGCGCAATGTGCGCTTAAAGGATATATCACCAGATAGTATTGCTGAAGTTAAGTGTATGGCCGATGATGAGCGCTTGTACCTCGATGTGGAGCGGGGGGTAGTTAAGTGGGTTAACACCGTTTACTCTGAGGTTAATAAAGGCATGTCGGTAGATGTAGCTATGCGGGTAGTCAACCGAGACATTGGGGAGCTTCCATGAAGTTTGTACTGTATGGGGTGTATGACCCCAGCACCTATGTAGACGCCCGTACGGCGGCCAAATGTAGGGGCTTTGACCTAGAGTTGATTGACATGGGCTGCGAGAGTGTGTTGATCGCGTTCGATAGTGGTGGAGAAGTAGGTAGGACATATGACATGGATAAGGTGGGTGAATGGGTGGACAGTATTACCGCCCGTGTAAGTAAGGCCCCCTCCCCTGAGTGGAGGGGTGGTGCTGCGCAGGACCCCCTGCCTGGGCTGGAGTACCCCCCATGCCGATGACCCCCCCTGCCCGGTGCCCCCACTGCCACTCCCTCCTCCCCTCCGGGCGCGGCGTTGAGGCTTGCACGTGTGAGGCCGGGGAGACCCGGCGTAAGTACCGTGGGTGGGGTACATCACCATGGGCTTCTGTTCCTGGAGAGTGGCGAAGGGTGTGGAAGAAGGTTAGGGACGGATGGATAGCTGAGCACCCATTGTGTGCTGTGTGCGGGTGTGTAGGCGAAGAGGTCGATCACATTAGGGGAAAAGAAGCACTAAAAACGTTAGAGAATTTGTTAGACATTACAGAAATACAGACACTTTGTAAGAAATGCCACAAGAGAAAGACATATGCCACCCGGGTAGGGCGTAAAAATCACAGAAATTAAAATAAAAGACTGAACCGGGGCAATGCTGTGTTTGATATAGGTAAAAACCCGTTTATGTGAGCAGAAAGGGGCCTTTAAATGCGCATAATAGATGATAGTGAATTGACAGAATCCGACATTTCGGGTAAAGAAATCGACACTCCTGGTCCTGAGATGCCCGCCATGGTCAAGGCAAGTCCAGTCCTCTCCGATCTGTGGCGCCAGTTCATGCATACACTGTCCGAAGAGAGCCTTGGGAACTTGACTCTGGCCGACTCATGGGCGCTTGAGATGCTCATCCGTCACTTGCACGTTGTACGAATGGCTAGTAACGAAATGATTGAGGCCGGTGCCGTGTCAGTCCATGACGGCGGGCATAACCGTTTGGCAAAGAGCCCGGCAGAGAGTACAATGAGGTTCCATTCAGGGGCCGCTATGTCGATCATGAAGGAGCTTAGGTTGACACCGAAATCACGACAGGGTAAGCGGAGCGATTCGGAGGAGTTCAACCCGTTTGTCTGATAAGTACTTCTCGGCGCCACTCGAGGAGGAGATACAGTGGTACCTCAATTCTCGAGGTATTGAGGGGCGGCTCAAGCCGCCCCTTTGGCGTACCCCGAACCCGCCTGATGAGGTCGACGGGCAGCCCGTTAAGTTCAATCCCGCCGCTGTGGACAGGGTTATCAAGACTATTGGGTGTCTGAAACATACTAAGGGTAGGTGGGCGGGGAGACCGCTTGAGCTGGCCGCGACGCAGATTGCGTATATCATAGCCCCACTGTTTGGGTGGCAGGTGTGGAATGAACTAGCTGAACGGTGGATACGGTTGAGGCTTGCGACTTTCATCGAAATGCCACGTAAGGGTGCCAAATCTACGCTAGCCGGTGCTACTGCAATGACTATGGCTTTTGGGGATGGTGAAGGTGGCGCTGAGGTGATTATCGGGGCCGCATCCCGCGACCAGGCCAAGGCCTGCTTCCAGCCCCTACACGACCTGGCGACGTACTCGCCACTGCTCCAGAAAGCAGGTGTCAAGACCGTAACTAACGAGATCCGGCAGTCTAAAACGTCGTCTGTTATCAGGGTGGTGTCCTCCCGTGGCGAGCTAGCTCATGGCACTAACCCTCACGCATCTATCTGCGACGAGCTGCACGTCCACAAGGATGGCGCACTGCTGGAGGCACTGGAGTCAGGCTCAGGTGCCCGTCTTCAGCCGCTCTCCATGATCATTACAACGGCAGACGAAGGCCGTATCCACACGCCCTACGACAAGCGTAGGTCGATGGTTGAGGGGGTCGCACGCGGCGACTTCCCAGCTCCCAGGATGTATGGGGCGGTGTGGGCAGCACCAGACGGTGCTGATATCTATGATGAGGCTGTGTGGGATGCGGCTAACCCGCTCTACCCAGAGACTCCTAGCCCCGACTTCATGCGCGCTCAAGCCGACAAAGCACGTGCTAATGCAGCCGATAGAGCGACGTTTAAGAGGCTCCATTTGGGCATTAGGGCCAATCAAAAAGAGGCCTTTATAAACGTCAAGGACTGGGATAAGTGCGCTGGTAAAGGCGATTGGACTCCCGATGATATGGTCGGGTCGGTCGTGTATGGTGGCATGGACCTAGCGGCCGTGTCGGACCTTTGCGCCCTAATGTATACATGTCCTATGGAGGACGGTACGAGCCGCGTGTGGGGACATTACTGGCTTCCTGAGGCCGCTCTAGACCGACTCGATCACATGACTGAGTTGGCAGCTACTGACTGGGTCCGGCAAGGCTGGATCACGGTCACACCGGGTAATGTCACTGACTATGACTTTATTCGTAAGCATATTAATGACGACCTTGATAAGTACAATATCAGGAGTATGGGCTTTGACCCGTGGAATAGCACCCACCTGACGAATCAATTGTCCGAGGACGGCTTGACTATGGAGAAAGTTCGTCAAGGCGCGGTGACGTTGTCGTCTCCAACTAAGGAGCTCAAACGTAGAGTGCTCTCGAACCCACCACTTATTGACCATCGCGGAGACCCTGTATTGAGGTGGATGGTGTCGTGCCTGGTACCACATGTGGACGCCTCCGGTAATGTTAAGCCGGATAAAGTTAGGTCCCGGGGGAAAATAGATGGTGTAAGTGCCCTTGTCACTTCCATTTATGTCCAAATGATGTATAATGAACGTAGTTCTTCATATGAAACAGGTGGAGTGGAGGCCATCTAGTGGGGCTTTTGGACAAGCTGCGTAAGCGGTTTGGCGGGTCTGCTACGCCTGTTTACATCGGCGGCATCGCGTATGATCTTGATGAAGCTCTTCGTGCTGTTAATGGTATGAGTGCTTCTCAGATGTACAAGACTCAGCCACACCTTCGAACTGTCGTCTCGTTCCTCGGTCGGAACATCGCACATCTCGGACTACATGCATACACGCGGGTGAATTCTACGGACCGGGAACGAGACACTACCTCCCCTGTCGGGCTGTGGCTTGGGGGCAAGCGGGCCAACCCCACCATGACAATGTACGACATGATTTTCGGCATTGTTGTGGACTTGGCACTTTACGACCGTGCTTTCATGCTCCCATATGAGGGGCCGCATGGGTGGGAAGTGTACCGGGTACCTCCGGTGTGGGTCACGCCCAGCAAGAAGGACGCTCTCGGGATCACCGAGTACAAGATCGGTTGGGGTAGTGGCGCGGGAACAACAGTTCCTCGGGAGAAGATTGTTGCTATTGAAGGCTATAGCCCCTCTAGCGTGACCGGTGTTAGCCCCGCTATTGATGCCCTTAAGGACGTCTTGGCCGAGCAGATTCAGGCCATGAAGTATAGGCGGCAGCTGTGGGCCCGCGGTGGTCGTGTGTCGTCCGTCTTGGAGCGTCCTGTAGGAGCTCCTAGGTGGTCTGACGCGGCACGCGAGACGTTCCGAGAGGACTGGTACGCCAAGTACACTGGTAACGGTGAGCGAGTTGGCGGGACTCCTATCCTTGAGGATGGCATGACCCTCAAGAGGGTCGACTTTACTGCTAACGAGCAGCAGTATATTGAGGGCCTGAAACTGTCCTTCACCACTGTGGCTAGCGTTTTCCATATTAACCCGACCATGGTTGGGGTGCTGGACAACGCTAACTATTCGAACGTGCGTGAATTCCGGAAGATGCTTTATGGCGACACCCTCGGCCCAATTATCGCGCAGCTTGAGTCGGCATTCAATGCTTGGCTTCTGCCGATAATGGGGGCCGAAGAAGGCATCTATCTGGAATTCAACGTTGCAGAGAAGCTTCAGGGTGATTTTGAGGCCCAGGCCCAGTTCCTCCAGTCCTCTGTGGGGCGGCCGTACATGAGCGCCAATGAGGCTAGGGCACGTCTCAACCTCCGGGCTGTGGACGGGGGTGACGATATCGTCACCCCGCTTAATGTGTTGGTTGGTGGGCAGGCTAGTCCGCAAGATTCCGTACCCTCCGGCTCCGGGGTACGGTCGAAGTCGGGGAGGGCTCTTCCTGACTGGGTTGCTGGGGTCGCCCGAGAGTATATGGGCGTGCTCTCGGGCGGCTCTAAAGACGCTGGTAGGGCTAAGAAGCTGAAGGCTATTAGTATGGGTGCTACGTCCCGAGCTGGTCGCAGTATGGTGCGTGAGCATGGCTCTGGCGATTATGACGTCGACCGCACTGAAGATTATCTCGAGGCCCGCGCTGACGGTGTGGAGAAGGCGTGGGAGGACTCTCCCGACCATGGGGATGAGGCCGCCAAGGTGTTTGGTCTTGGGCTTGCCCTGTGGGACTACTCGTGGGGTCGTCTGGAGGCCGGCCGTCAGAATGGCGCAGCGACTAAGACGTGGATAACTACTAGCGGAAATCCTCGATCAGAGCACGCCGCCATTAACGGCGAGACTGTGGGTATTGACGAAGAGTTCTCGAATGGGCTCAGGTGGCCGGGTGATTCTGCTTCCGGTGATCCCGCAGAAGTAGCAAACTGTCAGTGTGGAGTGGTGGTGAACTGGAAATGAAGCTTAAAGCTTTCGACGTAAAGGTAAAGGCGTCCGACACTGAAGAGGGCGTGATTAGCGGATATGCCTCAGTGTTTGGCAATGTTGACTCCTATGGTGACATTGTCGTTAAGGGCGCTTTTGCTAAGTTCTTGGCAAAGATGCTCGAGACCGGGAAGGTGATTCCAGTCTTCTACGGCCATAACATGGAGGACCCTAAGGCCAATATTGGGCGAGTTATCGAGCTTCGTGAGGATGAGCACGGTCTCTTCTTCAGGGCAAAGCTCGACCTCTCCGGAGACACCTACGGTCGTGTGGTGTACGAGCAGCTGAAGGATGGCCGGCTTGACTCGCTCAGCTTCGGATACAGCGTTACTAATGCCCGTATGACTGACGAGGGTTATGAGCTGCTGGAGCTCGAGCTGTACGAAATCTCTGTTGTGCCAATCCCAGCGAATCGTGAGGCTATGATCACTGAGGTTAAAGCTGGCCGTGCTATTTCGGCCAAGAACATGGACTTGATTAGGAGGGCCTACGAGGCTCTTGGTGAGCTTCTTGACGCCTACGGCGACGGGGAGCCCGAAAAGGTTGAGGAGAAGTCCTTGGGGGTACCCATGGACGAAATTATGGCCCTGTTGGGCGTTAAGGAGGATCAGTGAATATTAGTGCACTGCAGGCCCACATTAAGGGCCTGAATGAGAAGCTTGAAAAGGCCGCTGCTGAGGCTGCTGAAAATGGCGGTTTCGGTGACCGTGTGGCCGAGGTCAAGGGGCTGGCTGCTGAGCTGGCGGCTTCCCGTGAGACCCTGAACAGCCTGATGGAGTCCAAGAACATCATGGACTCCATCAAAGGAATCGATGTCGTCGAGGAGAAGGCTTCGGAGGACACTGCCGCTAAGACTCTCGGCGAGTTTGTGGTCAAAGCAGCCGGACCGCGTCTGAGGCAGCTGAAGGGGACCCGTGGCAACAGCGTTGCTACCCCGGAGTGGCTGGGCACCAAAGACGCCGGCGACACCCATAAGGCCCCTCAGGGCGCACTTGCGTGGTCGACTGAGTTCATTCCCGGTCTGGTCACCACCCGTCGTCGCCTGCAGGTTGCTGACCTGTTCTCTCAGGGCACCACGGATACGTCTGCTGTTTCGTGGCTGGTCGAGGGTTCGCTCGAGGGCAACGTCGCGTTCAAAGGTGAGACAGAGGATAAGCCTCAGTTCCACATTGGTGACCCGACTGTTGTTACCTCTCCGTACAAGAAGATCTGCGGGTTCGTGCAGTACTCGGATGAGATGCTCGAGGACTTCGCCTTCCTGGTCTCCGAAATCAACGGCCGCGGCGTCTACCAGCTTCAGTTGGCCGAAGAGTATGGTCTTCTGCAGGGTACAGGCACTGGTGCCGACATTCGCGGTGTCCTGAACACCTCTGGTATTCAGGCGATCACCAAGGGCACGGACACTGAAGCAGACGCGATCTTCAAGGGTATCTCCGCTATCGGTCGCAGCACCGGATACACGGCTGATGCTGTGGTTGTCCCGCCGGCTGTCTATGAGAAGCTGCGTCTTGCCAAGGACCAGGCTGGCCAGTACTACGGCGGCGGAATGTTCTCCGGCTCCTACAACCAGGACGGCTTGATGCTGTACCCGAACCTGTGGGGCCTGACCACTGTCGTCACTCCTGCGATGGCAGCTGATACCGCACTGGTCGGCTCCTTCAAGAGCGCTGCGACTCTGTACCGTCGGGGTGGCGTCCGCGTGGAGACCACCACTAGCCACGCTGACAACTTCGTCAAGGACATTGTCACGACTCGTCTCGAGCTCCGTGAGCTGCTTGCTGTTCGCCAGCCCCTCGCATTCGCGAAGGTTGACCTGTCCAAGTGAGGTCTGATGGATATCTATGAGATCCTGCTGCACGGTGACCCTGTGACGATCCAGCTGTCCGATGAGGACGCTGCTAGTCTCGGGGTCGCCCCCCAGCACGCAGCAGAAGACGACAATAAGGAAACCAAGACACGTGCCAAGTAGTGCCCTTGTCACCCCGGCCCAGCTAGCAGAAGCTAGCCTGGGCCGGGTTCCTGCATCCAGCCCCGGACTTCAGGGCTGGATCGAACGCGCCTCGGACACGGTCAGGGATGTGTGTGGGTGGCATATCGCTGGGGTAGAGACCCACACCGTGATCATGGATACTCGTGGTGGCCGGTTGCTGGTGCTTCCGACCCTGCGTCTCGTGAGCCGACCTACGGTGGCCGTAGACGGCCGTGAGCTGGCTATCGATGGGTGGTCGCCACGAGGGATGGTAGAGGTTAAGGAAGAGCTGCCGTGCCGTCTCGGGGCTGTGCAGGTCACTATGACGCACGGCTATGACGAGGTTCCCGGCGCGGTGGCTAGCGCTGTGATGTCCGTGGTCCTAGCGTCCTGGGCGAGTCCTCTCGGGCGTACCCAGGAGTCTGTGGGCTCGATCTCGGCCTCATACGGGACTGCTGGTGGCCAGCTGGATGTAAGTGCTGGGGTGCGCCGCGTGCTAGCTCCCTACACCCTTAGTGAGCGTCCATGAGTATCGTTAGGATGATGACTAACACGGTCATTATCGGGGTGCCTGAGCGCAAGACGAATGACCGTGGCGAGTGGGAGTACGGACGGGTCGTTACCCGTGCAATCGTCCCGGGCTGCTCGGTTCAGCCCGGTCTCATGGATGGCCTCGAGGGGTCATACCAGGGCGATGGCAAAGTGGCTTACACTGCATGGATGCCGGCTGGAACATCTATTTTTCGATGGGACTATGTTGTCGTGCTGACAGCTGATGTCGTATCCCGGTATACAGGCCGGTTCGACTCCGTGTGGGCTGATGATGACGTTCCGAAATACAGGGTTGACGCCCACCCACAGGTGTGGGATACAGGGTCTATTCTGGATCACACATGCGTGTTTTTGGTGGGAGCTGACTGATATGGCTGGGGCACTTACTAAGCTGGTGTTTAATTATGATGCTTTCGACGCTATGCGTAAAAGCCCAGAAGTTAAAGACAAGCTCCGATCTTGGGGTGAGCAAATGGTCACTCAGGCCGGCGATGATGATTTCGGGTATTCCGAGTATGACGGAGTGCACAGGTCTAGGGTTACAGTTAGGGCCAAAACTAAAAAAGGGCATATAATGGAGGCAGAGGATAAGGTCCTTACTGCGGCTTTTGGGAGTCTGTCTTGAGTGTGTCGATTCGCCCTGACGTGGAAACGGCGGTCATTCGGTTTTTGAACTCCAAGGACGGAATCCGTGCCGCGGGTAAAGCCGACAGGATCGGAAAGTCCCCATTGGCGGTTGTCCGCGCCACAGGCGGGGAGATCCTCGACCCTCGGCGCTCTGTGCATCAGATATCTATATCATGCTGGGGTACTACTCCGCAGGACGACATGGGGGCGTACCGGCTGGCTGCCCGGGTGCTGCAGCTGCTTGAGCAGCTCCCGCTGGATGGGTGGGTTGGAAAGTACCCCTGCCATAACTGCCGGGTTGTTGTAGCCCCGTACCCTGACCCAGACCCGCAGACCGGGGTCTCTAGATACTCTTTCGCTATTCGGCTGCATGTGGCCGGCATTACTATATAAGGAGGAATGTAATGGCTGTTAATAACCTTAACATCTTTGCGGGCCGGCCTGATCAGGCTGTGACCGGCGCTATTTTGGCTTCTCCGAAGCTTCAGACCGCCGTCCCGGCACATGCCGGTGACACTATCCCGACCGAGGCTGTGGATGCGGGGTATGTGTCTGAGGACGGCCTCGAGCTTACTGTGGACCGGTCCACTAACGATATCAAGGACTGGTCCGGTACAGTCGTGAAGAAGATCCTGGAGACGTTCTCTGGCGAGCTTAAGTGGACCCAGCTGGAGACCAATGAGCAGTCTCTTAAGAACTTTGCCGGTGAGGCTAATGTCACGGTCACAGCGGCCACTACATCGACAGGCACTCGCACTACTGTCAAGATTAAGGCTGACGAGCTCCCCCACAAGTCGTGGTACTTCAAGATGAAGGACGGTAACGCGAAGATCCTGATCTTCGTTCCGGACGGTCAGGTTACTTCTACTGATACCATCACGTTCAGCGCTACTGATGCTATCAAATGGCCTGTGACATTGTCGTGCTACCCGGACAAGAGTGGCAACTCCATCTACATCTTCCTCGATGACGGCGTGGTGTCGGCATGAGCGACGTTTTCGAGCTTAGTGCCTCTGACGTTACCCAGAGCGAGAAATTCCGGTTCAAACTTCCCGGCGAGAAGAAGGTCTATGAGGTCCCCAACCTCAATAGGCTCCCTATCGGCGTCCGTATGGGTCTCTCTGAAGCGGCTAGGCCTCTCGCCGAGGCCCAGAAGCGTAAGCGCGAGCCGCGCCCAGAGGATGTGGTAGCCGCCGCCGAGGCTCAGATGAAGCTGCTTGACCGGTATTGCCCCGGTATCCTGGACAAGATCGATGAGACCCAGGCTGGCGAGTTGATGAAAGCTTGGGCGGACCACTCTGGTATTTCAGCGGGGGAATAATCGGGCTCCTGGCTATCGTGATGGCTCACCATGTGGCTGTGGAGGGCGAGCTCATTCGCAGGGGCCTTAGGATTAGGGATTTGGGGTCGGAGCGCTTTACGTGGTCCGACCTCAAAGCCGTGATATACACAGCCGATCCCGGGTCTCACTTGGCGGCCGTACTTGGAGCACCATGGGGCGTGGCCGATTATATGATGGCCAACGTTATTGACCTCCTCAATGCTGGCAATTGGCAGCGTGGAGGCAATAAGAACTCGCCCAAACCTAAGCCGATGCCTAGACCAGGTGAGAAGGATGATAGCGTGAAGCGCTTTGGGGCTGAGCCCATAGCTCCGGAGGCTTTCGACGAGTGGTGGACTAATGGGTAGTGTAGAGCTTGCAACTGGGTATTTTCAGCTTGTCCCTTCTATGCAGGGGTCAGAGAAGAAGATAACCGATGAGATATCAAATGCGGTTACAGGCGCAGCGGACAGCGCGGGTGCAGAGGGTGGCAAAAAGCTCTCCGAGAGGCTTGCTGAAGGCCTTAACGGGTGGGCGCTGCCTACCCTAGCTGGAGGTCTACTTGCCGGACTTGGCAAAGGCCTTTACGACGTCGGCGCGGTATTCGACGACGTAAACGACACTATCCGTGTGGGCACCGGTGCTTCTGGCGAGTCCCTCCAGAGCATGGTGGACATTGCAAAGAGGATCGGACGTTCCGTACCGGCGGAGTACTCCAAGATCGGGTCTACTGTGGCCGACCTGAACACCCGTCTAGGACTCTCCGGGGACACCCTCGAGAAAGTAGCCTCGCAGTATCTCGAGGCTGGTCGTCTGCTCGGGGAGGATGTTAACATCCAGAAGACCTCGGCAGCGTTCTCCGCCTTCGGTATTGAAGGCGATAAGGTTATCGACGCTATGGATAACCTCTTCCGGGTATCTCAGGCCACGGGTGTGGGGATGAATGACCTCGCCTCGATGGCCCAGCAAGCTGCCCCCAGCATGAAGACGCTCGGGTTCAGCTTCGAAGATACGATCGCTATGATGGGTGCTTTCGACAAGGCTGGTCTTAACTCGGGCGCGATCACTACTGCCATGGGTAAGGGCCTCGTCGGCCTAGCTAAGCAGGGTGAAGAACCCAAAGAGGCCTTCAAGAGGGTTACTGGCGAGATTCAGGGCTTTTTGGATAAGGGTAATGAGGCTGCTGCTCTCGAACTGGCGTCCAAGATCTTCGGCACCCGGGGTGCCCAGCAGTTCATTGAGGCCATGAAAACTGGCCAGCTATCAGCTGGTGACATGATGGACTCCATCGGGGCCACAGATGACTCTATTCTGGGTTTGGCCGAGGAGACCATGGACTTCTCGGAGCAGTGGGACCTGCTCAAGAACAGGGCTCTTGAGGCCCTCGAGCCACTTGGGTCCGAGGTTTTCACATGGCTTGGTGACACTGTGGCGGAGCTTATCCCTAAGTTCCAGGACCTTTGTAACTGGGTCCGGGAGAACACTTGGGTTTTCGGTGCACTAGCAACACTGCTTACTGGTCTGCTTCTGGTTGGTTTGTATAGCATAACGACAGCTATCTGGGCTGCCACAGCAGCCATGCTGGCGAACCCTATCACATGGATTATTACCGGTATCGGCCTCCTGTCTGCTGCTCTGTACCTCCTCATTACTAACTGGGATGCGGTTGTTCAGTGGGTTAATGGCGTGTGGTCTGCCACCGTGGCGTTCTTGTCCAGCTGCTGGCAGGGCGTAGTGGATGCTTGGAATGCATTCTGGGCGTGGGTAGGCGAATTCTTCAACGGCATTATAAACAGTGTCACCCAGTTCGTTAGCGACATACTCTCGTTCGAGTGGGCTAAAGAGTGGGTGGACGCCGCCGTGGCCCCGCTTGGCGGGCTTAAAGAGTTCCTTGACTCCTTCCCGGAGGAGGCTATGAAACTACTTGGTGGTCTTGCCGAGCTTCCGAAGCTAGCAGCCGAGTGGTTCAACGGCTTCCTCGAAGCTGCTCAGGGTGTCCTGAATGACGCTCTAAAGTGGATCGCGGAGTTCCCGGGTAAGGTAGTAAACGCCTTGGCCTCACTTGGGCAGGACCTCCTGATGAGTGCACTTGGTGGCGCTAACGGGTTCCTGGAAGGCATTACAAGTGGGTGGAATGATGTCACATCGTTTGTCGAGGACATCCCTAACAAGATCACCACATCTATTGGGGACATCGGTAGCCAGCTAATCAACTCCGGTAGGGCACTTGTGGACGGATTCCTGAAAGGTATCAGGGAGAAGTGGGACCAGCTCACCGGCTGGGTCCGAGATGGTATGAGCAGCCTTCGCGGGCTGTGGCCGTTCTCCCCTGCTAAGTGGGGCCCGTTCTCCGGTAGGGGGTATGTGACATACTCCGGTGAGGCTATTGTCACAGATTTCGCCGACTCTATCGCGGGTCAGCAGGGGTACCTTGAGTCGAAGGCTAAAGGCGTTGCTCAGGTGGCACGGGACATCATCCCGGACAGCGCTGGTGCCACGATCAATGACTACAGGTCCAACAGTGGTAGCATTAATGTAAACACCTACAATGTTGACCCGTATAGCACAGCTGTGGCTGTGTCCCAGGCTCTCAGGAGGCTCGCATGAGGAACGTGGTGGTACGAGGGCTCGACATCAACGACCTCGATAAGTGGGTGACCTCTGAGGTAGGCCTGTGGGGACTGCCGGCGTCGGTTTACCAGTCCGGGCAGCGCACTCAGATGGGCGGGGTGTGGATTACTAACCCTTATAGCGGGGCTATGTCAGGCGCATTGTCAGGCACATATATCGGGGAGACCGCAGAAGACGCTCAAGCCGCACTTAAGCTCCTCAGGAAGAGCCTTAGGGACGGGCTTTTCTGGGTGTCTGTGCTCACTGCTGCGGGATGGCAGTCTATGCAGATCATCCGCAGTGGTGGGCTTACGGTAAAGTGGCTCAATGAAGCAAAGGTCTTCCAATGGGATACGCAAGTTACCGCCCCCGATCCGGTGTGGTTCAGGGGCGGTCAGGGGCCTGATGGGAGCCTTGATAGCTCAGGTCAGAAGACATACGAACTTGGCCTCCACAAGGTGTCTGGCGGACTCGTATTCCCGTGGATGTTCCCCATCAAGTGGGGCACTACAACGACCACAGGAGAGGTAACAGTATACGTCCCGCATGCGGCGCGACTTATCATCGAGATCAAAGGCCTCGTCACGTCACCGTCCATTCTTATCACTCAGGGGCAGGACGGATATGTGCTTACGTGGGATGGTCTTACTCTCGGGTACGGTGAAACACTTGTAGTTGACCCACTCAGGAGGTCTGCGCTGCTTGGCGGGTCGTCTCCGGCTATCCCGTCTATACGTGAGTGGCCTGAAAGCCTGAGTGATGGGTACTGGACTATTAGATATAGCGCATCCGAGTATAATCAGGTCAGCAAGGCAACTGTAACTGTTAAGGAGATCATGTAATGGCTTTCGATACTGTTGTTCCTATCGGGAATAATATCCCGATCCAGCCCGCAGATTTCCGCCGGGCAGCTGTAGGCTCGACGATGACACATGATACCCACACGAATGCGTGCCGGGCAGGTGTTATCTCTGGATTCTCGGTGTCCGCGTCTGGATCTAACGTGTTGGTGTCATCAGGGTGCGGCGTGGTCACGCCTGCGCAGAGTACCAACGGGTCTTACTGGGTCTCCTCTAGCTCCAGCAACACCGTGACACTAGCCGCTAAGCATCCGTCTTATGACCGCATCGACTTGATTGGGGTCAAGGTCGAAGACGGCTCTGTGGACTCGTCCGGGAGGTACCAGACGGTAGCGGTTGCTATCGGTGGTACGGCGTCTCCAGCGCCTGTCGCGCCGGCTGTTCCTACTGGGGTGCTTCCGCTAGCTGAGGCTCGGGTGCGGTCTGCTGGAGGCATTGTGGTCTCGGATGTCAGGGAGTACACGTCTGCCGCAGGCGGCGTTATCCCCGTGGTCGGCACTAACGCACCGTCTGGGTATGCGCTTCGCCCAGGTACTCCTATCTACGTCACTAAGCAGAACTCCTTCCTGGTGTGGACAGGGTCTACTTGGCGCCAGTTGGCTTATAAAGATGAGACTCCGCGAGTGCCTCAGATTGCTGCCGGCAGTGTCCTTGCTGGTGGGTACGGCAACTACACGAAGGTAGTACCGCTGCCTCCTGGCCGTTTCCAGTCTCCTCCGGTGGTCGTAGTATCAATCAACTCCGCCGCTGGCTCGGTTGGCTGGAATGCCCCGAAGGTCTACAACATTACGGCAACGGAGTTCTCGGTATTCGTGGATACTGGATCTCAGGTGAGTGTCAACTGGGTCGCCACGGACAACGGCTGATATGAGTATTAGGTGGTTTTCATTCGAGCGCACTGGGAGAGCCATTACGGAACTCCCAGGCGCGCGCGTAAAGGGCAGCATCTCCCACATTATGGGGCGCGCAGATCAGGCATCATTGGAGATTCCGATCACAGACCGTCTACCGCCGCTGTGGCAGGTGGCCACGCAGCCGCTTAGGGCCATACTGGCAGCGGTTGCCGATTCCGGTGGTTCGCAGCATGTGGTGTGGGCCGGTTGGGTCGATCGACGTGTTTATGGCTCTGGGCCGTATATCGAGCTAGGCCTGCAACCAGCTGAAGGTTGGCTGGCTCGGAACTACATAGCTGCTGGCGAGTACCGAGGGAAGCCTTACACGGAGATTGCCCGTAAAATCGGGATTGACAGGCTAGCCCAGGAGTTCTCTGGGTCTGTGGAGGAGCTGCCTGGGGCGCGCGGTGATCGCACGTATACGAACGACCAGGATATGACCTGCCTAACCGGCCTACAGAACCTCATGAGCACCCGAAGCGGTTGCGAATTCACCACTAGATGGCACCTTGATGAGAGCGGCAACCTAAAATTCACCGCCGTGGTGGCAGACCGCTTGGGCTCGTCCGAAGTAACGTGTATTCTCACGCGCGGATCTTGGACTAAGACTGAGGACTATACCGACGGTAAGGGCGCCACCATCTTCACTGGTACGGCCAACCGTGAGGGCGATGAGCGGTATATGTATACGGTTCAATCCGAGACATACATTGCAGCTAACTTCCTCCGTATTGAACGACGGTGGAGCCCCGACACTGGGTCCAAAAACCCAGACATTATAAAGGGGTACGTCGATACGGCTAGATATAATCAACAGGACGGTACGTCATCTTATGCAATTGAGGTTCTTCTAGACGACTGTGTTCCCACCAGGGATTTCGAAATTGGTGATATGATTGAGGTAGAGCTGAGGAATCCTGATTTACCAGAAGTAAACATGAATTTGCGCGCTAGACTACTTGGGTGGGTGGCCGACCCAGACCCAGTATCAGGCCAGATTCTAAAGATTAAGCCTATCCTGCAGGGGGTCACGAGTGGCTATTGATCCGAGGACTATTGATCGTCCTAGTGATGACGCTGGTCTGCGCGCTGTAGTTGATAGGCTGGATATGCTCGAGTCTAGAATGGCGGAGTTTGCGGCCACAATTGGCTCTGGCGACATCAAGATGACCCGTGGGACACTCCACGTATCCGGTTCAGCGATCTTTGATGGCACGCTGGAGATCGGTAAGGGCCTTATCGGCCCCGATGCCTTGAGGGAACAAATCAGCGCCCAGTCGTACTCGAATAGCAATAGCTCGTGGCAGCCTGGGTCGTCGTGGGGCGCTGCTGCTAGTGTGGGCATCCCGTGCGCTCCATGGGCGACACGGGCTGTGGTTCTCGCCGGTGGCACTATTGCCCCAAGGTATGACGCCAATCAGGCCCAGGGATGGTGCTACGGCAGGATGCAGTGCGGGTCTCAGTACAGTCCGCAGATGATGTCCATGATGGGCTCGGCGGATGTTCCGGCTGGCATTACGTGGCCATTCTATGTTAGTGGTCTTGGCCAGATATTGACTGTGTCCACCCAGGCTTATTTGGCGTCTGGGGGGACTCTGACAGGAGGCACTGCTGCCGTGTCTGCTGTGGTTCTTTGGATGCGATGATGGACAAATGTATTTTCATATCTGACTGCTCTGAATGTCATCATGTCGGGGCGCATATGTATTTCGACGGTACTGCTACGTGGTGCGGCGTGTGCCACGCGCAGGTAGAGTGGATTAGGAGGTGACTATATGGGAGCACCAGCAGATTGGGACAGGTACGTAAATAGTAACTCTCGATCTATCGTGAAGGCACTCGCTTCGAGCGTCTACTGGGGTACACGTAAGACATTCCCAATGATTTGGATTGGCCGGGGCTGGGACACCCACAGCATGAGTGGGGCATATCCAGAGTCGGGCCAGTGGCCAGATGAGCACGGCACCGGAAGGGCGCTAGATATTATCTGCGCACCAGAAGTCGGCGTGAGGTCTTCTGGCGTGCACCGTGAGGCCGGTGAGGCCATTCTTGCGTGGTTGATGGCTAATGCCAGACGGATGCACATCCGTCATATTATCTGGCAGAATCGTATCTGGAAAACACGATACGGTACGTGGACGCAACTGAGCGGTAGCAGGTCCGGTATTAGTGACCGCCACGAGGACCATATCCATGTGTTTTTTGAGGACAACAACGGATCTGTACCAGCTCTTAATTTTAATACGTACGGTCAGGAGGATTTGGAAGTGGATAACGAAACAGCTAACCGAATTGCAGCTATTGTGGACAACTCTGTGTGGTCGACCCACATTCCCGGAGCTGGCCGCTTCGATGAGGTAGTCAGTGATCTTGCCAAGCGAGTACGCGAACTGTCTCAGGATCTCGCAGACGTCCACCGTGGCGGCGCTGAGGGTTATGTACCGGTAAACCAGGAGCTCGCAGACACGAAATCTATGGTTACATCTATGCAGGAACAGCTAAACAAGCTTTCGCTGGCAGTAGAGGTTATCCTAGAGAAGATTGGGCAGTGATCTCAATTCCAGCTCCCCCGTGGGAGCTGTTGGGGGGACTATTGGCAGGGCTAGCGGCGCTACTTACGGCACTTTTCGGCGGCATGAAGGTATTTGCTGAGATACGAGACCTTCGGCAGCAGGCGGATAAAACAGCTCGTGACACTGCCGAGGTTCTCTCACAGCAGTACACTAATGGCGGGTCTTCTCTGAGGGATGACATCAAGCGCGTCCTTAACATCAGCAAACAGAACTCGGAAATGATCATGATAATCAAAGAGGCCCAGAAGAGGCAGGATGCTGAGCTCGGACGGTTTAACCGCCACACTATACTGCTCAACGAGAGAATAACATCAGAAATGTCCAGGGCATCCAACAGACTTGATGACTTCTCCGAGAGGATTAGGAGGATCGAGGGTGAGCACTGAGCTACTCGGCCACACTACTTATGGTGGGTGGTCGGCCCAACGTCCTGCTCACGGGACTCTGGGCCGTTTCAGCCAAGAGATGACTACGCTTCAGCGGGACGGCAGGACATTTCGGCTAGGCTTCAAGTTTGACCGGGCGTCCTACCAGCTTTTCAGGGCAGCCATGGTGGACCACCAGCGCTCCGTAGAGGACAGCCTTCTCTGCCCGTCGTGGTCAGGCACCTATAACGCACCTGCTAAGGGGGTGTGGGAATTCGACCTCAAGGCTCCCGCTTCGGGCCGTGTCGAGCTGGTTGCCATGCTTTGGCCACACGATGACAAGATCTGGCCTACGGGCGAGATCAATATCCTTGAAGGTCGTGTTGGTAGTGGCCGTACGATGACTAACCTCCACTGGCCTAACCCGGACACGGGTTCCCCCGATCATGCCCCGCTTATGGTTGATGTGGACGTCTCCGAATGGCACCGCTACCGGCTTGAGATCGACGAGCATCGTGTCGTGTGGTCTGTGGACGACAGGGTGGTTCGAGAGCTCGAGTCCCCTCACGTGCCATATGACGTTCCAGTCCATCTTGTGGTGCAAGCTGGTGTCAACCCGGCCATCATGGATGACTGGCATGAGAATTTTTGGTGGGAGCAGGAGATCCTGTTCCGACCGGTGTCCGCTCCGGGCATTGAAGAAGAGCCCCGTCATGGGGAAATTGAAGAGAAGGGTAAGGTGAGTATGTTTACTCGCGAGTTTTGGGTCGGTGCTGCCGAGCGCGCCCTGAAGACCGTGGCGCAGAGCGTTGTCGCGGTTCTGGGTGTTGGCGCAGTTGGCGTCCTGTCTGTGGACTGGGTGCAGACCCTGTCTGTGGCCGCTGCGGCTGGCTTGGCCTCGATCCTGACGTCGATTGCTGACGCTGACCGGGTCGCTGGTAAGTAACCTATAAAGGAGAACCCCCACCAGGTGGTGGGGGTTCTCTCATACTCATTCGTAGTTATCGAACATGGCGTACGTCGCCATAGATACTGCAGTGATCAGCAGGAGGCCTCCCCACAGCATGACTGGATCTTCCTCACCGAGAGAGTAGGCGACACACATGGTCATGCCAACTACGATGCTGATGGCCGGCAGGATGTACTTCAAGTAGGTTGTTCTCATGGGCTCCACTATAGCACGCCCACGGAGTCACTAACATAAACGAGCATCTCAAACTGTTCATGCTATAATGTGCTAGTAGGTGGTGTCCGCAGCCCCCGGCCGAGTGGTCGGGGGCTCTTTGTTTGGAGGTTATATGGCGACAGGCAGAATAACGGGCCGTGTGGCACAGATCGAGGATGATGGGACGGTGTGGTGGCTGACTGCCACGCCACACGAGCGCGTAGTGGCACTTGGCGGAATCTCTGTTGGGGTATCCCCGGTGACTCGTCGTGTCTACCCCACAGGTGAGGTCGGCGATGTCCATCTTGTGGCGGGTGTGACGTGGACGCTGCAGCTCTCATCTGGGACAGCGGCTCGTACGTACGCTCCGCTGCGTGTGGAGGCCGATCATACGTATGACATCGGTGGTATGGCGTCTCAGGAGGGTCTCCAGCCCCCGCCCACCAACGGAACGTATGTCCCCGGAGTGAGAAGCGTCCGTATCGAGGGTACTAAGCTCATTGTGGCTAGGCAGGACTCAACAGATACGTACGAGATCCCGGCTTCGGCCGGCCAGAAGGGCGACCCTGGGCCGGCAGGGCCTCCCGGGCCCAAAGGTGCAGATGGACCTCCCGGGCCGGCAGGGCCTCCCGGACCTCCAGGAGCTGGTGGGAGCGGAGGTTCATCCAATATCACGGGCGGCACCGTATGGTACGACAACGTAGGTGGTGTTGCGGTAAGACAGTCGGGGAGCGGAACCGAGCTTGACATCAAGGTCCCGTGGACCCCTATGTGGCCGGTAGCTATCGAGTACGGAAACTCATACTCGGTCCGGTCCAGTATCGTCTCAGGTAAAATGAAGATAACTGTCACGGTTCCTAAGGAGCCGGGGCCAACCGAGACCCTCGTCGGGTCTTTCGGGGATGGTGTTAAATCAGGGGCTGGAGACAAGAGTCCAGACGGCCGCGTAACTTTGACATGTGTCCACGGCGTAGGCAATATCCACCTAGATCTCAGGATAGACGAAGCTGTCGGTACCTCGTGGCCCCATAAACTCGCCTCATTCTCTGGGGAGGGTATCAGCGTCAAGACCCTATCCGAAACACTGTCCATCACCGGGGGATCGGTGTGGGTCAACGCCACCAAATCCGGTGAAACCATTGAAGTCTACGGGTCCAACCTGGATAGCGAGCATGGAAGACTGATCGTCAATATCCCGATATTCCTTGGGTGGTGATAAAAAGATCCCCCAGTCAAACGACTGGGGGATCTCCTCGACTCACTCAGAGGGGATCGTGAGCCAAGTCTTAGTTGGGAGTCTCCGAGATAGCTTTTACTGACTCCAGCCACCCGACCAACCGTCCAGCGTGGCGATGAAGCACTCGGTCACCTACCGCCTCCCCGATAGCGCCAGATATATACGCGAGGATTACAGGAGCTAGCCCAAGCCACGAGCTGCTCTCCAGGCATATTGTGTCTACGTAGAGAGGTTCCCCGTACGGGAGCAGTGACATGGTGACTAGCACGGTGTGATCGGGCCCAGCTGTTATCCGTACTTTTGCACAATGGACGACATCAGGATCATCGATCCCGCACCCCAGCATGTGGTCTAGGGCTCTCTTAGAGTACTCCAGACTACCAGCCTCAATGTCCTGAAGACGGAATGTCTCCAAGAACTCATACGAGCACCTACCAATTGATGTCATCGCGACATAGCTCGCATCCAACGAACGAGGTCCGACCCAGTAAGGAGATCTGCGGCGTCCTCGCCGATCATGGACGCGACATTGGTCCACATGCCACTCTCGGCACACTCAGACCAGTCGGTACCATCGTCAGACCGAACAGGGATGCTGTACCCCTCCGCCACGAAGACCTCGGTATCGCAGTCGTAGTCCAAGGTCAAGGTGTAGTAGACCTGACGGCGCCGGGTCATCCATGCGCGGATAGTGACCTCACACTCGTGCTCATCGTGCGGCAGTTCAAGACGATCCCATGCAGCGACCGCGTGGACCGCCAGCGAGGAGACGAGATCCTCGAGATCAGTAAACCAGACGGTGGTTGATTTGATGTACCCGTTTTCGTTATCCATTTTAGCTCCTTCTGACAGATAAAAAGCTACGCCACCCATAGGGGGTGGCGCAACAAATGGGCAGTAGCAGTTGATCATTTCTATCTGACTAGGGTAAATACCCCCGGAGAGTCTTCACGTATTAACCCGTTTTCAACTGCTGAGTAGAGTTGCCTCTGGCACCCGCGACCTACAACAGATCGTAGGTCTGCTGTACTGGCTGTACCTCCCATAGTCTTCAAGGCCGCTGCCAGTTTACTCCCAGCGACTCTTACGGGCTTAGACTCGTCGGCATCTCCAGGGTCAACCGCACGTGGCGCCCACACTTCTCGGTCGCCGGTTACCCAGTTACGGTAGATACGTGGGACTGCCATAGACCAACCTTCAGCAGGATCATTCTTGCCCTCAGGCGACACGGAGATCACACCTGACTCCTCGTCCCGGTCCAAGTATAGAGCGCAGTCCACCCAGCCGTGGAGGGCCACAGACCCGAGCATGTTCGAACCACGCCTCCCGCCCTGCGTGCTCTTCCTGCTGTGGTGCACGATGATCACAGCGCAGTCATACGTTTGAGCAATCTCACGAAGGGGCCTCAGAACTCTCGTCTGGAGTTCCACAGCTTTATCGAGGTCCACATCACCTACAGTAGTAGTGAGAGTGTCAATCACTACAGCCCGATACTCGTAGGTCCGTACACGCTCAGACAGCCACGCCATCCAGCGAGGGTCAGACAGCACTACTCCGGTGTGTGCCTGGATATCAATAGGCATCCCAAGTCCCGCCTCCCATGTAACAGTGCCCCTATCCGCAGAAAGCACACCGCCCCAGTGGGACTTAGGCGCGCGACCATCAACGATTGCTTCAAGCCGGTCCACCACCGTGGCAAGAGAGTCCTCTTCCTGCATATACAATACCGGTCCTGGGGATACCACTCGGTGCGTGCCTAGCATTGGCTGGCCGGTGGCAATGGATACAGCCATATCTAGTGACAGCCACGACTTATAGGACTTTGGCGCCCCGGATACAAAGCCACACCCTCCGCGCGTCCATACGCCGTCTATCAGCCACCGTGGCCTAGGCACATTAATGCTAGCTAGGTCCGACGCCCACATAGGGGCACCCTCTGGGAGTGCGCCACCCTCAAGAGACTCTGCCGGCCGTTCCGACACTGCACGGGAGGCCTCTATAGAGAGACGACGCAGGTGATCACCTCGGCCAGCATACTTATCCAGCGGGGTGCACATCACCAGCGCCACAATCTCCAGCACGGAGCATCCGGAGTCCGCTAGGTCGCGCTCCACGGACCACAGAGCCTCAGACCTGTCAAGACCGCCGGCGTCCCGCAAAGCCATCAGCTCGCGGGTATGCGACGACACGAGGGGCCGCACACGGGCCCACACAGCTGCTCGGTCAATACCACGGATAGCGTCCTCAGATAGGGCCTGCATAGCGGCGTCGTCGTACCGGGTGGGAATCTCTGGAAGTTCAGCTAGCCGCCTCCAGTGCAACCTCGGCCCGTCTGACCAAAGTAGCTTACCGTTATGCTCCCCGTGCTTGGTGTGCGCCGCACCTGGGATACGGAGTAGCTGTGTGGCGTCCCAGCCTGACGGATCAGCTCCTAGGTAGTTTGTCAGTTTATGGTTAGGCCCACCGTACTCAGTAGCGCCTTCCCTTGGGTATGGCATCTCCCACACGCACTGGTATCTACCTGGTGAGGTCTCCCAGGCAATAGTTGGCGTGAAGCCTGGAGTATTACGCGGGTCAACTGGGTCTAGATCTGCCCATAGCCACGGCACTGGAATGGCATGCTGCGTAACCCTACGTGGCGACGAAAACACTCCAGGCGTAAAATACTGGTCGTCATCCGCATGGGCCTCTATATGAGCTCGGATATCGTCAGCCTGCTCAGGCCAGCGCCAAGCCTGGCCTTCATAGTACTTAGGTCCTTTTGGCCTAGTCCACGACTTGGCCTTGATCCATGGAGTCCACACATAGCCTCTGTTGTCGCCCCAAATTCGGGCGAGTATGTCAAAGCTTGTCGACTGCGTCGAGGACATCCGCGACGTCTCCGATCAGGTGCGTGATAATAGCGTAACCGCCGGCAGCGATGATAGCGCGCTTGACCTCCCTCTGCTCCAGGCTAGAGACGCCTCTAGAAGTTTTTAATTCAATGGCGATGAACCTACCCTTGTAGCAGGCTAGCAGGTCCGGTGTCCCGGAGTCCTGGTACGGGCTTCCGTGGATCTTTACACACCAACCTCCGCGAGAACGGATAAGCTTCTTAATATTCCGTACGATTCGATATTCAGGTTGCATTACTAGCTCCTATGGTTGAGGGGGGGCCGAAGCCCCCCCTATTTTGTTTTAGGTCAGATCTCATCCACGTCGAAACCGATCTCGCCGTCGCTGGCCAGCTCAGGCTGCCGCTCAGGCTTGAAGACCCCAGCAATACTGCTCTTCTCCCGACCTTCCCACTCGTCGTCTTCAAGGTCAATCATGACCTGCCTACCAATGATCGACTCGGGATCTACCGTAACCTTCCGCTTCGGAACCTCCTTACCGGCGGCCAGAAGCAGCGCACGGAACTTCCACAGCTGATTCTCTTCCAACAGGATGTAGTATGGGTAAACCGCTGTGGGGTGCTCCGCCGGGATGATCGTGTAGACAAGCATTGGGTTACCCGCCTTGGAGTCCTTGGACTCGACCTTTGCGATGGTCGCCAAGTATGCGCCTTCGGGGAGTCGGCGGGGAGAGAAGGTAGAACCCTCACGGACATTGCTGAAGTCGAGAGTAATCTTGGTCATGTTAGCTCCTTAGTTAGTTGGTTTTACCAGTTTCGAGAAGCTCTTGGAGCCTCGGTACTGTTGGCTTACGAAGATAGTCTGGGATGCCTTTATAGGGAGACCTGTACCCGGTATCGTACTGCTCGGTCTGCCCGATCCACAGCCTATGCTGACGCTGAGTTACCTCCATTCCTGTCTTCGGGTGAGTTCCGGTCACAGAAACGCTATACACCCTACCAATGCAGTCCACCATGGCCGTAGCTGCGCCGCGCACTGATTTTGGCAAGTCGGGGACATACCTTGCCCCAGGAATCTGGGCGTCCTCGTCCAGCAGGTCGTCATCGCTCAAGTCAGGCGCCTCCATACGGTCCTGAGCAGTATACACGATACCAACTCCGGGGAGGGTGTGGAGCGACAGCAGCAGGCCCTTCATGAGTTCGCCGGACCGCCCATAGTCTTTGAGCTGCACCATCCCCGGCACCCTAGAAAGGTCAGCCTCCTCGCCAAGGCGCATCACGTGCCTAAGAGACATCTGGTTGATCCTGGTCAACCCGTCAACGACAATCCAGTCGTACCCGTGGTCCGAGCCCCTCAAAAACTTAAGGGCCTCATCACAATCCTGCCAGCGCTCGATGGGGTAAACGTCCACATTGGACACACCATCGCGGGTTCCGGATTCTGGGTCTAGCACCAAGACATTCGGCGCAGTGCAGGCGAATGTTGTTTTTCCTTGCTTGCTACGACCATAAATCAAGTACCTAGGCGCCCTTGGCGCGGCCGTACCAGCTTTAATAATCTTACTCATTTGTACCTTTCCATCGGGTCGGACTTAGTGTACCTCTGGAGCGCTACCATTTCTGAGCTCCCGGTCATAAGGTATGCAGTAATCAAATCGATATAGTCTCCTCCGGTGGCGAAATAGGCGTCAGGGGACATCTGGATAGTACCCTCATCAGACCAGTCATATTCCCACAAATCTTTGGCGGTTTTATTGATCCGCCTTACTGTCGCGGCTACCCAAGAATCGGATACGGGGACAAAACGTCTGTGATAGATGTTGCTTGCACCGGCGTGCTTCCCACCCTGCCTTACTTCCTTGTGGAACTCAAGCAGGCGCTCCACCTCTGCTTTGTGCCTCGGATTTGGCATGAAGTCCTCTCCGAAGACATATTCTGCTCTGGTGAGCTCCTCGAATGCTGTAGGGTAATCGGTGTTTGGTTGTTTTGCGGCTAGCCTTGAGCCACCAGCCAAAAGCCTGGGTGGTCGAGGCCCTGGGGTAATCAGGTAGTCCCAGACGAAGCCATCAACATAAATGCCGTTCTGCTCGCATAGCCACATGTACATCGGTGCTTGGATCTGGACCAACTGCTTCTCGAGCGGCTTGATCCTTTTTGTAGTCTTGTGATCTACAATGAGACACTTACCATCAGGCTTTTTCACAAGCGCGTCGAGCTTACCAACAAACTTAAACCCATTTGGTAGCCTAGCCTCTAGGGGCAGCTCTGTGGCCAGAACCTCCCAGTCCTCCGAGTCATAGTAGTACTGGTATCCGCGAATAGTCCTGAAGATCTCCTGAGAGACCTCTGTGCTCACCGAACCTTTAGGCCATTTATTATACACAGGCTGCCATGGTTCGCCCTTGTACATAGACTCAAGGCACTCATGGATCCACAGGCCCCTGATTATGTGCTCAGGAACCTCCTTAGGGGACAGGCCCATAATGTATCGATAATACACATTGATTGGGTTCTGGCACCACGCGTTTATGAGCGACTGACTTATAACCGGTGTGCCGGTTTCATCAACCGGCAGGCTTCCCTCAGAGTAGATTTTCATAGCTCTTCCATCTCCCCCCATCGGCGTCCCATAGAAAGGCCCGCTTCGATGGGTACGTTCAGTTTGACTTTAAAATGGCTTAACGGTAGATGCTCCATAATGTACTTGGCTTTCAGGGCCACAGCCTCTGCGCTTCGCTCCTCGATCTCCAGCAGTACACTGTCGTGGACCGTGGCTACAATCTTTGCATCATATGGACCGCACACGATAAGCCTGTGGATAAGTCCAAGCGCGAGGATCATCATATCCGATGCCACGCTCTGGACTGATGTGTTCACAGCCTGCCTGAGAGCCGCCCCCCGTTCAGGGCCGCCCCCGTAACTCAGACCGTCGAGGTAACGCCGACGACCGAAAAGAGTCTCGACATACCCGTTCTTGACAGCTAGCTCCTTGGTCTTTCGGTGCCACTCAGGCAAAGCCGAGTACTTCTCGAAGAATCTTGCACGATATTCGGTAGCCTCATCGTCCGTGAGCGTGACGCCATAGCTATCCCGCGCGTAGTCTTTAAACGACGATGCGCTCATCCCATACAAGAACCCGAAATTAACAGCCTTGGCTTTTGTCCTATCAGACTTGCACAAAAACTGCTTTCGTGTCACGGCCCTAGCTGTGGCCGCGTGTATGTCACCACCCCTATGGTAGATCTCAAGCATAGTCTGGTCATTAGACAAGTGCGCGGCCACTCTAAGCTCTATCTGGGAGTAATCAAGCTCGGCTAGAGTGTAGCCGTCCCGCGCCCTAATCAACCGCTTGAATGCCTTGTCCCTAGGGATCTGCTGGAGGTTAATCCCGGATGATCCATCGGCACCACCGCTAGACAGACGACCGGTTGACGTTCCAGCCAGCCGGAAAGTGCTGTATAGGTGCGGATCTTCTAGGCCCTCAGTAGACTTGAGCCACGGATTGAGAAAGGCGCTGACCCCCTTCTGGAGCTTTCTCCTCTCAGCCAGTAGACCGGCGACCGGGTGATCGAGGCGCCCCAGTACCGAGCTAGTAACTCTAGGATGCCCAGTATCGGTTCGTTCCAGTACGGGAAGGCCGAGAGTCTCGTAGAGCAGGGTAGAGATCTCTCTGGGGGTCTTGCACGGTCCGTAGACCGAGACCTCCTCAGTGATCTCATCAGCCCTTTTCATGAGTTCTACTCTAAGGGACTCGGCCCCGCACCTGTCCAATCCCACCCCACTCTGCTCAGCGGAAGTGAGCGCTTTGCTGGCTGGCATGAGGAGGTCCCTTAGCAGAAGCTCGTCACATACCTGGCGACGACGAATATCAGCCGTCACAGCCGTGTCCATGGCGGCGTACTGGTATAGGGCTTCCTTAGGTAGCGCCGAAGCTTTACCGACATCCACGGACCAGTCCGGGACTCCCAGGTACTTTGCACCAAGAACCTTAAGTCCTTTCGGGCCTTCTGAGTCGATCAGGTGCTCGGCCAGCATGGTGTCCCACGTTACTGGTGGGCATACGCCGTACTTCTCAAGGCACCACAGCTGGTCGTACTTCCCGTTGTGGGCGACCGTTTCCGCTGGCCAGTTCTTGTAATTAGTCATTAAGCGTATGTCAGTACCAGTGATGGTGAAGGTGTCTGTGATACCGGAGCTGTCCCACAGGGTGATGGACATGCATAGTATGTCCCCACCGCCGCGTGGATCCAGGCCGTCAGTCTCGAGGTCCCACGCGGCGCCTGCGGCGCGGTCCATTAGGGTTATTGCCTCATGTGCATTGACCTCACCACGGTACTTAGGATCTGCAGTACCCGGGTGCAACCCAGACCTAGCCATATAAGCCCCTGTAAGACGCCCACGTCGAGACACTGTAGAGATTGCTGGCACTGGCATGACATTGCCATGCCACTTACCAACGGCGTGACGACCTGTGCCGAGCAGAGCCGCCGTAGCTATGGGTCCAACGGCCACCGCTTTATTGTTGGCAACTAGGTGTCGGAGTCTATGCTCGCCACACCTGCCAGCATCCTCCAGCGACGGATGCTTCCACGTTGGGAGGCAGAGGGCCGGTACGATAACCGGCTCCTCCGGGAGCTCCCACACTTGCTGCACCCATGCAGGGTCTCTAGCAACATCGGTCACCAGTACTGTGCCAGTTAGGTATGCCGGGGCCTCATACGGGCTTCCTGCCACACCATATGCGCCTTCACCAACTCGGCAGCCCATCTTTAGTCCAATCGTATCTCTCATGAGGAATCATGCTACTCATGATCGCATCGTATAAGTCAATAATCTGGTGGATTTTACGATCTACGCCGTCCATTTGAGCAGACTCGTTGACCGACTTGATGATCTCCCGGCGAGGGGGTCGGCAGTAGATGACCTCGGCGTTCTCTATAAGTTCGTATAGCGTCACCTGCACCCAGGCACCGACCCAACCCTCTGCCGGGTCCGCGTACACTGCGTCGTAGACCGGACCTGATATGCACGGGTGCCTGTCGTATATGTATCCAGGCATTACCCCGTACTCTCTCAGCCATTGAACTAGATCCTGACCTGTCAGGGGCCCAGCCAGTGACGTACACGCCCTAGGGGCAAGCATTAGTTCCGGGTGCTCTGCCCGCAGTTTAGAGATCAGTGTTGACTTGCCAGCCCCGTCAGGCCCCTCAACTACAATCACCGCTCACACCTCCCAGATCTCTTCGATACCCGCAGCGCGAAGAGTCTCCAGGCAACGGGCGCAAGGCTCTGAAGTGATGTACGCAGCGCCACCCACCAAAGCCACTCCCGTGCGGGCGGCCTCCATAAGAGCTGCCACTTCGGCGTGGATGGTTCTTCCGGGGCAACCCTCAGACGCCTTGTGGGTGCACGGTTTGCCGTCCACAGCCCTGTTGTAACCCCAGAGTTCAGTTCCGTCCGGCGCGACTATGAGGCAGCCTACCCTAGCGGTTGTGCACTCCCCACTATCAGCCACGTTGTACAGCTCCTCCAGCTGGTACTGGGTTATGGCCGGGTGCGGTGCGTCGATGCCGTAGGTTCCGGAATCCTGACGAGCCTTATTGACCTTAGCCTTCTCAAAGTATCCTCGCTCCAGCTTATCGGCACTCATACCAGCGAGATGGCACAGCTGAACAAAGAAGGTGAACACGTCCACAAGCTCCTCGTGGAGCTCATTGATATCCCAGTCCTCACGCTTGGACCACGGCTTCCACGGCACGTGATGAAGTGCCTCCATGAGCTCGTCCAAGGCTGCAAGAGTGGTTGTACGGTAGCACTCAACCTTACTCTTAGGGTCATTACCAAGCTTATATACCTCTTCCATGAGGTACTTCTGATGGTCGAAAATCTCTCTCATTGAATCCCCTTATACTGCTACTGGTGCATTTATTCTTGGCATGGGGTCATACCCAATAACCTCGAAATCATCGATTCTGAAGTCGTCGATGCTCTTCTGACTCCCGGATATAGTCAACTTCGGGAATCGCCGTTTAGGGTCCCTCTTAAGCTGCTCCTTAACCTGCTCCATGTGGTTATGGTAGATATGGGCATTAGCGATATACACGTTAAGCTGTCTGGACTCGTAACCAGTGAGTTTAGACACCATGTGAGTTAGAACAGCGTACTCAAAGATGTTGAACGGGACTCCGAGGAACATATCCCCGCTCCGCATGTACAGAGACGTGTGGAGTCTGTTCTGGGAGTCTACGTTGAACTGGAAGAGGGTGTGGCACGGGGGCAGGGCCATGTCATCTATGTCGTCCGGAATCCACGCTGACACCACGTGCCTTCGAGAGTGCGGGCTCTTCTTGAGTCCATCTACCACCTTAACGAGCTGGTCGGTAGTGCTCGAACCGAGACCTCTCCATTGAACCCCGTAGATTGGTCCGAGATCCCCGTCCGGTCCGGCCCATGCATCCCAGATCTTGGACTTAAGCTCTTTAGCGCTGTGCCCCCCTCGGATGAACCACAGGAGCTCATCCAGGGGCACGCGCCAATCAATCTTCTTCGTCTGGAGAAGAGGCACCATGCCGCCATGCAACCAAAACTTCATTGACACGCCATGGGCCCACCGAGCACCGACACCGGTTCGGTCTGTCACGTCATCCCCCACTGCGCGCACATAGTTCAGTGCGTTGAGGTACTGCCTTTCAGTCATTCTTACCCCCCATGATGGTTCCCACTACGTCTCCATCCTCCTGAAGTATCCTTGCAATGTCCCAATCCACAGTATCCTGGGCTAGCAGGTGGGTAATGGTGGTAGGCCGCTCACAGAGTGCGATTCGATCGCATGTCTGGGAGTAGTCCGTCCATTGATACACCAGTGAGTACCACACCAAGTGGTCTGCCTCTCTGAGATCGATCCCAAGCGACCCAGACTGCGGCTGTAGGATCATCACCCTGCAACCATCGGCCGATCGCCACCGGTCAAGCTCATCTGATGTGTCGGAACCGCCCTGAATAGTCATGTAAGGGACCCTCAGTGACTTGCATAGTACCTGAATTCGTGTTATCTCAGCCCTGTACCGGGCAGCCACGACAAGCGGTGTGCCCTCATCCATGTGGTCCCTGATGATAATGCTGAGAGAGTCGATCTTCTCGTGCCCGACACTACTCCAGTCTTCACCTGTGTGGCCCCCAGTGATCTTAGTAAGCTCGGTCAGCCTGGAAAGCACATGTGTGGCCGCCACATCTCCGTGTACGCCGTCCTTCTCAATGGCGTCATACGCCTCCTTAGTCTTGTCGGACAGCTCTACAGGGATGGATTCAACGGTCCGCTTCGGGAGGTCGAAACACTCGTCTCTAGTGACGGTAAACGCATCCTCCATCATACGCTCCCTCAGCTCTACTTCATTGCGCACACCCTTGAATCGAGCGTACCCGTAACCCCCAACTACCTCATTTGCGTATCGGCGCATAAAGTCAGTCTTAGTGGGAACATCAATAAACCTATTCGGGTTAAGGAACTTCCATTGCGAGTAAATATCGTCCGGTCTATTGTGCTTAGTGATAGGAGTTCCCGACATAATAACCCTATAGGACGCTTTAGATCCGATAGTGAATAGGGCGTTTGCCGCCTTACTTGAGCAGGACTTAATACGGTGGCTCTCGTCCAGTACAAGTGCTACTGAGTGCCTTTCGCAGAGCTTTTTGAGTGTGTTCTTTACCCACCCTCGACCGGCTTTAACCGACTCATTACCGGACTCAGTAATACGACCTCCTGCAGACAAAGCCTCGTAGTTTACGATAACCCACAGGAGCTTGTCACCCGGCGTCGGAACCGCCTTTTTAGACCGCTTCTTGGAGTCCCACACCAGCACGTCATATGGTACGGAGCAGTGAACCTTAAGCTCCTGCTCCCACACGCCTAGGATAGGCGCTGGGGCAAACACGACCACCACGTCTAGGTCACTACCAGGAAGTGATCGGATGATGCCAGCCCAGTCAATTACAGTCTTTGTTTTACCGGTTCGGGGCTCCATTAGGAGTGCTCCGCCGTAGCCATTGTTCAAAAGCTTCTTGATAGCCTTACGCTGATGGTCATACGGTCGTGTTTTTGCCTTGTAGATGGTCATGCCGTTTCTTCAATCTCCCCCAAGACTTCTAGCAGGTCCCTGCACATCGTGACACACTCAGAATCCAAAGTGTTTTGCCCATCGGTGTACTTGTAGAGTGCCTTCCCGGAGATCTTACGGATCTCCGCAAGAGCTTTATGAGTCCTAGACAGCTCTGCCAAAGCAATCATTAGGTCTAGTTTGAGCTGTCGGTACGCCCGTGCTAGGCGTACATCATCATTCTCAGGCTTGTAGTTCTCGCCGGCAATAGGCTGCCCCTTCAAGGCTCGACCGGACACAGTGCTGCTGTAGTCCAATGCAGTCCCCGGCGGGTGCTTGCGCCATCGCTCAAGAGTCTCCTCAGGGATGTCGTATGTGCACCCCCGCTTCTCTACCCCGGCGATACGGCAGTACGTCCGGATACGGTCAATACCAACATTGAGCCGCTTAGCGGCCTCGGCGGGCTTCACAGCACCCCCAAAAACATCCCGAGGACCGACAGGATGGCCCAGATCACTAGTGACACGAGAAACGCGTAGATAATGACGAACATCGCGGTCTCACACGCGGGGTGCTTTTCTGCAAATGGGCTAGACAAGAGCGCCGCCAAGCCCAGGGTTGCCATGACAATTAGTACTGTGACAGTGAGTGTCATTATTAGTTCCTTATGTTAGTTCTTTAGTGTCTCTGAGAGAGCGTACTGGGTGTCACGAACAGCGGCGTCCATATCGATTGTCCACGAGACTTCGGACTCGTGGACAATCGCTACTGCAAACGGCAGACAATCCGCAACCCTGTGGCTCACGAGAAGGCTCTGCAGGGCTTCGATAGCGTCGTCCAGAGAGTACTCAAGAGGGTACTTCTGCCCGCCAATGTCGATCTGGTAGCCCATGAAATCATGGACGATACGTGTGGACTCCGCGTCACGGAAGAACCTAGAGATCCTACGCTTCAAGTAGGGTGTCAGGTCATACCCAGCGGTTGCTGTTTCGAAGTAACTCATGAGTAATACTCTACCGGAGCCGCACCGCTTAGGGAATAAATGATCAGTCTGGATTGTTCATTTCCTACGGCGCCTTCCTACCTCCTCCAACTCCATGCGGAGGACGAGGATATCTGGTCGCCACGAGCCGTCTTCGTTCGTGATGAACTCGACGCTATCCAACGGGCCATCCCCGAGGATGTGGTTAGCTGCTAGGTTCACGGCGGTGTCAATGTCCTGGAGTACATAGGTGTCCTCGCCGGTGGACACAACGAACTCTCCACCGTCCTTATAGACATACGTAAGTTCCGCTGCGGCAATGATGCTCCGCTTCTCGCGGATATAGTCATCCGGGTATGTAACTTTAGATTTCATTGTCAACTCCCTTGGATAGTAGTTATACCATTACGTACTTCAACACTGTCAGCATCAAATATAAAGCCACTGTAGTCGATAAGTACCGGTGAATTAGGGTTAACACCCTCTAGAATCTCAATAAGGTCAGCAACAGTCACAGCTTGCTCAATCCGAAATAGTCGATAGCTTCTTGTACTGGAACAGTAACGCACATATTACCGGTCCTCATGTAGTAAAGAGCCCGTCCGGCAGTCTCCTCAAGCGCTTTTTCGGACGGTCTTTGGGTAAGATAGCGCTCTTTCAGGTATAGGTAATCCCACTCCTCAGCAGCCTCGCACTCCTCGTCCACATCCTCCCCAGATTCGGACCTGTCCCACAGGTTGGCGAGAGTCCGAAGCTCCACTCTAGTGTCCATGTCGTCTCGTTTGTACCAGTACGACGAAAACGCAATCCTACCCAGGATAAGCCCTTTAAGGTAGTCGCAAGAGTCATACTCCCAGAGGCTCTCCCAGATATTGCCCAAAAGGCTTGAACTAACTCTGGATCGGTACGCAGCCGATGGGTGGGCTGCAGCGGCTACGATGCCTTGTAGGCACCTTTCAACGTGGTTTAGCGTTCCTTGGCTACATGATGTCAGGTACCCAAGGATCTCTGGCACCCCAGCTGACTTGGCTAGGGTCTCTAACTCATCCATTTCGTCCGTCCATGTCGGTTCTTCAGGCCTAACGGTTGGTTAGATAGTCTCTGATGTCGATAACAAGGGCTTCCAGGTCAATACCGAAGGTATTAGGACTAGTTTTTACAATTCGGACGTCTTTCACTACCCCATAAGGTCCTGTGATCCACGCCCACGCGAAGCTTTGGGCCTCAAGCAGGCTGTTAGACCGGCCAATAGCGCTCCGTGGCCCGTAAACCCCGCTGGTGGCAACACTGACCACAAACTCAGTGTTTCGGTAGGTGATCCTCAGACCCAGAGCGTCCCGGATCAACCCTCGTACACGACGGGATGTCGACTCTGGTACCTCGAAGCCTCGAACTGCTTCCTCGTAGATGTCTTCCATGGCTGAAATCTTGCCTCAGGTTGGCTCCGGAGCCAACAAATGAACAATCCGAACTGTTCATCCCCGTCAGAAGCTCTAGGATCGATTCTAAGAGCCTGGGATGGACGGGGGGTATAAGAGTCTAGGCCCGGGCCCCAGAGGCCCTCAGAATCGATTCTGGGGCTTCTGACGGGACCTTGAGGACCAGTTGCCTCAGCCGGTTTGGCCCACACAGCCGAATCTGATCTCTAGGTAACCTCAGGATCGGCCTCCACCCTCTCCCTCCCCCCGTACCCCCCTCC
>ERZ773180.269-NODE-269-length-34043-cov-19.054902_pt1 | contig 34043 bp, 24 predicted proteins | sample MGYA00511080_ERZ773180 | MGnify/ENA primary metagenome ERZ773180 (study PRJEB29015, sample SAMEA2738175) | human oral metagenome | biome: human oral; feature: human-associated habitat; material: saliva | place: China | collected 2178 ... | reverse complement strand
TTTAGCTAACACAGCCACACCATAAGTACCGATTTTATTTGCTACATCACCTTTAGTAGTGATGCGGTCTGCGCCTACGATAACTGCATCAATGAGGCCATGTTGCATCGCATAGGCCGCCATATTGTCGGTTTCTAATGTTACAGGAATGCCATCCTCATGTAGCTCAAATGCGGTAAGTCTAGCACCTTGCAATAATGGTCGTGTTTCATCAGCATAAACTCGTTCCAATTGACCATTTTCATGAAGCTTACGGACAACACCAAGTGCTGTACCTAAACCACCTGTAGCTAATGCACCAGCATTACAATGGGTCAAAATACGAATATTCTTTTGACCTTCAAATAAAGTTGCTCCTGCTTCTGCCATACGACGATTCAAAGATACGTCTTCTTCATGAATAATAATAGCTTCCTTCGTAATTAGGTCTACCACATCACTCATTGAGAACATGCTTTCAACTTGACCTTTTACTAAAGAAATCACCCGATCTATAGCCCAAGCCAAGTTGATTGCAGTAGGCCGAGTTTCTTTTAAAGTCTCGCTAAATTCATATAAGCTTGTAAGTTGTTCACTAAATGGAGCCTCTAAACGACCTGCTTCCATAGCAGCTAAAATTAGACCATAACTAGCAGCTACACCAATGGCAGGTGCCCCACGAACGCGAAGCATTTTAATAGCCTCAGCCACTTGACGCCAATCCGTGCAGTGAACATAAGTAATTTCAGTAGGTAATTTAGTTTGATCTAATAGCACCAACGTATCTTTACGCCATTCAATATTAATCATACCTTCTCCTTCGATGAATTATTGTGCTTTGTTATAAATGGATTATAGTTTAAAGCCACCATATTCATGCATGCGATTATGCGCATCATAACGAGCATCTACATCGATTACATCAATAGCACCTAATATGAGAGCTTTAAGTTGAGCTGCCATGTCGCCCATCATTTCTACCACTTCACTATGTGTTAGAGCAGATTCAGAAATACCTGCTGCATAGTTTGTAATCATAGAAATCGTAGCATATGCCATTTCAGCTTCATTAGCTAAATTTACTTCTGGTACATTTGTCATACCTACTGTATCACCACCGAGCATATGGAACATTTTAATTTCCGCTGGTGTTTCAAAGCGTGGACCTTCTGTACATACATAAGTACCACCATTATGAACAGACAAACCTTGTTCAGTACCAACCTTTTGAAGAATATCACGTAGTTCTGGACAATACGGATTTGTTACATCCAAGTGTGCTACAGGTTGGTCACCACCTTCATAGAATGTAGTGATGCGGTTCTTAGTAAAATCTAAGAATTGATCAGTCAAAACGAAATGACCAGGCTTGAAGTTTTCATTTAAGGAACCTACCGCAGTTGTAGAAATAATAAATGTAACGCCTAATTTTTTGAGACCCCAAATATTAGCACGATAGTTGATTTTATGCGGAGGAATTGTGTGATCTTTGCCGTGACGAGCAACAAAGATTACTGTTTTTCCGTGGTATGTACCTTGTACATAATCTATTTCACCAAATGGTGTCATTAAGGATTCTTCATGAATATTTTCAAAGATGGACGGATCATAAACGCCAGTACCACCAATTACGCCAATTGCACTCATTGTGACCTCCTAATAGTAATAACTCTTATCTTTTATTTTCTCATAGAATACAAAAACAGGCTATAGGAAAAACCATATAGCCTGTAATTTTTATATAGGTTATTTAATTCTTAAAAGTAATTATTGTACGGGACCTTTTGGTTTGAACATATCTTGAAGTTCTTCACGACTGAAGTGATATTTTTCATTACAGTAATGACATACAAGCTCTGTAGTTTCGTCTTCTAAAATAGCCTTTTTATCGTCTTCACGCAATGTCATAAGAACACCGGCAAAGCGGTCGCGACCACAGCGACATTGGAAGCTAACAGGCTCATTATATACCTCATTAACAGTTAGACCATCTAATACGCGTTCCATAAGACCTTTACCATCTGGATGAGCTTTCAAATATTCTGTAACAGGGCCTAGTTCATTAATATTTTTCTCTACTTGCGCTAATGCTTCATCAGTAGCATCAGGCAAAGCTTGTACGATAAAACCACCTGCTACAACCGTATGGTAATCTGGATCCACCAATACGCCAAGGCTGATGGTAGACGGTACTTGCTCAGAAGCATATAAATAGTATGCTAAGTCCTCTGCAACTTCCCCACTTTGAATTGGGCTTGTAGAAGTATAGTCTTGGGCCAATTGTGTAAATCTCGTAACTTGTACTTCCCCATTATGACCTACTGCAGCGCCTACATCAAGCTTGCCAGCATGCTTCAAAGGTACGTCAACATGTGGCTCATCTACGTAGCCACGAACCGTATTATCAGAAAAAGCATCTACGTGAACTACGCCTAGTGGACCATCACCTTTTATGCGAAGGCTTACATTTTCATGGTTTTTAAAATCACCAGCTAATAAAATAGCGCCTGTCATGGCACGACCAAGAGCCGCAGTTGCTACAGGCCATAAATCATGACGTACACGAGCAGTTTCAACTGTATCTGTTGTTACAGCTAAAGACATACGAACCCCTTCACGGGTAGTAAAACGTTTTATATAATCCATTCTATCAATCCTTATTTCTACTTAATCTACTTAATCTATTTAGATATATTTTTATATTGCTTATATAGTATATCACGTCAAATATGTACATTCAAATTATAGAGAATATATGTTCGGCTAGTCTGTTTTTAATTTAAAAGAACATATTTTCGATATTATAAAAACACCCAGTACCATAAGATACTGAGTGTTTTGTATATAATTCTTAGATTTGATCGATAAGGTTAACCATTTCGATAGCGCCCATAGCACAATCATAACCTTTATTACCTGCTTTAGTACCGGCACGTTCGATAGCTTGTTCAATGTTTTCAGTAGTGACTACACCAAACATAACAGGAATACCTGTTTCTAAAGAAACATGAGCAATACCTTTAGCAACTTCATTACATACGTAATCATAATGAGTAGTAGCGCCACGGATTACGGCACCTACGCAAATAACTGCATCATATTTACCAGATAAAGCCGCTTTTTTAGCAATCAAAGGAATTTCATAAGCACCTGGAACCCAGATTACAGTGATATCTTCTTGTTTAACATCGTGACGAAGTAAGCAGTCTTCAGCGCCACCGATTAATTTAGATGTAATGAACTCGTTAAAACGAGAACCAATAATAGCAAATTTTTTACCAGTACCTAGTAAGTTACCTTCTTGAACCATCATGATAATGACCTCCTATATTCCATGTTAGGAAATGTATATGTAACGATTGTGTAATATGCTGACAGTAGACTTATTAGTCCTCTAACATATGACCCATCTTTTCTTCTTTTGTTTTCAAGTAACCTGCGTTGAATTTATTTGCCGCAATGATAAGCGGTACACGACTAGTTACATCGATACCCCAATGTTCTAAGCCATGACGTTTTTCAGGATTATTAGTTAACAAGCGAATGCTCTTAATACCTAAGAAACGAATAATTTGAGCCGCTAAGGAATATTCACGCATATCCGCTGGGAAGCCCAATTGTTCGTTAGCTTCTACAGTATCTAGGCCTTGCTCTTGTAATGCATAAGCTTTAATTTTATTCGTTAAGCCAATGCCACGACCCTCTTGACGCATGTATACTACGACGCCTTTGCCTTCTTTTTCGATAGCACGTAGCGCATTATCTAATTGTTCGCCGCAGTCACAACGTTTAGAGCCGAACACATCGCCAGTTAAACATTCAGAGTGAATACGTACAAGAACATCGCTACAGTTTTGTACATCCCCTTTAACGATAGCTAAATGCTCTTTTTTATCTAATTCATTTTTGAATACAAAGATATTGAAATCACCAAATTTAGTAGGTAATTTAGAACAAGCACCAAGCTCAACCATGTCTTCATGCTGTTTACGGTATTCGATAAGCTCTGCTACGGAAGCAATTTTCAAATCGTGTTCTTTCGCAAATTTCATGAGATCTGGTAGACGTGCCATATCGCCATCATCTTTTGTAATCTCACAAATAACAGCTGCCTCTTGTAAACCTGCTAGTCGGCAAAGGTCGATAGATGCTTCAGTATGACCTTGGCGTACTAAAACGCCACCCTCTTTATATACTAAAGGGAACACGTGACCAGGACGACGGAAGTCTTCAGGTTTAGCATTAGGATCTAGTAATTTTTGAATTGTATAAGCACGTTCTGCTGGAGATACGCCTGTTGTAGTATCTACATGGTCAACAGTAACGGTGAAAGCAGTTTCATGATTATCTGTATTTTTAGTAACCATGGCAGGAATGCCAAGTTTTTCTAAAGCTTCACGGCGCATAGGCGTACATACGATACCGCGCGCGTATTTAACCATAAAATTAATATTTTCTTGTGTAGCAAACTCAGCAGCAATGATAAGATCGCCTTCGTTTTCTCGGCTTTCATCATCAACAATAATAACAGGTTTGCCAGCTTTAAGGTCTTCTAAGACCTCTGTAATAGAATGTAATTGTTCGCTCATAGGAACGCTCCTTACTCTTTATATAAATCCATTCTCTACTAAGAGGGATTGCATAGATTTCTTAGGTTTATCTTCGGTAGGTTCACTACCAAGATTCATAAAATGACGAATGTATCGACCAGCGATATCCGTTTCTAAATTAACCTCCGTACCAATATGGGCAGAGCCTAAAATTGTTTCGCCCAAGGTATGAGGAATGATAGATACAGAAAAACTGCTGTCCGTTCGTCGCATAATGGTGAGGCTAATTCCATCAATCGTAATGGAACCCTTATAAATAACGTAATCCATAACGGATTTCGGCGCCGCTACGGTAAAGATAATGGCATTATCCGTTTGTTCCCGATTAATGATGCGGCCCGTCCCATCTACGTGGCCTGCCACAATGTGACCACCAAATCTACCATTAGCGAGCATAGCACGCTCTAAGTTCACAGGTTGATGAACTTTCAAATTTGTAAAAGTAGTCATCTTGATTGACTCGGGCATAACATCAGCTGTAAATACGCCATTACCAATCGTTGTAGCCGTCAAACATACGCCGTTTACAGCTACGGAGTCACCTATTTTTAGATCGCTAAATATTTTATTCCCCCGAATTGTTATGGCTAAGGATTTAGGGCCCTTTTTAATGCTCTCTACACGGCCAATTTCTTCAACGATTCCCGTGAACATAAGCGCCCCTCCTTCCTTGACGATACGCTTCGATGCGAATGTTATTATCTAATACTTTAGTTTTTGTGAAAGTTAATTGAGGTGAAGCTTCTAAACTTTCAAAGCCACGACCACCTACAGCAGGGGTTGCCTCAGTACCACCGATAATTGTATTTCCTATGTAAGTTACAACTTTATCAAAATTCATCGTTTCTACAAAGGAACTAATGATGGATGACCCACCTTCTACAAGTACTGATGTGTAGCCTAGTTCTCCAAGTTTGGTAAGAATATCATCAATAGATAATTTCTTAATATCAATAACGATATCAGTACTCTTACTTTTACGAGTAGAAATAGATTCTACAATCGTAACAATGGCACCTACGTTTTCTAAAGCTTGAATTCGTTCTTTTGGGCAGCCTTTAGATACAAAGATATGAACCTTCCGATATTCTACGTCAAAAACCTGACTGTTAGTAGGCGTTCTTCCAAGACTATCCAAGATAATTACATCCGGTTGATGAACATGTATGGGCTCATCAAGTATGCTTGTATCTAATAAAGCCTCTGCTAATTCAGTCTCAGTTAAACGACAGTTTAATTGAGGATTATCTGCCAAAATTGTGCCAATACCAACGAGCATAGCATCATGTGTGGCACGCAGTACATGTCCATCTCGGCGGGAGGACTCATTTGTAATCCATTGGGATTGGCCTGTAAAAGTGGCAATCTTACCATCTAGTGACATAGCACTTTTAATAGTTACAAAAGGTTTACCGGTCTGTATATATGTAAAGAAATGCTCATTTAGTTCAGCACATTCTTCACTACATACGGGACAAACAACCTCTATGCCTGCTTCACGGAGTAAATCCATGCCCTTTCCAGATACTAGTGGATTAGGATCTGTACTACCTACTACGACTTTAGCTATGCCAGCCTCGATAATACGCAGCGCACAAGGTGGAGTTTTACCATAATGAGAACATGGCTCTAATGTTACATATAAAGTAGCACCTTTAGCATTATCACCAGCTTGGTTTAAGGCATGAACCTCAGCGTGTGCTGTACCAGCTTTATGATGATAACCTTCACCGATTATTGTATTGTCTTTAACCACTACGGCACCAACCAAAGGATTTGGCGAAGTGTGACCTGTGGCTAATTTTGCCAGTGCAATGGCGCGTTTCATATATGCTACGTCATCCACCATATCACCTCAATAAAAAAAGGACTATATACATAGTCCTTGGGTAATCATAAATACGCACGTCAAATGTGCTTCGTCTTTTCTCATCCAGACTATACTGTCGGTATCGGAATTGCACCGATTCATACCTAAAAGGTTCGCGGACTATACCGCCGGTAAGGAATTTCACCTATCCCCAAAGACTCATCTATTTTGTTTCTGAATTAATAGTAACACTTTTATAAGGGTTATGCAAGAATAAGAGTTTTGTATTGAGAAAAGATATTAAAAATTGTACCTATAATAAAATAACTATTATTATATTTCTATTTTTTAGATTGAAAATATATTAACAATATAAACATATATAAACATATATAAACCATGTATACACTAAATAGTAACATTTATCACATAATAACATGACAAATAGGTCTAATATAAACTTATATGGTTTTAACAACTATACTTAATTGATATTATTTATTAAATGTAGGTGATAATATGGCAAAAAAACGAATTTCTGATGTACTTATAGAAGTCTTAGCCAATGCGGGTATCGAACGCATTTACGGTATCACTGGCGATAGTTTAAACTCTGTAAACGATAGCTTACGTCGCAATGGTAAGATTGCATTTGAGCATGTGCGACACGAAGAAACAGCAGCCTTTGCTGCAGGCGCAGAAGCTTCTTTAACTGGAAAACTTACAGTTTGTGCAGGTAGTTCTGGTCCTGGTAACTTACATTTGATCAACGGCTTATTCGATTCTCATCGCAATCGTGTACCAGTATTGGCTATTGCGTCTCATATTCCACAATCTGAAGTAGGATTAAATTATTTCCAAGAAACTCATCCAGAAAACTTATTCAAAGAGTGCTCTTGCTTCTGTGAACTTGTATCTAATCCTAAACAAATGCCTGAAATTCTATTCCGTGCTATGAATGCCGCTGTAGGTAATCAAGACGTTGCCGTTATCGTTCTTCCTGGGGACGTGGCAGTAATGGAAATGGAAATTGATGAATTACCAGTATGGCATCACCCTCGTTTACCTCATATCGTTCCACAACGCGATGATATTGAAGAAATGGCAGCTCATTTAGAAACAGGTAAACGTATTACCCTATTCTGTGGTGCAGGCTGTGAAGGTGCACATGATGAAGTTGTAGAATTAGCAAAACGCTTACAAGCACCTGTAGTACACGCTTTCAGAGGTAAAGAATGGGTTGAATGGGATAACCCATATGATGTAGGTATGACAGGTCTATTAGGCTATACATCTGGTTATCGTGCGATTGAGCAATGCGATACACTCGTTATGCTTGGTACTGACTTCCCTTACCGACCTTTCTACCCAGAGAATGCAAAGGTAATCCAAGTTGATAGAGATCCTAGTGCATTAGGTCGTCGTGTACCACTTACTCAAGGTATTATTGGTACCGTAAAAGATACATTGAAAGAATTATTACCTCTTATAGGTCAACGTGGAGATACTGAATTTATCGACACGGTCCGCAAAGCATATACTAAGTTTAGAGGTGACTTAGATAGCTATGCTGTAGCTGAACCAGATGGTGTAGCAATCCATCCGCAATACTTCGTAAATCGTCTTAATAAATTAGCTGCTGATGATGCTATCTTTACCTTTGACGTAGGTACTCCAGTAATTTGGACTGCGCGTCACTTAAAAACAAATGGCAAACGTCGTATCTTAGGTTCTTATAATCACGGCTCTATGGCCAATGCTATGATGCATGCCATCGGCGCTCAAAATGCATGTCCTAATCGTCAAGTCATCTCCCTTTCCGGTGATGGTGGCTTCACAATGATGATGGGCGAAATGTTAACATTGAAACAACTTAACTTACCAGTTAAAATCTTTGTATTCAACAACGAAGAACTTAGCTTCATCGCCATGGAAATGAAAGCTTCTGGTTACTTAGACTATGCTACAGACTTTGTAAACCCAGACTTTGGTAAACTTGCTGAAGCAGCAGGCATCAAAGGTGTAAGCATTACAAACTCTAGCGAAGTAGACGAAAAAATCATGGAAGCTCTCAACCATAATGGTCCTGTTATCGTCAATGTTCGCGTAGATAAACAAGAACTTGCTATGCCGCCTAAAATTGCTTACCAACAAGCTAAAGGCTTCAGCAAATACTTGATCAATGCAATCCTTGATGGCCGTGGTACAGAGCTTAAAGAAATGGCCAAAACAAACTGGATGAAATATAAATCCTTATACTAAAACCTGCCAAATATTAAAAATCTGTCAAAATAAACAAACTGCAAAACTTTCAAAAAAAGAGGTGTCATCAATTGATGACACCTATTTTTTGATCGATTTTAATCATATACTGTTATAAATCCTTCAGTCCATCCCCTTAAATTAAGAGTGATAGTGTCTATTCCTAAAGACTCTATGCCATGTACTTTAAATATATCCCAGGTTTTATACCACTCTATTGCTGTCTCTGCATATTTTAAAGTACTAAATAAACCTATGTATCCTGAACATGTATAATAATCATCTATATCATAATCATACCAAACACCATAAATTTTGTTGTTTATGATTTTATAACTAACATCATCACCTATATGCGCACAATCATTTAAATAATGAGTTGTTATCGAAAATGAATCATCAGCCAAATCAGAAAAACCTATCAAATTTTTTGACTCAGTTAATGCCTTTTCTGCTAATGATAATTTAGAAAAAAAGCCTAGGCCAAAATACTCTGTATAAGGTAACTCATTATTCTTTTTATAGTGAGCTACAGCTTCATATATTGGAACTCTCATAACTAACCAACTCGTTACAAAATAAAAATAATATAAATATGACATTTTAATTATTTCTATCTATAATAATCATCCTCGTAATCGTCTTTATACCGTATTGCATCAAGATCTGATGGAGATAATACATTCCCCTCTTCATCAACATATTCTCGGAATTCGTTAAAGTATACTCCTGGAATATCTGATTCTTCTAATTCAGGTATATCCTCTGACTCAATATCCCAAAATTCTATTTCGACAGATTGATTTTCATGCTTATTTATCATTTCCTAACACTCCCTTTATCAGAGAAATTTACTTAAATACAAGAAAATTAACAAAAATATTGAGTACAATAATAAAGATAATCCGACTATAGATGTTTAACCTACTAATTACATCAGTTAATTTATAAGGCATATTGGTTTCTTTATTAATCTCTTTATTTACAATCTTCTTCAAATAAACCAATTTAAGCATTTCAGATATAGATACTAAAAATAGAACTATAGCAAATATTTTATTACTATAATCAGCAAAAATTAAACCTAAATAAATTACTAAAACTTGGAAGATTTGTATAAATAAAAAAGATTTACTTCTTTTAAAAGAAGCAGATACAAAATATATTTCTTTTGATTTAGCTAGAACTACTACTGTAATAACAGCCATTAATGTTAAAAAAAGAAAAATCATTTTCTCCTCATAGTATAGTTATAGTGGGTAATATTATTAATTATTAATTGTATTTTAGCAAAATATATAAAAATAAGCACTATATCCCATGATGGATATAGTGCTTACTTTGTATGTAAGACTAATCTTATATTTAATTATGCTCCAAAGAGTGACATTTGTTCGTCTTCAGGTAGTTCACCACAGCATTTGAGTTCTTTCATAAGATCAATGATGGTGTTAGATACCTTACAACGACGTTGCAAGTCTTTTAGAGAAGTAAACGGACGTTCTTCTCGTTCAGCTACGATAGCATCAGCTACCGTTTCACCTAAAGAATCGATAGCCAAGAATGGCGGCAATAAAGCACCATCTTTAATGCTAAAACGTCTAGCTTCGGAGTGTTGAATATCTACATTAATAAATCGATAGCCTCGTTGGTACATTTCCATAGATACTTCTAAGGCGCTCATAAGATCCTTATCTTTAGGACTGGCAGCTCGATCAAGAGCCTTAATACGGTTAAACTCAGTCATTTGCGTTTTAAGGTCTCCCGTCATAATGCGCAAATCAAAGGCCTTTGCACGAATGGAGAAGTATGCCGCATAGAATGCCAATGGATGGTATACCTTAAACCACGCAATACGGAAGGCCATCATTACATAGGCTACCGCATGGGCCCGTGGGAATAGATAGGAAATCTTTTTACAAGATTCAATGAACCATTCAGGAATATTATTTTCCCGCATTTCTGCTTCAAACTCAGTCGTCGCTTGACCTTGTTTATTGCGTTTTTCGATGCCCTTCCCTTTACGCACATTCTCCATTACGAAGAAGCTGTGCTTTCGATCCATACCACGATGGATCAAGAAGTTCATTACGTCGTCACGAGTAGAGATGGCTTCGTTCAATTTACAAGTACCATTTTTGATGAGGTCTTGTGCATTGTCGAGCCATACGTTAGTACCATGAGAGAAACCAGAGATACGTACTAAGTCGGAGAATGTTTGAGGACGAGAGTCTTCCAGCATGCCCCGTACGAATTTCGTACCACATTCTGGCACAGCCAAGCTAGCTACTTGGTCACCTTGTAATTGCTCAGGTGTTAAGCCAATACCTTCTGTAGAAGAGAATAGACTTAAAGTACGAGGATCATCGAACGGAATAGTTTTAGCATCGATACCAGTCAAATCCTCTAGCATACGAATGATGGTCGGATCATCATGACCCAAAATATCGAGCTTAGTCATACGACCTTCGATGGAGTGATAGTCAAAGTGTGTTGTTAATACGCCACTTTCTTTCTTATTCGCCGGATGTTGTATAGGCGTAAAGTGATGCACATCCATATCGCGAGGACATACCATGATACCACCTGGATGTTGGCCAGTAGTATTCTTTACATTTGTAAAGCCTTTTGCTAGATGTTCAAAGAAACCACTACGAGCTTGAATATCTCGAATTTCAGCGTACTTTTTAACATAACCAAAAGCCGTTTTATCCGCAATAGTACCGATTGTACCCGCTTTAAATACATTATCACGTCCAAATAGTTCTTCCGTATATTTGTGAGCTTTAGCTTGGTAATCACCGGAGAAGTTAAGGTCAATATCTGGAACCTTATCACCTTCGAAACCAAGGAAGATAGCAAATGGAATATCATGACCATTCGTTTGTAGTGCATGACCGCACTGAGGACAATCTTTACGAGGCAAGTCAAAACCACCTGCGTATTCACCCTTTTCAAAGAATTCAGAATGCTTACAATTAGGGCATACATAATGTGGCGGTAATGGATTTACCTCTGTAATTTCAGACATGGTTGCTGCAAAGGAAGAACCTACAGAACCACGAGAACCTACAAGATACCCATCATCAAGAGATTTTTTTACCAGCTTATGCGCAATGTAATACAATACGCCGTAACCATTGGAGATAATACAGTCTAGTTCATAATCGAGACGCTCTTGTACTACGCGAGGCAATGGATCACCATAAATAGCTTTCGCATTACGATAGCACATTTCTGTGAAAGCCTCATCGGCCCCTTCAATTTTAGGTGAATAAGTACCATCAGGAACTGGTTTTATATCTTCAATGCTATCATTAATAGCACGAGTGTTGGTAACAACTATTTCATAAGCTTTTTCTTCACTTAAATAAGGGAAGGATTCAAGCATTTCATCAGTTGTACGCAAATGTAAATCCGGTTGTTCATCTGCATCTGGATAGCCACAAGCAGTTAACATGATTTCACGGTAAATCTTTTCTTCTGGTGTTAAATAATGAACGTCACACGTTGCACAAACAGGCTTATTTAATGCTTCCCCTAATTCGATAACTGTTTTGTTCATATCGATAAGAGCTTGCTCATCAGGCATAAGGCCTTTACGAACTAGGAACATATTATTCGTGTGTGGTTGAACTTCTAAATAGTCATAGAAGGAAGCTACTTCTAACAGCTCTTCCTTGGTGGCACCCCGAACGATGGATTGCATAAGCTCCCCAGCTTCACAAGCAGAACCAATGATAATGCCTTCACGATGTTCTTCAATAACGGAACGTGGCAACCGTGGGCGAACCTTGTAATGTTCTAGATGAGAAATGGAAATCATCTTGTACAGATTACGCAAACCTACCATATTCTTCGCAAGTAAGATAATATGGTATCGTTTATCTTTTTCCTTCTTCTTTTTCTTATCTACAACAGGTTCTTCATCACGAGCTACTGTTTCATCTTCAATGAGATAGCCTTCTACACCATAAATAACCTTAACGCCTAACTCCTTACCGAGGGCTTGCGCCTCTGGGAAGGCTTGAACAACGCCATGGTCAGTAATAGCAACTGCTGGATGACCCCATTTTTTTATTGTTTTGAATAAGTCTTTAACAGATACTAGGGCATCCTTGTCGCTCATCTTAGTGTGTAAGTGAAGTTCTACACGAGAGTCTGGACGGTTTTCAGTTCGTTCCACACTAGTCGTTTCCAATGCTTCAATACTACGAATAGATAGGATGTAATCTTTATCAAAACGATCATCAAAGCTGACGCTACCTTGTACGCGAACACGTTGTAACCCTTTTAACTGTTTAAGTAACGCATCCCCTTCTTCAGGGCTATTCGTAAACTTGATGAACTTAATACTATTCGTATCATCTACGATGCTGCCATTAACGATACTTTTACCAGTCTTAGTATCACGTTTATCTAAGCCTACTAATACACCTTCAAAGATGACGCTAGGTGTATCCAAGGTACCCATAATTTTAGAAGTAACCCCTTCAATTTTAGGGCCTAAAATCATGCCTTCATCAGTAGGTACATCCTTCAGTGCACGACGAGGGTATTTTCCATCCCCTTCACTACCTTTAGATGTGGATTTGGTAGCATTTTTAGGAGCAAAACCTTTACTTGTTTTAGGCGCGCTACTAACAGATGCTACAGTATCATTACCACTAGACGCTGCTGCAGTTTGACTAGGTCGAGAAACAACGACTGGACTATTATTAAAATAGCCAAGCTCTACGGCATCTACAAAGGGTGCAAAATCATCATCAAACTCGTCATAGTCATCTTCATGATCATAGCCAGCAAAGGATTTACCTCTAGGCGTTTGATTTTTAGCCTCTTCAGCTTCCCGTTGTGCCTCTGCGGCCTCAATCCATTCACCTGCACCACAGCCACCGCCATAATAATAAGTATCTAAACCTTCCCCAGTCTCTGTATCGACTTTCCAAGCAAAGCAGCATGCTGTATCTGTATTTGTTGGAATATCATCAAAGGATATATTCTTCTCCTTATACCAAGCAGATAATCTATCACGTAGACTCAGCAGTGTAGAAAATGCAGAGTCTGCTGCTTGTATCGTCACATGTTGGCTATGACAGTTCACATAGAAGGATGATTTTTTATTCTGTTTTGGTACAACACGATAACGTACTTTCATTTTTATCCCTTATACCCACAATAGGTAATACATAAATCTCTAAATCGCCAAATATCGCCCTTACTACTACGACTATCGAGAATAATCTCATACAAACCTTTTAATAAAGCTCGTAATGCTTTCGTAGAAATCCGAGAACTCGCTTCATAAGCCAGTTTAATCGGATACGGTTTAAATGACGAATCATGGTCCTTACACAAGTTTTGTATGGCTTGAACAGACATTCCCGCTTGTCGACATTCACTGACCAGTAGCTGTAAACGTAATTGCCCCTCAATATAGCTCATAGCACGGTCTAATTCTTTATAGCCAAACATAAATGGAAATAGTTCAAGCAATGTATCAATATCTCGTTTTAACAGAGCCTCTTTAAAGGTAAAAATATTTTTAGCTCCGTAATCACTACCATTTTCTTCGAGGAATTCTTTAGTAATGACTTTTTCCCCTGTAATTTGCAAGAAATAACGGTCAAATTCGGTTCTCATAAAAGAAACTGGTACATCTTGCCACAAATCGATGAGATGAGCTACATATTCCTGTGCATCAGGCGTCATTTTAAAGCCATTAGACGTACAGTACTGACGGATCCACATCACAAGGTCTGCCCCTTCAAGGCGCTTGCATTGATGATTTGGTATTTTATCCAGAATCTCTTTATTCTGTTTAATCCGTTTATCAATCATATCATGATAAATCAACAGAATGGGATTATCCCCATTATATTCCATGATAAGCTCATACAATGGAACCCAAGCATCGCTATTTTTGCCGCTTTTACGAATGATAGGCAAATTAACTAAGCAGAATACCTTTTGATCCCCAAAGAGAGAGTCTTCACAGAGCTTTTCACTTATCTTCTGTGGTCCAGCTTCATCGTCTAATACTGTCACTGGAAGGTCTGGATAGGCACTTAAAAATTTGCGTTTTTCTTCTTCAATTAATTGTGGCTCATCGCCATAAATGAGTTGAATATGTGCCATAGTTCCTCCTTTCACATATAAATATCTTCAATATAGCTGTACCCCATTATATACATGTGTTCTGATGAAGGATCCACATCGCGTAACGCACCGTGGGGACTTCCAAATAGAACCGTACTAGTCGGTGAAATACGTCCAATTTCAGCCATTACACTAGACCGACTCGTTATATATAATGATTTAGTCTTATCATTTAATTTTAGATTTTTTTCTCTACTTTGTCCATTATATACGACGATTTGGTTCATACTATTTTTATATACCACCTTTGCAGAACCGTTACTGTGAAAGTACTCGATGTTTACGCTTTTAGGATGTACTCCATAGGCTCTAATGGCTTGATTAATAAGCCTTTCATTAGGTGCAGTCTTAATATGATCCGGCGCATCTATGAATAGATGGGCCCCTTCATGATTTGGTTCTATACAAAGTAAAACATTACATTGCTTCATTGGAATATAATGAACTAATGTCGCCTGGTGATGATGCGTAACATAATAGGATGTGCCAAAGGTTAACATCATTAAAGATAATGATATAACTACATGAACAGTATATCTTTTTCTATGCGTCAAAAAGTACGTAAACAAGCCCAATAGCACATAATAGATATAAGCACAATAAGGATGCATCATACCAAGCCAAAGTATACTGCCACTACGTCCTAACACATGATTTAAATATAAAGATATTCGCAATAGTACATCTACTAAAGACCACATTAGCGATATAGGAAGTACGTAACTAACTAAAGCACTTACAAATATTAAAACTATAGATATATCTAATAAGGGCGCTACTATACAGGCCGCTAGCAAACTAGCAATGCTGATATAGTGAAAGTAATAGAGCTGTAACGGCAAAATTAATAACTGTGCAGATACACATAATACGAGCGGTGTTTTTATCCATCTTGGTAGCCACTGTATTCGCTCATATAATACCTTTCCCCATAGGAGTAAGCCATAAGTTGCTCCAAAGGATAGTTGAAAGCTTACATCAAATAAAGAGAACGGATCATATATGACACATAATATAGCACATATACATAGTGCTTGTTTGGCCTGATATAATCGTCCCTTTATGTAGGCCATACACATGAGTATGCTCATCATCGTAGCACGTACAACAGGTGCATCACCGCCTACAATGCCACAATATATACAAGCAACTATAATACCAAGGATTAAACATGTACGCTTTCTTAATTTAATAAGTCGTCCCAGCCCATACACAAGTGCTAACAACAAAGCAATATGCGAGCCTGATATGGATAAAATATGGATAAGGCCTGTATAGGAGAAATCCTTCATCTGTTCTTCTCCGAGCTCACTATAATGACCACCTAAAGCTAAGGCTTGAGCTAATACCTTTTGTGGTCCCTCTAGATTGTAACCAATATGTTTATCTATAGATTCCCGTAATACACCAGAAATTAATAGGCCTTTCCTATATAGTTTTTTTAAAAATGTGTCTTCATAGCGGAACATTTGCAAATCTTTGTTATTAACAGAACGATATACACCATCATAGATTCGACCTCTAGTATTAGAGCTTATATATCGGCCTCTAAGATTAATACGACCTTCCTCTTCAATGAGAAATAATGGCTTTGGTGTACCTTCAATAATTGCATATTCTCCTAGTCGTATGGGATAGTTCGTAGTAGATACCTTTGAGTATACCTGCAAACGCCCCTGTGCTTTAATATAGTCATTTTTTGCAGTATCTTTATAGGGATGTAGACCATGGATTTCAATAGTATATTTGTAATACTCCTGTCCGTTCAAATTTACTTTTTCAGGAGCCTCTACAACCGTACAAAGGTATTCCCCTTCTTGGTGTAAATAATATGATGTATAACTATTGAAATTTACAATCCGTAAGTCAGTTTGATAATACGATAAACCAACTAAAATAAAGACTAAGACTATTAACTTGCTAAGTGAACGCCATCTATCAGACGATTGTAATGCGTTAAACGATTGTAATGCTTTAAAAATACCCACAACTATAATAGCTAATCCCATAGCAAAGATGTAGCGCATCTGATTAAGTACTGGATAATATTGACCGTAGCCTAAGATTGTACCGATTATAATAGAACCCAATATAGTATGTGCCCATTGACTGTGGCTTAAAGCCCTAGTGTTCCTATTAACAGCATTTCCATCAAGGAAGAGTCCATCATTCTTGCTATTTTGATGACTAAATTGTAATTTTGTCTTTAATCTTCTTAAATACTCCATCACCAATGCCCTTCACCCCCTTGATGCCTTCAACAGATGTAAAGGGACCTTTTTGTGAACGATATTCTTCTATTCTTTTAGCCATAGCAGGACCAATGCCTGGAAGAGAGTCCAGCTCTTTTGCAGTAGCTGTATTAATATTTATCTTATTACCACGCAATAATGCTTCAGGATTTCCGTGAAAGTTAAATACTACGTGGATATGATCTCCTCCGGTAACTGATTTAGCCATATTAATAGACTCTACATCTGCATACGGTAACAGTCCTCCTGCTAGCTTGATAACATCTCCTACTGTTGCAGAGCTTTCAAGTTCATATAAACCAGGTGAGACTACGGCCCCCGTAATATAAGCAATAGGTTTATTGGATATTTCTGCTACATTTGATATAGAAGAATTTCCATCTATTGCCCCTTCAGCAAGGACAGAATCGCTTTCATCTGTTATAATAGGCCATAGGAAATAAATTCCTACTAAAATACATAGGATTAATATCATTATCATATACGGCTTCAATTTATATTTCATAGTGCACCTCCTACTGAAGGATTTCCCTATAAAATACTAAAATCCTATCATTGACTCTATTAGTCACATATGCAGGACTTTTATAATTGATGTCGAATAAAAGGAGAATTCATGAATCAAGAAACATTAAAAAAATACGCTCATACATTACTAAAGTACGGCGTAAATTTACAACAGGACCAAACATTAGTTATTTCAGTTGATATAGAAAATAAAGACTTTGCAGTAATCGTTACTGAAGAAGCCTATGAACTAGGCGCAAAAGAGGTTGTTCTTAACTGGAGATGTTCTCCTATCGCTCGTCAACGTTTATTACATGCTAAAGAATCTGTTTTAGAAAAGCCTGCTAACTGGATTCCTGAATTCTATAAGCAGTACATCGATGATAAAGCAGCATTTTTATCGTTAATCAGTGCCAATCCTAAAGCATTAGAAGGTATCCCAACAGATCGTATTTCCTTACAATCACGCAATTTAAATAAAGCATTATCCTTCTATCATACAGCTATTATGAACTCTTCTGTTACATGGTGTGTTGCCTCTGTACCGACCGTTTTATGGGCCGATTTACTTGGCTATGAAGGTACTGACGAAGAAAAAATCGACCAATTATGGACAACATTATTAAAACTTTGTCGCATTGAAGGTATCGAACCGAAAGATACATATCGTCATCACATGGCAAAATTGCGTCGCCGCTGTGAAGCATTGAATAAATTAGACTTAAAATCATTGCGTTATACTTGTGAAAACGGCACCGACCTTTTATTAGAGTTGCCAGAAGGCCATATCTGGCTAGGTGGTGAAGAATCTTCTAAAGATGGTACTATTTTTAATGCTAATATTCCTACAGAGGAAGTGTTCTCTGCCCCTCAATATAATGGTGTAAATGGCGTTGTGCACAGCACAAAACCATTAATTTACCATGGCAATACGATTTCTGATTTCTCCTTCACGTTCAAAGAAGGTAAAATCGTAGAATACACTGCAAAAGAGGGTTATGAAGTGCTAAAAGAATTAGTAGAAACTGATGAAGGGTCCCACTACCTTGGTGAAGTAGCATTGGTGGATCACTTCAGCCCAATTAGCCAATCTAACCAAATCTTCTACGAAACATTGTTTGATGAAAATGCGTCCTGCCACTTAGCCATTGGCGCATCTTATCCTACATGCCTCAAAGGCAGCGATGGTTTATCTGAAGAAGAACTAAAAGAACGCGGCCTTAACCACTCCTTAACACATGTGGACTTTATGATTGGTCATGAACGCATGAATATTAAGGGATACACTCGTGATGGTCAAGCTATTGATATAATGATTGATGGTCGTTTACAAGTATAATTGTTAGGCCACAACCTTATTATGTAACTAAGATAAAGAAAAGCCCCTACCTACTAATAGTAGATAGGGGTTTTCAAGTAGTAACACATGTTACACCGTAATATGTAAAGTGCGTCCTGTAGGTTTATATTCAATAATTTCTACACCTGCTGTTTTGAGCATCCGTTTAGATGCCTTAACCTCTTTTGTATCTTTGTAGAGGTCATCTCGATAGATAACTGCCTTAATCCCACTTTGAATAATTGCTTTTGCACATTCATTACATGGGAAAAGGGTTACATAGATCTTAGATGCCTCTAGAGAACCTCCTCGATAGTTTAAGATCGCATTGAGTTCGCTATGTACAGTATAGAAGTATTTATTATCGTCTGCTGTATCCCGTTCCCATGTGAAATCATCATCACTACAGTTTAAAGGCATACCATTGTAACCAATGGATAAAATTTTATTATCGTTACTTACGATGCATGCACCAACTTGCGTATTTGGATCTTTGGAACGTTGTGCCGCTAAAATGGCAACGCCCATGAAGTATTCATCCCAAGAAATATAATCGCTACGTTTTGCCATAATTACCTCACTTAAAAATAAGCCCCCTTCTACCTATGTAGTTGGGGGCTTACATTATTAAACGAATAGAATATCGTTATTTAACAACGATATTTACAAGTTTACCAGGAACATAAATAACTTTTACGATATTTTTACCTTCTGTAAACTCTTGAACACGGCTAGATTCTTTAGCCATTGTTTCTAATTCTTCTTTCGTAATATTTACGGAAACAGTAAGTTTATCGCGAACTTTACCATTTACTTGCAATACTACTTCTACTTCGTCTACTACAAGAGCAGATTCTTCGTATACAGGCCAGTTTTCAGTATGAATGGATGTAGTTTCACCTAATTCATGCCACAACTCTTCTGTAATATGTGGAACGAATGGAGCTAATAGAAGTAATAAGGAATGAGTCAATTCATTAGCTAATGCGCTATTGATTGTGTCAGCTTTGTCCTTATGAGCATACATAGCATTCACAAGTTCCATGATAGCAGAAATAGCTGTATTGAAGTTGAAGTTGTTATCGAGATCTTCTGTAACTTTTTTGATAACACGGTGTAGCTCACGACGCAATGCGAATTCGTCTTTTGTAAGTTCACCAGTTACATTTTTCTTACCTTCTTCGTTGTACGCATCAACAATACGCCATACACGACCTAAGAAACGATAAGAGCCTTCAACACCTTGGTCGGACCAGTCAAGGTCACGATCTACAGGAGCCGCAAATAGAATGAACAAGCGCGCCGTATCTGCACCATAAGTATTGATAATTTCTTCAGGGGAAACTACATTACCTTTGGATTTAGACATTTTGCTGCCTTCTTTAAGTACCATACCTTGTGTTAACAAACCACGGAATGGTTCATTTGCTTCGATAAGGCCTAAATCGTGAATAACTTTCACAAAGAAGCGAGAGTACAACAAGTGCAAGATAGCATGTTCAATACCACCGATATATTGGTCTACGTTCATCCAGTAGTTAGCGATTTTTTTATCGAATGGAGCTTGTTCGTTTTTAGCGTCTGTATAGCGCAAGAAGTACCAAGAAGAATCGATGAATGTATCCATTGTATCTGTTTCACGATGTGCTGGACCACCACATTTAGGACATGTAGTGTGCAAGAAGTTTTCAGATGTAGCCAATGGAGATACCGCACCAGATTCAAATTTAACATCCTCTGGCAAGCGTACTGGCAATTCTTCTTCAGGAACGAGTTGTTCACCACATTTTTCACAATATACTACAGGAATTGGCACGCCCCAGTAACGTTGACGAGAAATCAACCAGTCACGAAGGCGGAAGTTTACTTTACCTTCACCAATCCCGCGCTCATTAAGTGCAGCTGTAATATTTTTACGAGCCTCTTCAGATGTTTGGCCGTTAAATTCACCAGAGTTAACTAGAATACCATCTTCATGGTACCATTCTTGCCATTTTTCAAGGCTATATTCTTCGCCTTCCCGAGCAACGACTTGTTTAATAGGCAAGTCATATTTATGAGCAAATTCCCAGTCCCGTTCATCATGTGCAGGGGAACCCATTACAGCACCAGTACCATAGTCTACTAATACATAGTTTGCAATCCAAACAGGAACTTGTTCACCAGACATAGGATTTACTGCATAGGAACCAGTAAACATACCTTCTTTAGGTGTATCTGTAGATGTACGATCGATGTCGCTCATATTGCGCATACGCGTAATGAAAGCTTCTAGTTCAGCTTTGTTTGGAGCATTTTCAATAAGGCGTTCTACATATGGATGTTCAGGAGCCAATACTACATAGCTTACGCCATAGATTGTATCAACACGTGTAGTATACACAGATACGCGTTCATTAATGGATGGTACTTCAAAGGAGAATTCTGTACCTTCAGAACGACCAATCCAGTTTTTTTGCATCAATTTAACCCGTTGTGGCCAGTGATCAAGAGTATCTAAATCCGTCAACAAGCGGTCCGCATATTCAGTGATGCGCAAGAACCATTGAGACAAATCTTTTTTCTCAACAGTGTGGTCACAACGCCAGCATGCGCCATCGATTACTTGTTCATTTGCCAATACAGTATGGCAAGATTCACACCAGTTTACTTTAGCTTCTTTTTTGTATGCTAAGCCTTTTTTATAGAACTGTTGGAAGAACCATTGCGTCCATTTATAGTAATCTTCTTTGCAAGTTGCTACTTCGCGGTCCCAGTCGTAGGACAAACCAAGTGCTTTTTGTTGCAATTTCATATTTTCGATGTTATCAAGAGTCCATGTTTTAGGTGCAATGCCATGTTTGATAGCCGCATTTTCTGCAGGCATACCAAAGGAGTCCCAGCCCATTGGATGCAATACGTTAAAGCCCTTCATTTTTTTGAAGCGAGCTACTACATCACCAATGGAATAGTTACGCACGTGACCCATGTGTAAATTACCAGATGGGTACGGGAACATTTCTAATACATAGTATTTTTCTTTAGATTCATCATATTCTGTTTTAAATGTATGGTTATCTTCCCAATACTGTTGCCACTTTTTCTCAAGATCTTGGGCTACATATTTTTCGTTCATGTAGGGGCCTCCTCATATGGTCAACCTCATTAGTTGCCGTTTTATAATCAATATTCTTATTTTACTACTTCAAGTAAAAGCAGTCAAACACTAGCGTTTTACTACTTGTATAGATTTTGCTAATTCATTTTGAGTAGTTGTATTTAGAACAGAGCCATGACTCTTATAAGAAGCAATTTTATCCTTTGCCGCTTGTGCATCACGTTCCTTTTGAGCCTTAGCCTCTTCTTCTAAACGCTTTTTCTCTACTTTTGCTTCCTCAGCTTTACGTTTTTTCTCAGCTTTTGCTTGTTCAGCTTCTTCTTTAGCTTTGCGTTTAGCTGCTTCTTTTTCTTCTTTAGCCTTCCGTTTTGCTTCTGCTTTAGCCGCTTTAGCCTTTTCTTTTTCTTCTAAGCGCAATTTGTATTGTTCAAGCTTAGTTAATGGTTTTGTTTCCTCTACTACAGGTTCAGGAACAACTTCGGTAGCAGATTTAGGAATGCCACGTCCTAAGTCTTTACCTTGAATCATAGCGATTGTAGATTCATCTTCAAAACCTTTACGCCATGCAGCAAAACCACCCAGCTTTAATTCTTTTACAAGATCAAGCTTTAACCCTAAAGACGTATTATCTTCAAACCAAATGCGATCGGAACCAGAGCTTGTTGGGATAGATAGATAATATAGTTTCAAACGATCATCCCAAGTCATTTTATCTTTGTAGTTTGCAAAGTAGGTACCAGTATTCTTCATAGCCAATGTTTCACCCTTAGCATAGCCATTTGTATCATGCCATAAACGCATGTAGAATGGTACACCAAGCACTAACTTTTGAGATGGAACCTCTGAAAGCATTCTTTCAGTATGGTTACGAACCCAAGGATAACTTGCAACAGGACCTGCTGTAGTACTCTTAGCCCATGTTTCGTCATAAGCCATAAGAACCACATAGTCTACGGAATTAGCAAGGACACTGCGGTTATATACTAAAGACCATTCAGGACTATCAGAATAACCCGTTACATCGATAGATGATTTAATATTATATTGGTGTAAATGATTAGACAAATATGCTACAAACGCTGTTAAACGGTCGCGGTCAGCATAGTCGATGTTTTCAAAGTCAAAGTTATATCCATCAAAGCCGTAAATATAGGCATATTGAACAAGGTTATGAGCATATTTTTTCCATACCGATTGATCTGCTAAAATGCCACTAGTAAAGCCTGGATCAAAGCGATTCGTAATCAATGGCCATACATGGTAACCCTTACCTTTATAGGCATTCACATAATCTATGTTTACATTTGGGCTAGTCTCAAGACCTAAACTATGTAATTTAAACCAGCTAGGGGAAATAATATTATCCCCACTCGTATTAAGTTTAGCTTGGTATGGAGCCCCTTCTGTTGGCCATGGATCGAATGCCCAAGACAATGGAGTTTGCAATGTATATGGAGCTTTTACCGTTGATGCTTGCGGAGCAGGACCTAATGTTACTTGTCCATTAGTTTTTGTATAACTAACGCCAAGCATTGCTGGATCAGACTCGATATCAACATAGGTAATACCATTTTGTTTAGTAATTGGCAATTTAACAGGTTCACCAACGGCTGCAGGATTTAATACAACCGTATTACCTTGTAATTCTGTTTGAGGCACATACACCGTATATGCTGTTTTATATTGATTTGCTTCGTAATGACGCGTTGTGGTCGCTAGAAATTGCTCTAATGGCACCAACACCTCTGCCTGTACGGCAGTCGTAGATAATGCGGACATTACTAAAGCTGTTAATGATTTAAAAATAGTAGATTTGCGAATCATGTACTCTCCTAACTCTAGTTCCCATACTGGGATACAATATCAATCTCTATATTATAACATATTATATAGAGTTCATCTCTTTTCTTGCATGAAGGGTACATGTAATTTATAATTTAGTTTATGTACTAATAAAAATTATCACATAAGGAGTTTTATATGCATCAATATTTATTTTTTATAGGGGACTTTCCCATTAGAGCCTACGGCACTATGTTGGCCTTGGCTATCATCTGCGGTGCCTCTGTAGCGTACGTATTGTTAAAGAAAGATGGTCGTGGTTGGCATGAGCACATCATTGATTTCTCCATTACAGTTGCTGTAGCAGGCCTCATCGGTGCTCGCCTATGGGACGTATTCTTCTTTGACTGGGATTATTATGGCAACCATCTATTGGAAATCCCCTTCGTTTGGCAAGGTGGCATGGCCATCCAAGGTGGTGTTGTACTAGGCACAATTGCGGGCTACTGGTATCTTCGTAAAAACAATATCGACTTCTGGGCCTTTGCCGATCTATTTGCACCAGCATTGATTTTGGCACAATCTGTAGGCCGCATGGCAAATCTTTTAAACGGTGATGCCTTCGGTCATCCTACGGGCGGTAATTATGGTATTATTTATCCTGAAAGCACCCTTGCATACCGCACCTACGGCAATCAGCCACTATGGCCTGCTGAAGTGTGGGAAGGTCAGATCGATATTCTTATCTTTGTTGCCCTTTTATTATTCGGTTCCTTCAAACATGCTAAAGGTCAAGTATTTGTCCTATACGCTATTCTCTACTCTACAGCTCGTTTCTTCTTAGAGTTCTTGCGTGGCGATTATGTAAATCTTACATTAGGTTTAAAATCTGCTCAAATGACTAGCCTTGTAGCAATCATTGTAGGTATCTGTGTATTTATCTATCTAGGCTATCTAGAAAAGAAAAATCAAGCTGTTGTAGTGGCTACAGAGCCAACAGTTAAAACTAAAAAACGTAAATAAAACAGTAAATAATAAAAAATCCTTCATTCATAGGTATGCCCTTTGAATGAAGGATTTTTATATGTAAGCTATGATTTACGATTTGATGTAAGCTATGATTTACAATTTTCCTAGCATGCTAGATTAATACATAAAAACCTTATCTTACAAATCTTACAAATTTTCTCTAGCTTTTAAAGCATCTAGATCTTCTAATGCACGATTAGCAATGAGTGCATTCTTCTCTTTTTTCTTACGTACTTTTTGAGGCCATGGATCCATAATACCAAAGTTTACATTCATCGGTTGGAAATTAGACCCTTCGTAGTTAGAAATATAGTGACTGAGAGAACCGATTGCCGTAGTTTTAGGGAAATCAATAAATGAACGTTCCTCTAAATAACGTTCTACTTGAAGACCGACCATAAGACCACTGGCAGCCGATTCTAAATACCCTTCTACACCTGTCATTTGACCAGCGAAGAATAGACGTGGTTCCTTTTTAAGTTGGAATGCATGATTCAGTAACTCTGGAGAGTTAATATATGTATTGCGATGCATGACGCCATAACGGATAAATTCAGCGTTTTCAAGACCTGGAATCATACCGAATACACGCTTTTGTTCACCCCATTTTAAATGAGTTTGGAAGCCTACCAAGTTAAACATGGTACCTTCTTTATTCTCCTTACGCAGTTGTACTACTGCATAAGATTCCTCATTAGTCCGTTTATCTACTAAACCAACTGGTTTAAGTGGACCATAGCGCAAAGTGTCTTCCCCACGGCTCGCCATGATTTCTACAGGCATGCACCCTTCAAAGTAGATTTCCTTTTCAAAATCCTTCGGTTGCACAGCTTCAGCCGTAGTTAGCTCACGCCAGAATGCTTTGTATTCCTCTTCTGTCATAGGACAATTAAGGTAATCTGCATCGCCCTTGTCGTAACGAGAGGCGGCAAATACTTTGTCGTAATTCAAAGATTCTGCCGTAACAATAGGAGCTGCTGCATCGTAGAAATAAAAGCCGGTTTCACCTGTTAAGGCTTTTATTTTATCGCCTAATGCTTCAGACGTAAGTGGACCGGAAGCAAAGATAACAGTGCCTTCAGCAGGAATCTCCGTCACCTCTTCGTGGTGAACTGTAATATTAGGATGGCCTTTTACCTTCTCCGTCACCATTTCACTAAATAAATGACGATCAACGGCTAAGGCGCCACCGGCAGGTACAGCAGTTGCATCGGCACATTCCATAATAAGGGAACCTAAACGACGCATTTCTTCTTTTAAAAGACCTACTGCATTTTCAATATTGCCAGCCCGCAAGGAGTTACTACATACGAGCTCTGCAAATTGATCTGTTTGGTGCGCAGGAGAACTCTTCACGGGGCGCATTTCATATAAGTCTACATGAATGCCTCGATTAGCGAGTTGCCAAGCCGCCTCAGAACCTGCTAGGCCCGCACCAATAACAATAACATTTTTATTATTCAACTGTTGTTTCCTCTTTTTTAGCTTTGCTAGACTTTTTAGACCCTTTAGATTTTTTAGACTCTTTAGATTCTTTTACAGTTTCTTCACTAGCTTCACTTTTTTTCTTTCTTGTTTTCTTTGGTGGTCTAGTTGGACATGTTTCATTGGAACAGAACTTTTTAGTTGTCCCATTTTTATATGTCTTTTCAACCATAATAGAACCACATGTTTCACAGAAATCATGGGTTGGTTTATCCCATAATGTAAAGTCACATTGTGGGTATCGATTGCAACCGTAGAATAAACGACCACGACGAGACTTACGCTCTACGATTTCCCCATCCTTACATTTAGGGCAAGTTACACCTGTACCTACTGTAATAGGTTTAGTATTTTTACATTCTGGGAAGTTAGAACATGCTAGGAACTTACCATAGCGACCAAATTTATATACCATTGGGCTATTGCAAAGTTCACAGGTTTCATCGCTTTCCATAGATGCAATTTCAATGCGATCTACATCGCTCGCATCTTCTAGCTCTTGAGCAAATACCTCGTAGAAGTCAGATAATACTTTTACATACGTATCCTTGCCAGATGCAATAGCATCAAGCTCTTCTTCAAGGTCTCGCGTAAAGCCAGTATTGATGATTTTTTCAAAGTACGCAATCAAGAAGTCTACTACTACAAAGCCTAGCTCTGTTGGAACGAATTGTTTATTCGTATTTTCTACATAGTTACGGCTAACGATTGTATCTAGAATTGGTGCATACGTACTAGGACGACCAATACCGAGTTCTTCAAGAGTTTTGATAAGACTCGCCTCAGAGTAACGAGGAGGTGGTTGCGTGAAATGTTGTTCAGGCAATACCTCTACCGTATGGGCTGCATCATTCTTTTTAAGCGCAGGCAATTGAGGAGCATCCTCTTTTTTCGTATCTTCATAAACGGCGCTAAAGCCAGGGAAGATAACACGAGAACCTGTAGCTTTAAATGTATAATCATTTTGAACAGTCAACTCAATGGTTGTAGATTCATTTTGTTGTGGTGCCATTTGGCTCGCCATAAAACGATTCCAAATTAACGTATAAAGCTTAAGTTCATCACGACTCAAGAAGGGCTCAACCATTTTAGGTGTTAACTCGAGAGATGTGGGGCGAATCGCTTCGTGCGCATCTTGAGCAGACCCCTTAGAACCGTACACATTTGGTTTAGACGGATAATAGTCTTCCCCATAATTGCGAAGGATGAATTCCTTAGCCGTTTCTTGCATCTCTTTAGAGATACGCGTAGAGTCTGTACGCATGTACGTAATCAAACCTACATGTCCATAAGAACCGATTTCAAGACCTTCGTAAAGATGTTGAGCAATCATCATGGTACGCTTCGCACCAAAGTTCAATTTACGCACACCATCTTGTTGCAACGTAGACGTTGTAAAGGGAGGTGCCGCTTTACGAGAACGCTTGCGCTTTTCAACATTTGTCACTACTGCATCGGCTCCGCCAATAGCATCTACTACGGCTTGCGCTTCACTTTCAGTAGTAATATCGATTTTCTCGCCTTTAATATGAGTTAATTCTGCGGTGAAAGCCTCTTTTTTAGGCGTTTCAAAATTGCCTTCAATAGTCCAATATTCTTGTGGTACGAAAGCTTGAATTTCTCGCTCTCGTTCACAGATAAGTCGAACTGCAACGGATTGCACACGACCTGCACTAAGGCCTTTACAAACCTTTTTCCATAATAAAGGACTCAATTTATAGCCTACGATACGGTCTAATACACGGCGTGCTTGTTGAGCATCAACCATGTTCATATCGATAGTACGCGGAGATTCTAAGGCCTCTGCGACCGCATTTTTAGTAATCTCATTAAACGTAATACGACATGTAGATGTAGGATCTACATTTAAAATGTATGCTAAATGCCAAGAAATAGCTTCCCCTTCGCGGTCAGGGTCAGTTGCGAGCAATACGGCACTGCTTTCATCGGCATAGGAAACGAGTTCATCAATAACCTTTTTACGAGTTACCAAATTGCTATAACGAGGCGTGAAATCATGTTCGATATCGATGCCCATTTGAGACTTTGGCAAATCTCGTAAGTGGCCCATACTCGCCTTTACAACGTAGTTAGGACCTAAGAATTTTTCAATTGTTTTAGATTTAGCAGGAGACTCTACGATAACCAATACTTTGCCATCAGGATTATATACGCATGGTTCACGTTGCTCTGGTGGCACGGAGGTTTGTAGTACAGATTTATCCCGTACAATTCCCATTGGAGTAAGGGCTTCTTTAGTAACCTTACGTTTTATGGTAGTACTCTCTTTCTTAGTACTTTTCTTTTTAGTATCTTTACTAGTACTAGCTGCTTTTGGCTCGCCAATAACGATTGATCGTTTAATGGACAAGTATATCACTCCTAGTCATATTAATATAGCCTCTCGGCGGATGATTCTCTATAGCCCCTTCCATTTCTAACTCTAGTAATAAGGGCTGCAGTTGTTGTAATGAAATAGAGGTCGCTTTCAAAATATCACTAACGGTGATACAACGATCATGAGGTATTTCGCTTAAGATTAGACTCCTATCCACATTAAAGCTTAACATAGAGAGCCCTTGTGTATCAACTCCCTGACCATTATTCCCTATTTGATTACAGTCTTTTACACCCATAGAATCTCTTTTATTTGGTGATGAAAGCTTTTCTTTAGTACTAAACATATCTCGCAAGGTTAAATGATATTCCTTAACGATATCCTCATAACCAGTTAATACAAAGGCTCCATTACGCATGAGGAATTTATTGCCATCCGCCGTATGATCCAATAAATTACAAGGTACCACAAATACATCTCGACCTTCACTAATAGCCATATCAGCTGTAATCAGTGAACCACTACTCGATTTTGCCTCTACTACGATTACACCTCTACTAAGGCCACTAATGATACGATTTCGAGCAGGAAAATGTTTAGCAGATGGTGGCGTACCAGGTGGGTATTCAGATAAGAGTAAGCCATTATTTTCTAATATTCGGTCAAATAATTTTGTATTCTCCCGAGGATATGCTATATCTAATCCGCAACCCATGACCACAATACCGTATCCCTGACTAGCTAACAATCCTTCATGACCATGTGCATCGATACCTCGTGCGCCGCCACTAACAATTATAGTGCTGTATTTACCGAGCTCTTTACCAAGCATTCTCGCCACATTACGGCCATACAAGGAACAGCGCCGTGCCCCTACAAGAGCAATCCGATTTAACCGTTTATCTAAAAGAGCTCTATTACCTCGCATAAACAATATAGCCGGTGGATTATAGATATGGTTCAAAATAGATGGAAAGTCTTTATCTAAAAAGGTAGTAAAATCCATCTTATATTCGTCTATTTTATGAATGATATAATCTAACGTTTCATCCTTAGCCGATGATGCAATAGCACGTTTATCAGCAGTAGAAATATGTGTATAAGGCTTTAAATTTTCCATCTTCTTAACTGCTTGCCAAGCATCATAGGGCGAACCAAAATCCTCAATGAAACGCCGTACATGTGTGGCTCCAACATTATATAAACTTTGTAAGCCTGCAATATAAATAGTATCATCGTATCTAGTCATCTTTTCACCTATTTACCTATTTACCTGTTCTAAACAACATAGCCTCAGAAATGTGATGAGGCTCCACTTGTGGGTTTCCCTCTAGGTCAGCTATAGTACGAGCCACCTTTAATATGCGATCAAAGGCACGTCCACTTAAATGAAAGTGGTCAAATATATTGCCTAATACACTCCAGGCCTTATCAGTAATATTACAGAGTTCACCTATGGCCTTATGAGGTACAGCTCCATTAGAGTTAAACTCTAAGTGTTCATAACGTTTCTGTTGTAAAGTAGTTGCCATAATCACTTGTTGCCTCATGCTTTCACTTGTCATGGTAGACTTCGAATGATCTAATAATTGTTCTAGTGTAGGTCTCTCAACGGGAATATGTAAATCAATGCGGTCCATAATAGGACCAGACAATCGTTGCTGATAGTTTTTGACCATCGTTTCAGAACATATGCACTCCCTATGAGGATCATGATAATAACCACAGGGACATGGATTTGCAGCCAATATACAAATAAAATTAGCCGGATATATATAATTGCCTTGAGACCTGTTGATAGTAATTGTACGAGACTCTAAGGGCTGCCTTAGGGCATCAATAACTTGACGCGGAAACTCTGGTGCTTCATCCATAAATAAAACACCTCCGTGAGCAAGTGTGACTTCCCCAGGGCGTCCTTGTATACCTCCGCCCACCATACTCGCCAAAGTCGCCGTATGATGTGGATGCCTAAAAGGCCGATTTCTAACGAGTCCATTATCACCGAGTAAACCGATCACATCTTGTATGCGACTGACCTCAACCATTTCATTCCAAGTCATGGGTGGCAATATTGTTGGTAATCGTTCGGCCATCATCGTTTTACCACCACCGGGAGGACCTATCATAATACAATGATGATGACCTGCAGCGCTAATGAGCATGGCCCGTTTACCAAGCTCTTGGCCTTGTACATCTCCAAAATCTACATCATACATAGTACTAAGATTTATATTATCCATCGTATCTGTTGGTATTTCATTTTGATTTTCACAATGTATCTGAAGATCACTATCATAATTTTTCTGCAGTTCACTATTATTTACCTGTATATGAACTTCATTTATATGTTTTGTTGGTTGTTTCTGTCTTTTTACCTGTTTTGAATTTGAATTAGATTTAGATTTAACTTGGTCTTCTAATACTGTAATAATATCTTGTAATGAAGACTCGCCATATATAGTAAGATTCGGAATAGCTTTTAGAGTATGTCCATTTTCTACGCTTGTATATATAGTGGAGTAATTAGCTTCTAACCCTGCTAATGACATCGCCAAGGTTCCAAAGGTCGGCAGCAGTGAACCATCTAAGGCTAACTCGCCCATAAATAGACATCTATTCAATAAAGCCGAAATATTAGCTTTACGCCCCTTTATCTGCCCCGATGCAATGAGAACCCCTAAAGCAATGGCTAAATCGAGTCCTGCACTACTTTTACGAATGGTAGCAGGTGCTAGATTGACTACGATACGTCTCATAGGAAATTCGTAGCCACTATTTTTAATAGCAGCCCTCACACGTTCACGAGCTTCCTTTACGGACTGATTAGGCAGTCCAACGATATCAAATACAGGCAAACCTTGCGATATATCGACCTCAACTGTAATAATGCATCCATCTATGCCATATAAGGTGGCTCCATATAGTTTTGCATACATAAGAAACCTCACTAAAAGCACTGCGGCAAATAATGAATAGAACTTTGAAAGTCCTCGTGAAGATACACCTCTATAACATCAAAGGATATTTCTTTCCAGTGTCGTTTCTTTTGATGTAGATCATATAAAAATAACATAGCAGCCCGTTTAATATGCTTTTGTTTCTTTTTAGTAACCGCCTCACGGGCCAATCCATGCTGCATGCCACGACGGGCTTTAATTTCAATAAAGTGATACACTAAATCACGTTTTGCAATGATATCGATTTCCCCCAACCTCGTTCGATAATTTGTATCTACTACGGTAAGACCTAACTTTTCAATATACTGGGTAGCAATGCGTTCTCCCCATTTACCAAGCTCTTTAGAGTCTAGTTCATTAAATGCTTTACCTGTACTAATGGTCTTCATATATACCTCCTATTTAGGTGTATTAGCTACAATAACCTTCTGAATTGTACTATTCAAAGTATCTCTAAACTTTCAACAGGTAATACTTACTTGTAGCGTAGAATATGAATGCTGTAAAAGTAAATAGAAAAGAGGTTCCTAATAGTCACATAGGTGACCAATAGGAACCTCTTTTCGGTTATGAACTATATGCAGTTTATAATATTTAAATAATTAAATAATTAAACCATAATCACTCTGGCTTAACCCAACGAACGATAGATTTTATAGGTTCAAAGCTCTTACGATGAAGAGGTGTTACACCTTGTTGTTCTACCGCTTCTTTATGGAGCTCAGTATAGTATCCCTTGTGGATACCAAAACCATAACCAGGGTATTCCTCATCGAGCTGTTTCATATAACGATCTCGCGTAACCTTAGCAATGATGGATGCAGCCGCAATATTAGCACTTTTACTATCACCTTTTACAATCGACTCCACAGGAATCGTTAAATCAGGTAGTTTCATAGCATCTGCAACTACTGCCTCCGCAGGTACGCTGAGGGTACGAATCGCTTCATACATAGCTTGACGCGTAGCTTCGTAGATGTTGAGTTCATCAATCTTTTCTGGACCGTAGGAAATACAGCTCACCGCTACGGCTTCTTTCATAATGATATCGTAGAGGGCTTCACGCTTTTCTTCGGTTAGCTTTTTAGAGTCATTGAGTCCTGGAATCAATGTCATAGGCGGTAATATAACGGCAGCTACCGTTACAGGGCCTGCTATAGGGCCACGACCTACCTCATCGACGCCAGCTACATGATACATACCTTGATCGTAGAACATGCCTTCATAGTCATACATGCTCATGAGGCGTTGCTGTTCTTTTAACTCTTTTTCTTGGCGCTTAATATATGTAGCAGCTAATTTTTGAACAGAACTACGAGTATCCTCTTGAGCTAATGGCAAAATCTCTAAAGCTTGTTCAGTTTCAAAAAGAGCCTTAATATCTGCAACCTTTAACTTAGAAAAAACATCCTTATCCATTTTGTGTGTCCTCAGCATCTTCTGGATAGTATGGTTCTTCATCTACTTTGTCGAGTGTAATTGTACCAAGTTTAGTATTGCGGTAGTCTTGCAAGATAATGCGGCGTGCTTTATCAAAATCTACTACGCCACCGCTAACGAGACAGCCACGACGACGACCGATACTTTCAAGAATAGTATCCACATCGGTCATCTCTTCTTCTTTTAATTTATAACGTTCTACCAATATATTTGGTGTATTCGTCAATAAATGATTTAATAGCTGTTTCATTACATGCTCTAAGTCGTACACATCATCAGAAACAGCACCCGTCATAGCAAGGCGAGCCGCCGCGCGTTGGTCCTCTAATTTAGGCCATAAAACACCTGGTGTGTCGAGCAATTCAAGGTTTTTACCGATTTTAACCCATTGTTGACCACGGGTATGACCAGCTTTGTTAGCCGTACGCGTTGCTGCAGAGCCAGCTAAGGAGTTGATCAACGTAGATTTACCAACGTTAGGAATCCCTAAGATGATAGTACGTACAGAACGACTACGAATACCTTTTGCAACCCAACGATCAATGATAGGCTTGCTTAAACGCTCTACGGTAGATATTAACTTCTTATTGCCCTTGCCAGACTTAGAATCAATAGCCAATACGGTGATACCTTGTTTAGTAAAGAATTCAGTCCATTCCTTTGTAGCCTTAGGATCTGCTAAATCTACTTTATTTAACAGAACGATATGAGGTTTCTGACCAACCAATTCAGTGATTACAGGGTTCGCACTAGAGCGAGGAATACGTGCATCTAGCAACTCGATAACTACGTCTACCTTTTTGATATACTCCGTAATCATTCGTGTGGCTTTCGCCATATGCCCAGGGAACCAATGTACGATAGGTGAATCTGCCATAGTATTTCCTTTCATATCTAAATTTTAGCAAAAATAAAAGGCTGCCAACGGCAGCCTTTTATGAACATTAGCGTTTTTCGCGAATACGAGCAGCTTTACCAGTAAGGTTACGTAAGT
>ERZ773180.267-NODE-267-length-34237-cov-4.450793_pt1 | contig 34237 bp, 35 predicted proteins | sample MGYA00511080_ERZ773180 | MGnify/ENA primary metagenome ERZ773180 (study PRJEB29015, sample SAMEA2738175) | human oral metagenome | biome: human oral; feature: human-associated habitat; material: saliva | place: China | collected 2178 ... | reverse complement strand
GCCGCCGTAAACGGCTACTCCGTTGACATCCACATAATAACCAAAGCCTTGCAAGGCCTGATCAATCTGCTGCGCCAATTCGCGCGTGGGCGCCATCACCAAACAGTTGACGGCGTCTGTAGGATGCGATTCTTGCTTCAGAAGCGTGAGCAAGGGTAAGAGGTAAGCGGCCGTTTTGCCCGTGCCGGTTTGAGCTATGCCGATGACATCTCGGCCCTCCAAGATCGGAGGTATACAGCGAGCTTGCACAGGTGTGCACTTCTCGAATCGCATATCGTAGAGCGCGTCCAGCACATCGTCGCTGAGCGCTAAATCTTCAAAAAAAATAGGTTCTTCCTGCATCATGTTTAAAACTGTCTCTATTAAAGTGAACTGTTATTGCGGGGTGCGCTTATATAGACCGAAGGCAATAAGCACAAAAAGTAAATTGGGTATCCAAACGCTTAACATGGGCGACCAATTGGCATTGACCGCAAAACTCGAACTGATCGTTTGGAATAAAATATAAGAAAAACTTAGCGCTATACCGACACCGATGGACGTACCCATACCGTTTTTGCGTTTCTGAGAAGACAAAGAAACGCCAATCAACGTCAGGATGAAAGCGGCAAAGGGCATCGCAAAGCGTTTGTGGTATTCTACTTCAAAAAGGCTGACGCCGGCTGCACCGCGCATTTGTTGTTTGTCGATGAATTGCCGCAGTTCGGGCACGGTCATCGTCTCTTGCTGGTTGCGAACGTAGAAGAAGTCTTGCGGTTCCATCATAATAATGGTGTCAACCTTGTCGGCATAACTTATTCGCTCACGCAAACCACGCATTTTTCTTTGTTGTACCTGGCGCAAAGTCCATTGGTTTTTCTTGCCGGCCAATGTGTCGTATTGAATAGACTGCGCTGTGAGGTGGTCAACAAGTTTTTTGCCGTAAAACTTATCAAGTGAGAAACCATAACCGCTCTTTGTTTCGTTGTCAAAGCGAGATATGTAGACGACAACGCCGGTGTCGACTTGCATTTGTACGTTTTCAACGGACGTAGGAGCATTCAACTTCTTGATGTAACGGTTCTCGAAATTAACGCGGGCGACATTGCCTTTCGGAATGACGTAGGCGCCGAGTCCGAAACTTATTATTGCGATAATAGCGGCAGAGATCATATAAGGGCGCAAGAGCCTGCGAAAACTCATGCCCGTAGATTTCATCGCAATTATTTCAGAATTGTCGGCCAACTTCGAGGTAAAGAAGATGACGGCAATAAAGACGAAGAGCGGACTAAAGAGGTTGGAAAAATAAGGAATGAAGTTGAGGTAATAATCGAACGCTATCTTTGTCCAAGATACGTGGGCCTTCTCAAATTTATCAATCTTCTCGTTGTAATCAAAGATGATGGCAATCGAAATGATGATGCCTATCAAGAAGATATACGTGCTGAGAAACTTATAAATGATGTAACGATCCAACCGAGTAAGCAGTGGATGGTCGGAAAGGTTTTGCAGCAATCGGCGCAAAGGTTGCGGCAATCGGCAAGCACGCTGCGCTTTCTTTGCATCCGCAGGGGCAGCGTCAGATTTTGCAACTTTCGCACGCCGCCGCTTGCCGAAGGAAAAAATACTCCTCAAGCGGGCGGCGAAAGTCTTCGTCTGAGAGTGCTGCGCTTTGTGCTCCATTCCTTTATTTATAGTCTTCTCGACATACGCTCTACCATATCACGCTTCCAAGCGACAAAGTCGCCGGCCAAAATATGACGGCGCGCTTCACCGGCCAGCCATAAATAGAACGCCAGATTGTGTATGCTCGCAATCTGCATAGCTAAGAATTCTTTAGCCTTGAACAAGTGATGCAAATAAGCCTTCGTGTAAGACGTATCTACGTAACTCGTGCCGGCGGGATCAATGGGGGAAAAGTCTTTAGCCCACTTAGCGTTGCGCATATTCATCGTGCCTTCGGCTGTAAACAACATGGCGTTGCGCCCATTGCGTGTAGGCATCACGCAATCAAACATGTCGACGCCGCGCTCAATAGCTTCCAAGATATTGATAGGAGTGCCTACACCCATTAAATAACGTGGGCGATCTTGCGGCAAGATGGCGTTGACCACTTCTATCATTTCGTACATCTGCTCCGTAGGCTCACCAACGGCAAGTCCGCCAATGGCATAACCTTCGGCGTCCAATTCGCTAACGAAACGGGCACTCTCTTCGCGCAGATCTTTATAGACACAGCCTTGAACAATCGGAAACAAGGCCTGATGGTAACCATATTCCGGCTCTGTCTGATTAAAACGAGTCACACAGCGACGCAACCAATCGTGCGTCAGATCAAGACTCTTACGAGCATACGCATAATCGGCCGTACCGGGAGGACATTCGTCAAAAGCCATCATAATATCGGCACCGATGGTACGCTCAATATCCATCACGCGTTCCGGAGAGAAGAAGTGCTTACTTCCGTCGATGTGCGAGCGAAATTCGCAGCCCTCAGCACTTAGTTTGCGAATGCCGGTCAAAGAGAAAACTTGAAAACCGCCGCTGTCGGTAAGCATCGGTTTGGTAAAGCCATTGAATCGATGCAGACCGCCCGCCGCTTTTAAAACATCCAGACCCGGGCGCAAATAGAGATGGTACGTATTGCCCAGAATAATCTGCGCTTGTATATCATCAAGAAGTTCGCGTTGGTGCACGCATTTTACCGTTGCCTCCGTGCCGACCGGCATAAAAATCGGTGTCTGAATCACGCCGTGATCCGTGGCAATATGCCCAACACGCGCGGCAGAGTTGGCGTCGGTGTGCTCAAGCGTAAAGAAGCCCGACGCGCGCTTATTTGTTATCAGCTCGCTCATGCTTCTCTTCAAATACAAATTGGATGGCGTTATCAACTTTATCCTGCAACAAGGCGATATTGAGCACTTCCTCTACATTCTCTACGAAATGGAAGGTCAAACCGTGCACATATTTCTCGTTGATCTCCTTAATGTCTTTCTCGTTCTCCTTACTCATTATTATATCTGTAATACCGGCGCGCTTCGCGGCTAATATCTTTTCCTTGATACCGCCAACGGGCATTACTTTCCCTCGCAAGGTAATCTCTCCGGTCATTGCGGTATGCGGACGCACTTTGCGTTGCGTCAAAGCACTGGCGATTGACGTAGCAATGGTAATACCGGCTGAAGGACCATCTTTAGGCGTTGCTCCTTCGGGTACGTGAATATGGACGCTCCAATTTTCAAATACGCGAGGATCTATTTGCAACTTCTCAGCGTGGGCTTTGACGTATTCCAGAGCAAGGATAGCGCTTTCTTTCATCACGTCGCCAAGGTTTCCCGTCAGCGTCAGCTTCGGTGCTTTACTGCGGCTTATGCTCGTCTCGATAAAGAGAATTTCTCCGCCTACTGCAGTCCACGCCAAGCCTGTAACGACACCGGCATAGCCGTTGCCTTGATAGCGCTCGCGACTGAAAAGGGGCTTGCCCAACAATTCTTCGACATCTTTCTGACGAAGCTGGGCGCCATCAAACGGCAACGTACCGTTCTTGGCTTTATGAAAGGCAATCTTCCGATAAATCTTCTCCAACTGCTTCTCTAATTGGCGCACACCACTCTCACGCGTATATTTTTCGATGATAAACTCTAATGCGGCAGGCGCAAATTTAATATTACCAAGCAGGCCTAAACCCTCTTCGATACGAGGGATGAGGTGGCGACGGGCAATTTCTCTCTTCTCTTCCGTCAAATAACCATCTACGCTAATTATCTCCATTCGGTCTAAGAGCGGCCGGGGGAGTGTAGAAAGACTATTGGCCGTTGCGACGAAAAGGACTTTGGACAAGTCATAATCTACGTCCAAGAAGTTATCGTGGAATGCACTGTTCTGCTCAGGATCAAGTACCTCCAGCAGTGCACTTTGAGGATCGCCATTATAATTATTGTCTGAGACCTTATCTATCTCATCCAAAACAAAGACCGGATTGTCCGTCTGAGCCTTGATCAGCCCCTTAATAATGCGTCCGGGCATAGAGCCAACGTAAGTACGCCGATGCCCACGCACTTCAGCCTCATCGTGGACGCCGCCTAAAGAGACGCGCACATATTTACGCCCTAAGGCGTTGGCTATACTCTTGCCCAGCGAAGTTTTACCCACGCCCGGAGGTCCGTAAAGGCAAAGAATTGGCGTCTTTAAGCCTTCTTTATATTGCATCAGCGCCAAATGCTCAAGTATGCGCTCTTTGACTTTCTCCAATCCATAATGCTCGCGGTTCAATACGCGCTCCGCATTCGGAATGCTGATTTTATCTTCCGTCTGCTTACCCCAAGGCAAGTTGGTCAGCGTCTGCAGATAGTTAAGTTCTACGCTATAATCAGGGTTTTGCGGATTAAGGCGTTCGAGCTTTTGCAACTCCTTATTAAACGTCTCCTCCACTTTTGGTGGAAAGTTCAGATCTTTTGCCTTCTCGCGCAACTCTTTCACGTCGCTATTCTGCGCATCGCCGAGTTCGCTCTGAATATTCTTAATCTGCTGTTGCAGAAAATATTCTTTCTGTTGTTGATCCAGTTCTTCGCGCGTCTGGTTTTGAATATGCAACTTCAGCGAAGCATATTGGCATTCTCTGTTCAAGATGCCCATCAAACGCAGCGTCTTCTTCTTATGATCCGATTCAGCCATCAACTCCTGTTTTTCTTGCATCGGGAAAGGCAGATTAGTGCAGATGAAATTGATAAGGAAAACAGGATGAGAAATATTCTGAATAGCAAAGACGGCTTCTTCGTGCCCTATATCTGATGTGCGCAAGAAGCGAATCGTCAGATCTTTGCAGGAATCTACCATCACTTGATACTCTTTGTCGTTCACTTCAGGTAGCACATCTTCCAGCTTCTTTACGCGAGCCCGCAAGAAAGGACGTTGGCGCGTAGCTGCCCCCAGGCTGATACGTCCGTAGCTTTGCAATATGACGGAAGTTGCTCCGTTAGGCAATTCCAAAACGCGCATAATCTTAGCTACAACGCCAATCGGATAGAGATCTTCGATCTTCGGCGCTTCCTTTTCGGATTCACGCTGGCAGGCCAAGGCAATCAAGCTACCATTATCCACAGCTTGTTTGACCAAAGCCATAGAAGACTCTCGCCCGACAATGACGGGAGCCACTACGCCCGGAAAAAATGTCATATTGCGCAAAGGCAAAACCGGAAGCACATCATTAAACTCTCGATTATAGAGTTCGGAAATGTCCCCATCAAAGTCTGCTATTAAAGAAAAAGGGTTGGGAGAATTATTATTATCGTTCATATTCTTCTTTTATCTACTATTGAACCTATTCAGGTTTATGACGCATTCAAACGTTCATCTCTTAACAAAAGACATACCAATATCAAATAGGGGAAAGGCTTATTGTATATAATATATTGTATAAACAAGCACCCGGACTAATGCTACTCAAAGACAGAATGCGCTCTTTCTTCGCGCAAAAGTACGACAAATCAGCAGAATGCCCAAGTAAATGAAGCGTTTTCATCCGCTTCTCCTCGGCAGTCTGAAGGGAAATCTCTTCGTTGCTTTGAAGAGCTTGCTTTAAAGTGAAGCTGCAACTCTCTACGATGTTTTTAGTTTAAGAAAAAAAATATAGCATTTGGTTGACAAAATAGTTCGTTCTCTTTAACTTTGCAACGAATCTTTGATTCACGTCCTGATCATATAACCTTAACGCTCAAGCCCTCGAATCAGCGTAACTCGATAAAGAGTTGTAACAGGGGGGCAATATCATTATGAACAAACCTTTACTTAAAAATCTGTACACGGCGATAGGCCTGCTCTTCATCGCCGCGTTCTTACTGCCACAGCAGGCAGAGGCACAAGAAGAAAACGGTCTCTACCTTGCCGGTACGGCAGTAACGGCTGAAAATTGTAACGATCTCAGCGGCATAGAGGGCGTAAGCGGAAAAGCGCAATATGACCCTGCAACAAAAACGCTCACACTCGAAAATGCCACGATTCATAGTACGCAGGAAAGCGGACATGCGGGCGGACTTACAAACAATATAGACGGACTGACCATTTATCTTATCGGCGACAACAGCATTATCGCAGACCATCGCGAAGGAATATACAATATGCCCCAAAAGTTGCTCACGATTAAGGGGAGCGGAAAACTAACGATAAAGGGCACGACAACGGGTATCATTGGTACTCGCTATGGTATTTTTAATCAGGGTTTTATCACTATAAACAACTGCACCATCGAGGTAAGCGGAAAAGATTTTGGGCTGTGTTGCGGCGAATGGAAGTTTGATCGCTGCAACGTCCGCGTCCAAGCGCCGGGCAGCAAGGCGTATCAAGATTCAGGCAGTATCGCAAGCCTACATAAAAAGCCGGAGTTTATCGGCTGCGAACTTTCGAGTCCTAACGGAGCATATTGGAAAGAATATATTATTGATCCCATCTGCGACCCCCTCTATGGTCTTTTTGGTGCAGATGGTAAAGTAGTGACCGATTGGGTAGAAATCAAGAAAAACACAACCGGTATTGACGAGCCCACCACTAAGACGCCTACCTCGACGTGCGGTATCTACAATTTGACAGGCTTGAAGCTTGATAAGCCTTTTGAGCAACAACCCGCCGGCATCTATATCGTAGACGGCGTAAAAAAGGTAAAACGCTAAAGCGCTCCTTACGCACTTTCAAATAATCAGCCTTTCGGCTCATCAACCCTTGGTGGGCCGAAAGCGAAAGTGCCGGCCAACAGCGTGCAAGCTGAAGATAATAAGAATGACCTATTGAAACGCATGAAAACAAATACTTGAAAACAAGCGAGAATCTATATCCTCCCGCTATTCAAGCTTACAACTAATATACACCTATAAACATTCAAACCATGATGATCACCCTGAAACATGAAGACGTGCCCAATGGTTGGGCTGTATGCTTCCTTGAATCTTGTAAACGCAAGAACGAATGCCTTCGCTACAAGGCCGGGCTGGCGCTGCCCAACAAAGAATTTACGACCTACGCTGTGGCGCCCGCCGCTCTAGAGAAGGCGCAATGCCCCTGCTTTAGGCCCACAGAAATGGTGCGCATAGCCGCAGGATTTAAAGGACTGATGGAAGACCTAAAGGTAGGCGAAATGCGCTCCGCGCGCCTTGATCTGATACGACTACTTAACGGGCGAAGCAACTACTATCGCTATTTGAACGGCAAACACACGCTTTCGCCGAAACAGCAAGAGGAGATCCGGAAAATCTTACATGCGCACGGCTACGACGGGTCGACCGATTTTGATTCGCACCAAGACCGTTATTGCTTCAACGAGGAGTAGTGTGCAGCGCTTCGCTTGGGTAGTCTCGTTCGCCGTTCTGCTGAAATAAAATGAATTCCCCGACTTGGCACTAAATTTCCAAGCCGGGGAATTTTATTTTAAAGCGCTCGGAATTTTTATCCGCTACGCTTGAGATTTTTGTCCCAACTATTGAGCACGAAATGGAACACGTTATAAATTGAAAACTAATACTATATAAGCAGACTAACTCCGCATTCAACTGCCGCAAGTCCTAACCATCTCAATCAAGGCTTACTTACCTTTATGTGAATCGCTGATCTCTTTATCCACTTCCGCTTGAAGCCACCTATTTTTAAGCAGAAGAGCGGCAATAATAGGCAACACAATCATGGGCACACAGACTAACGCGCCTACAATCGCCAGCCCTCTACGGTGTGCGCGACTGTGGCTTCCATCTGCTATGGCATTCAGCAAATTGGCTATATCGTTAAACAACTCACCTTGACCAATAATTAGCAGCAAACCAAACTCTACGATCAAGACCGTAAAGAAGACTATTAGTGCTCTCCTTGCTACTTTATCACATATTATGATTTTCTTTTCTATATCTATATGCTCTGCGCTCGGTATACGCTTGAGCCATTTTGTTGCTCTTTCTTCTTTTGTCATTTGTTGTTCTCCTTAAATGAATACCAAAAACATCATTTCTTCCTCTGTGCCCACACTCTTCAGAGAATCTTACGTCAAATTCGCTTGACGATCCTTTTAATCTTCTTTTTTATCGTCAAGTGCGCGCCTCCCATAGCGCATCAGCCACTATTCAGTGAGGCTACTCCCTGCATAAACCAGTAGACGCAAACAAAAAATAGTACGATAATCACAAAAAGCGCAATGCCGATAACGATTCTCGCCCACCACTGCCGCTGTGCATACTCTATAAGAAAAGCACCTACGGACAACACCGCAAGCACTAAACCAAACCCATAAGTGGACATACACAAGAAAACAACGATAAACGAAAAAGTAGATGTCGGTGACCCTCTCAGAGATACCCACTGTAAATAGAGGAGAGAAGAGATCTCTATAAGCAGACAAGAAGCACTGACAATGTACACATACTTCAGCCAATGATGCCGATGAAAATATATCATAACCATCAAAAGGAGCAACATACCCAAAGGTACATATAATGCCCATACCCAATCAGTAATAAACGACGCCATATTCTTCTAGCCCTTTTCTGCTTCTTATTATTCACCCACTATTTTTATGACAATCTACGCGGCCGATACACCCATTCATTTGCTTTCAAAGCGCAAAATGTAACGACCCCGAGCACTCTTCAACTCAACATATCCTTATTTCGTATTCTCTCCCAAGCCGCAAACTTTGCGTTTAGAAGAGTTTTCTTTCTTTCAATAACACAAAATTACGCAAATTATTTCAGAAATGCTTCTACATGTTTAGAAATTGTTCAAAATCACAGATGTAATCAGTTGGCCGTCAAACTTAATATGGCCACAAAGTGAGGGATAAAAAGGTGTACGGAGCACGCCATCCCCACAAAAAGCCTTAGAACATTACAATAATCCGGCGGCTGTGCTGTTTTATAAATAAGCATTTGCGATCATTATGACTGAAGCTTTCCAATTCAAACAATTCACGATTCGCCACGACCGCTGCGCCATGAAAGTTGGTACAGACGGCGTATTGCTCGGCGCGTGGGCTAATGTGAAAAGAAAGCGGCGCATCTTAGACATCGGCACCGGTTCCGGCCTCATTGCCCTAATGCTTGCACAACGCACAGATGCAATGATCACGGGGATAGAGATCGATCCGGCTTCGGCCGCCCAAGCGCAAGAAAACGTTGCTGCCTCTCCGTGGGCCGATCGCCTGCAAATCGTTGCGACAGACATAGCCGGCTACACATCATACCAAGCCTTTGATTTGATTGTCTCTAATCCGCCCTTTTTCAACGAAATGCTACTCCCGCCCGACGCAGCTCGCTCGCAAGCTCGCCATACGCAGGCGCTCACATTCGAAGCCTTACTCTTCCACGTCCAACGCTTATTGAGCCCTGAAGGCAGCTTTTGCGCCATCCTTCCCGCCACAGCGCTGACACAATTCAGCTTGGCCGCCGCGGCGCAAGCCTTATTTGTTGTGCATACGACATTTGTGCACACAACGATGCGGAAAGCCCCGAAAAGAGTATTGGTAGAACTTCGAAAAGAAGTTTCTCCAATTGTAGAAGACAGTTTTGTCTTGACGGGTTCAGATGGTAGAAGATCACGTGCTTATGAGGACCTGACAAAGGATTATTATGTACGTTAAAGGTCAGTTCTGTTCACGTTATTAAAGAAGTTTTCAAGGCATTAGTATTGATAATCAGAAAAGAAGTGTTACCTTTGCGCATCTATTTCCCAAAAATGCGGCGCCAATATATGAAGATTTTTACCTTTCGGCCACGCATAATAAACAAAAAACTATTCAAAAAATGACGTTCGTAACCATACGAAAAATCATCGGAGGACTATTGCTGCTGACATCGGCTGCAACGGCTTCGGCGCAAGACTTGATTGCGCGCCAGGCACCTGTTGATCGCCATTTGAAGTCTTCAGATACAATTATGCTGAATCGTTTGATTCAGAAAGAAAACTTAGAAGAACCCGCCAACAACTTGTATTCTTCTTGGAACAACAACACAACCCATTGTTACTCACGTAGCGAAATTCCGGACTCATTCCGTATTGATCTACGTGGTTTTTTTATGCCTACTCCAAGTCGCAAGATCACGAGTCACTTTGGCTATCGTCCGGCTTTCCGCCGCAAGCATAAAGGTTTAGACATTAAAGTCTACACCGGCGACACCATCTACGCCGCATTCAATGGCCGTGTGCGTATCGCGCGCTACGAGGCTTCCGGCTACGGCAACTATATCGTGATTCGTCACCCCAATGGTTTGGAGACGATCTATGCACATCTAAGCAAACAGTTGGTACGCGCTAATCAGAATGTAAAGGCAGGAGAACCGATAGGCTTGGGCGGCAACACGGGTTTATCTTTCGGTAGCCATCTTCATTTTGAAACACGTCTTTTGGGAGAAGCAATTGACCCGTCTCTGCTCTTTGACTTCGCGCAACAAGATGTAACGGGCGATTATTATGTCTTCCATAAGAACGCATCTGACGATTCGTTTACGCACACGGCTTCTAAGAAAGCTGAGCCGGCTATGAGTGGACGCTTCTATCAGGTGAAAGCCGGCGAGACGCTCTATTCTATTGCGCGTGATATGGGAATTACCGTCGACGCACTCTGTTCATTCAATTCGAACCTTACAAAAAAGACGCGTTTGAGGCCCGGACAGATTCTAAAATATTAAGACGTAAGCCCTCCTCCTCTTTTATATACGAATTAAAGCCGCCTGACTGAATGAGTGAGGCGGCTTTCTTACAGTTTTCATACGGCATCTGGTTTTATTTGCGCCCACGCGCTAAGCCTTTAGCCCAACAAGCAGCCTCAACAACCAGCCATCAACAAAACAAGCCACACATGAAGTTTATCAGTTTCGGTTCCGGTAGCAGCGGAAACTGTTATTATCTCTTAGAAGACGGCTTCGGACTCATCATCGACGCCGGAATTGGAATACGAAGTTTTAAGAAATACTTCCGCGAATATGGTTTTACCTACCCCACACTTAAAGCCATACTCGTCACACACGACCATACGGACCACGTAAAGGCAGTGGGCGCACTCTCCTGCGAATATCACCTCGATGTATTTGCAACAGAAGATGTGCATCAAGGCATTCTAACCAATTACTACACACACAAAAAAGTGCGCCCCGAATTATGTCGCACTTATCTCCCGGGCGACGACTGGTCAATTGGCCCTTTTCACATCACAACCTTTACAGTTCCACACGATGCGAGTCACAATTGCGGTTACTTCATAGAGACAGCCACCACCAATTTTTGCTTTATCACCGACGCCGGCAGTTTTACGCCCGAGATGATCAAATTTATTCGACGTTCGCGCAATCTGGTAATCGAAGCAAACTATGATGCAGCAATGTTAGAAGAAGGCCCCTACCCCCGCCATTTGAAAGAGCGCATAAAAGCACCAACGGGACACGCATGCAATGCTGATACGGCACGTATTTTGCAAGAGAATGTAGCAGCAACGACCGAGAATATTTGGCTTTGCCACCTCAGCGAAGAGAACAACCATCCGGAATTGGCTCGCAAGACCATTGCCCAAGCACTCGACCTCGCGGATTGCAAGGCGCAACTGCACGTTTTACGCCGCCGCATTCCTTCCGGCCCATTTGAATTATAATGTTACAAGATATTGTCGTCTATATTATCGTCGGTGCCGCATTTATATATTGTATCCTCGGACTGTTTCGCCATTTTCGCGCTTCAGGAAAAGGCTCCGGCAAATGCGCATCCTGCACAGCCGAATGCCCGCTTAAAAACTTAAAGTCGGCACAAAAGGCGGCAGGCACTTGTTCTTCCTGCGGTACGTCCAATCCGGCTCGCCCTAATGCCAAGACTTGCTCACACTATCGGAAAGCTGCGAAACGCAAAGCCGACTCCCCATCCCACAAAGCCGAATCTCCCTCCCACAAAGCCCGACTGCAATAAGCCGCAGTCGGTTTTTTTATGCTTATGTACGGTTGCGAGCGGCGCAGCAAGCAAGTTGGGGCTTCGATCACTGCGAATTTGAAAGAAAGCGCACATTCTCCGCAGGCTTCTTATAAAATTATCGTACTTTTGCACCGTAAAAAATCAACGAAAATGATCACTCTAACCACGATAGACGACCTTACCGCCGCTTTAGCCCCGTATCGCCAAGCCAACAAGTCGATAGGTTTGGTTCCCACAATGGGCGCACTCCACGCCGGCCACGCTTCACTCGTAGAGCGCGCAGTCGGCGAAAACGACGTAACGGTTGTTAGCGACTTCGTCAATCCCACACAATTCAACGATCCCAAAGATTTTTCATCTTATCCGCGCGATTTAGACGCAGATCGTGCCTTGCTGGAAACGCTTCACGCGGATATTCTCTTTGCGCCCACGGTTGAGGCGATTTATCCTGAACCCGACACGCGCACCTTCGACTATCCGGAAATGAATGTTATGGAAGGACCGCGCCGCCCCGGACATTTCAACGGCGTCTGCCGCATTGTCAGCAAGCTCTTCCAAATTGTGCAGCCTACGCGGGCATATTTCGGCGAAAAAGACTTTCAGCAGATCGCCGTTGTTCGCGCTATGGTAAACGACCTGCAGTTGCCCGTCACGCTGTGTCCCTGTCCCATCGTGCGCGAAGCAAGCGGTTTAGCCTTGAGCAGCCGAAATTCGCTGCTCACGGATGATGAGCGCCGGCTGGCATCTGAAATTTACAAGACCTTGAAGGTAAGTCAGGAGTTCAGCCACACACAATCCGTTGCCGATACGCAGGCTTTCGTCACCGAAGCGTTGAATGCTTTCGACGGATTAGAGGTAGAATATTTTGAAATAGTCGATGCTCAGACACTACAACCCATTAAGGATTGGAGCGAAGCTGAAAATGTGCAGGGTTGCATCACGGTCTACTGCGGTCAGCGTCCGGTTCGACTGATTGACAATATAAATTACAGAAGCCATGCGCGTTAGTTTGTTAAAGTCGAAGATACATTGCGCTTACGTGACCGAGGCTAATCTCCATTATATGGGGAGTATCACGATCGACGAAGCCCTGATGGAGGCGGCCGACTTACTGCCTTACGAGCACGTCCACGTGGTCAACAACAACAATGGGGAACGCATTGAGACCTACGTTATTCGCGGCGAGCGAGGCAGCGGCGTAATCTGCCTAAACGGGGCTGCTGCACGCAAATTTCAAGTAGGCGATGAAGTAATCATTATGTCCTTCGGCGAATTTTCGGCCGAGGAGGCGGCTCAGTTTAAGCCTACGGTTATTTTCCCTGATCGCGAAAACCGTCTACCTCGCGCTTGATCAACCACGGCTTTTTCAAAAGCGACTTCGTATAAACTTTAAGATAAGGATGCCCAACTTTCTGCTTCGTGCAGTAGGGTTGGGCTTTATTGTAGTCCTACGAAAACTTATTCACACTTAAAAAAGCGATTTCATCTCTGATTATCAAGCGCCTAAACGCTTATTTTTCCTTCATAAAATCTATCTCTCATTTCGTTTGGTGGCGCCAAACGATAGTTTGATACCAGCAAACCATAGTTTGGTCGGGGCAAACGATGGTTTGGCCTCACCAAACGAAACGGACTTGCACCTTGATAACACAGTCTTCTATCGCTCATCGTCAAAAAATCAGGAAAAGAAAATAGTCGACTAAGCCTGCTTATGCAGTAGTCGACTATGGATAAGATTTTCAAGCAAACGCGGGCGCAGCATTTGCGTCAGAAGCAAAAAATATAGCGTTCGGATAAGGCGTTTCCCCGAGATCGGCCTGCTCCGAGCCGGCTTTGCGATTTAAGAAAAGAGATCACGCCCAAAATTGCTACCGCCGTCTTCGCGATCATCCTCTTCTTCTTCCTCATCTTCCTCACCTTCCGGCAATTCGTCGCGGGGTCGACTGGCTTCTATGATACCTTTTCCCAAACTTATCAAGCCATTGAAGAATCTGTTGACGCTCAAAACAATAAAGTGTAAGAGCCAATAAATGCCGCGTCCGAAGCCCTTGAGCAGTAGCCAAACGAGGGCGGCTATTTGGCGCGACAAATCCCAACTTAACAAAGATGAAAGGGATAAATTAAAATGGAAAGTGCGCTCCAAATACTTATAGCCGGCATTCCACAAGAGCGGTACGGCTACACCGACAAGTACGTACAAGAGGAAAAAGCCATCTGTGGCCGCGCCCGCTTGCACAACGGGATGACCGCCTACGGCTTCCCAAGGCAAGCCCAAGACTTCCACTTTCAGCATGCTGACCAACTTGAAAGCCACTAAGTGGAAGGCAAAGACATAGAGCGAATGGTCGCCAATATAGGCTAAGGTGCGCGTCAGGAAACTAGGCCGAGCAGCCAGCAAGAGCGAGAGGCGGCGCAAGAGGAAGAAACCGGCCAAGGCCGTAAGGGGCAGTGTAAAGAACTGAAGCAGCGTTGGGTGAGGCGCCATGCTCGTTGGGAAATAAATAGTAGAAACAACGAGAAAAATCAAACAACACAGGAGGACCTGCAGATTGAGTTTGATATGCTCACTAAAGTAGCGATAAAGGAAACCTAAGCCCAAGAGCGACGCACCCATTAGTTCGCGATAGCCGCCTTGCGCCATTCCGGGCACGTGGAGCCCGCTTGTCAGCATCCAAAGGATGGTAAGCCAAAGCAAAACGACGATGGCGCTCACCAAGTGGTGAATCGGTTTACGGCGATTATAATGGTGGAGGATTTTTAGTAAGACAAAGAAGCCCAAACTTCCGACAAAGAGGCTTCGAAAGAACCAATAACTGCCGGTCAAAAACTCATCGTAGCCGCTCATTCCGAAAACTACGTTCCAAACGCGCTGACTAAAGACGGGCCAATTATAGGGATGGAGAACGCCGCCTGCGCCGTTACCGTAGGTTTCATTGAGCAAGCCGGTATAAAACAATGCGTTATGGATAATCAAGAAGAACAGACTCCAGCGCACAAAGGGAAAATAAAGGCTGCGCAAGCGCTTGAGAAAGAAGGTCTTTTCGTCGTTAAGTGTAGTCGACTTAAAGAAGTAACCGGCACAGAGGAAAAAGACGGGAACGTGAAACTGAAAGACGAAACTGCTTAACCAAGCGGGGCCGCCGGCGTGAGATAGGACGACGAAAATAATAGCGAAGGCCTTACAAATCGAAAAGGAGATGTCACGTTGTGCGTTCATTGCTTTATCGTACTTGAGGAGAGGTTATCAAAAAAAGAGGGATCTGACTATAAAAAGGGCGTCAAGAATTGGAAAAACCAAGCTTGGAAACGCCGACCGTTGCTAAACTTTGTGCGCCACGTATCGGGGGTGAGTTGCCAGCAATGCTTCGTGCGATCGTCATCAAAGAGACGCAACAATTGTGCGGTCGAAGGGCGATCGGCAATCAACAAATTGCATTCATAATCAAACGAAAGACTGCGACTATTCAAATTGGCCGAACCGACAAATGAGAAGGTGCTGTCGACCATCATTATCTTGGAATGATGGAAACCGCCTTCAAAAAACCATATTTTTGCGCCTTTTTTCATCAATCTGTGAACGGTATGCTCCACAACGCGGGGCGTAACGGGTATATCGCTATTGGCAGAAACCATAATATTGACTTCAACGCCTCTGCGTAAGGCTCGCTTGAGTGCACGCCGCAAATGGGGACAAAGCGTCAGGTAGGGGTTGATCAACGTAACGTTGGTTTCGGCAGCATTGATAGCTTGGACAAACGTATCATGAATAATACGTGGCGATTCATCGGGATCACGATTAACCACACCAACGAGTTTATGGCCGGCCGTTGCGTCTTTGTCTGCTTTTAGTCCGACAAAATAATCGGAAGCCTGCTTCTCGCCGGGGTAATATTCAGGCCCTTGCACCTGTTGGTGGGTCACAGCATTCCAAAAATTGATAAAAATGCGCTGCAAATCGCCTACTGCCGCTCCCTCTACACGCACGTGGAGGTCGCGCCAGTCGCCTATCTCGGGCTTTCCTTTGATATAATAGTCGGCTACGTTCATCCCGCCGGTGTAAGCCACGAGTCCGTCGATGACAACAATCTTACGATGATCGCGATGACAGATGTGGTTGACGTAAGGAAAGCGGAGGGGATCAAATTCATAAATCTCAATGCCCTGAGCCCGCAAGGCTTCTAAGTGTTTACGGCGCAAAGGGCGATTGTTAGAGGAGTTTCCGAAACCGTCAAACAACGCGCGAACCTTCACACCCTGACGAGCTTTGTCCGTTAAAAGCTCAAAAAGTGCGCGTGATATGGAATCGTTGCGGAAATTAAAGTACTCAAGATGAATAGATCGGCGCGCCTGACGAATAGCCGCGAAAAGATCATCGAATTTTTCCTGTCCTGTCTTAAAGAAAACCAGTTTGTTGTTGTCCGTAAACGGGACATCAAAATGGGTTTTCAAGTAATTAACGATCTGAAGATCAGAACGCTTTGGCACATTATCAGTCGGCGCGTCGTTATTCTCAACAACCGTATTTAATTCGTCGCTCCCGTTGCCTCTCATCGCGAGTGCAAAAGGGGGAAGAAAGGAAAATAAGAAGAAAAGAAGCGGGAACAGCCGATGCATACTCATAAAATCACTCAATTATAATGCAGTCCGGAATGAATCGACAATCCCCAAGAGGCGTCCATCGGGAGCTGTGACGAGGACACAATGAATTTTGTTGGTGTTTAATATGGACTCTATCTCAGAGACTTTGGCTTCCGGACTCACGGTTTTAGGCGTGCGTGTCATTACTTCAGCCACGGTGGTCTGAAAGAAGTTGTCGCGCGAGGCTTGGATGGCTCTACGAATATCACCGTCAGTAATGATGCCTACGATTTTGCCTTCTTCTTGCGCCACGCAGAGCCCTAAGCGCCCATTACTCACATGTATGACAGCCTCACCCAATGGCATTGTCGGAGGAATAATAGGAAGATCCTCTGTCCGCATAATGTCCTTGGCCTTAGTTAAGAGTCGACGCCCCAGTGTCCCGCCGGGATGAAATTGTGCGAAGTCGGAGGCCTTGAAATTACGCGCATCCATCAAGGCACAAGCTAAGGCATCGCCCATCGCTAAAGCTGCTGTGGTAGAAGAAGTGGGAGCTAAGCCTAAAGGACCGGCCTCTTTGGCAACAGCAGCATTGAGGTGGACGGTGGAATTTTGGGCCAACGGGGATTTTGGATTGCCCGTCATTCCGATAACCGGGATTTTTTGCTCCAACAAATAGGGAAGGAAGCGCAAGAGTTCGTCTGTCTGTCCCGAATTAGACAGCGCTAAGACGACATCTTCCTTAGTAATAACGCCTAAATCTCCGTGAAAGACGTCCAATGGATTGACAAAGAAACTGGGCGTCCCCGTAGAAGATAGGGTTGCCGCGATCTTAGCGCCGATATGCCCGCTCTTACCCACGCCGGTCACGATCAACTTCCCGCTACAATGGAGAATCAACTCTACAGCTTTATCAAAGTCGGCATTTATATTATCAATCAAGTGAAGAACTGCCTCCGCCTCGTCGCGCAGGCAACTAATGGCGACGCCTATATACTTACTCATTACTGGTTTTATGATATTAAGGATTGAATTACTTGTTGTAAATCTCGAAGATATAACATATTTGGGCCGTCGCTTTTAGCCTCATCGGGTGTAGGATGCGTCTCAAAAAAGAAGCCATCAGCTCCGAAGGCTTGAGCAGCCAATGCCATCGCAGGAATATATTCTCTATTGCCCCCCGTTTTGCCGCCGGCAGCTCCCGGACGTTGCACGCTGTGGGTGCAATCCATAATGACGCGGTCGGCATATTGGTGCATAATGGGTATATTGCGGAAGTCGACGACTAAATTATTGTAGCCAAACATACTGCCGCGCTCTGTTAACCACACTTCTTTCGCACCTGCTTCTCGGCATTTCTCAACAGGATATTGCATATCTTCACCGGAAAGGAACTGAGCCTTTTTGATGTTGACAATACAAGAGGTTTTAGCAGCTGCAACCAAGAGATCCGTCTGACGACAAAGGAAGGCCGGGATTTGCAATACGTCCACGACTTCACCAACCTGTTCGGCCTGATAGCTTTCGTGGATGTCCGTAGTCAGCATAAGGCCATACTTTTCCTTAATATCCGCCAGCATCTGCAAGCCACGCGAAATGCCCGGCCCTCGAAAAGAATGGAGCGACGTACGATTAGCCTTGTCAAACGAGGCTTTAAAGATAATTTGTCTATTTAGCGCCACATTAATGCGCACAAGCTCCCGAGCAATTACGTCAAGCAGTTCGGCAGATTCAATTACGCACGGTCCGGCAATCAAAATGGGATTCTTCATAGTTGACCATTAGTATTGCAAAAGTAGTAAAAAGTTGTCTCTTTTCTATGATTGTAGTCCGTAGAATCATACCCTACCCACGCAGAATTACACAAAAAGCAGGAAGAGCGCATCCTTTTCGAAAAATAGCCCTATAAAAAACAATGATGCCCTAACCGTAAACGGCGGGCATCACTATATATAATGTGTAGTCTATTCTTTTTTATTTGCGATAAAGCAGCCACGCACCAGCATACTTGTTGCGCAGTTCGTTACGACTTTGTACCGCACTGGCTTTATCTTCAAACGAAGAAGCGATCACCCGGAACCAACCCGTCTGACCGTTGATTGTTTCATTCGTCTTCAACACGCGTGCATCGTAGCCCGAGCGAACCAACATCTCGCGCAAGCCTTCTGCATTCGTTTGATTGATAAAGCTACCTACAACAACGCTATACGTGCGTAAAGCTCCGCCGCTAACGACAGTAACTTCGCCGGGAATGGTTCTAACATCACTGTTGTCATCAGCACCGGCCGGTCTACCCGTCGTCGGTGTTACGGGCGTAACAGTCACTCCATTGTCCTGCTGACCTACTGCAACCGTCGCACGGCCGTTGTCAGTTTGCGATGCATCTTGCTCTCTCGCTTTATTATATGCTTGGCGATAGGCACTTTCCTGAGATTTACAAGAACTCAAGGCAAACACTGCCGATAGGGCAAAGGAAAATAACAGAGTCTTCTTCATTGTCTTATTGATTTTGTATATATTTCAACGTTTTCTTTCCGCAAAGATAGGACGGAAAAGCCGTAGATAAAAGAAAATTCGCCGTTAAACTACATTAAATGGCCTTTTTTTTGAAACTTTTGATGGAAAACCGAGTTTTTTCGGAAGAATTACCCTATATTTGCTCCTACAGTTTATACACTTAACAATACGCAATTATGAAAGCTATCAGTATTTTTGCAGCACTCCTCAGCGGAGCAGCTATCGGCGCAGCAGCAGGTTTGTTAATGGCGCCCGAAGAAGGAAAAGAAACACGTCGTCGCTTGAAAGCTAAAGGCGCACGTATCGCCGACAAGGTCAATGAAACGCTTCGCAACAAAGGCATCAAACTTAGCCGCGAAGACATGGAAGACATGGTAGATGATATTGCCGACGAACTCAAACCTATTGACGACTAAGCAAAACAAAAGCAGTGCTATCTGACGACAAAAACATACGAACGCTTCAACAGCTTGTTGCCCACATAAAAGAGTATATCGAGCTGAAGCTACGAGTAGCGCGCTTAGACCTCGTGGGCAAAGTTAGCTATTTGCTCTCTCTGCTCGTTCTGGGGATTATTCTCTCCCTGCTCTTAGCTATTATCGTACTCTTTGTATCGGCAACGACGGCAATAGCTTTAGCACCATACGTTGGCGGTTTAGCTGGCGCCTGCGCGATTATTGCATTAGCCTATCTGCTCATTGCTGTCTTGATGATTACTAAGCGAAAAACTTTGATTCAAGCTCCGCTTTTACAACTTCTGACAGCTTTATTTCTTAATGACAGGCAGGAAGAGAAAGGAGGCACTCTATGAGCAAGCAGACTTTCTTTCCGGATATGATCGATGAGGAGCGTCGACTATTGCAACAAGAGATTAAGAAAAAGGAGGAGGATATCTTGGGCGATTTGGAAGAACTCTTTGCACCTCCCCCGCCCGGACGCAATTTCTTTGAGCGTGCAGTGCAACACGCAGAGACGATCTACAATTTTGTTGATGGAGCCATGGTTGGCTACAAACTCATCCGCAGCTTTAATTTCGTCTTCAAGCGCAGTAAGCAAAAGAAGACAAAGCGTTAATTGACAGCGATCAAACGCGATTAGAATAGCACTGAAACAATTAAATCCCTCAAAAGTGGAAATCTTACTTTTGAGGGATTAATCTATACCATTAGCCTTGCAGCAGAAAACGCGCTCATTCGCAGCGCTCAAAATCTCCCATCAAAGCGCCGACTTTGAGTGGTAGAGCCGCAAATGGACATTGTTCGATTTAGGAGCCTTAATAAGAAGTAGCCGCCCTCGGCCAGAGCAGATCATACAAGATGCTCGATCGTAACTTTATCAAACTGAGAAAGATTATCAAAGACATCAACAGCCTTCTTTCCATGTTTAATCTTGATCTCCAACGTTGCTGCGCAAGCAAGATGCTGCGCACCGGTCCGCGTTTGATATTCGAAAGAGTCGACCTGCATCCCGGCTACCTTAATCTGCTCAACTATGCGCTGAATCTCTTCATGCGTTGAGGCACTCAATGTAATATTAATATTGCGTCTACTAAACCGATTCAATATGAGGTGAAATGTCTCCATACAGATTAAGACCATCACCGTGACAGAGATGGAGACGAGAAACAGACCAGCGCCACAGGCCATTCCGATGGCAGATGTAACCCAAAGGCCGGCCGCTGTAGTCAGGCCATGAACGACATTCTTCTGAAAGATGATGATGCCGCCTCCGATAAAGCCAATACCCGTCACTACTTGCGACGCAATACGCGAAGGATCAAGCGAGACGTTGGGCACTTGCTCCAACACAAAGTCGAAGCCGCCATAGGAAAGCACCATAAACAACGCACTACCCAAGGAAACGAGTGAATGGGTACGAGCGCCCGCGCCTTTAGCTCGATATTCGCGCTCTAAACCGATGATACTGCCTAGGCAGACGGAGAGCAATAGACGGAGAAGATAAGATTCTGTCATCTGTAATATGTTTTATGTTATTTGAAATAACCTGCAAAAGACTATAACACCAGCAACAAGTTATTGCTCAACCACACAAATATATAATGTGCTTGATCTTATCGCTGAAAATGCGGCCGGGCCTTGCGAGCATCTATTATACCTAAAAAAGAAACGACACCTTCAGCCTTACTTGGTGAAGATGTCGAGTAATCATTTACAGCCATAAAGCGGTTTAATAAGGCGTCTGCCTACTATCCTAAGTACTTGGTCAGAATGTGGATGTTATCAGCTTCACGCAAACGGCGCAGTGCTCGCTCTTTAATTTGACGAACGCGCTCACGCGTCAGACTTAGCGAGTTGGCCACTTCTTCTGCCGTCATTTCATTGCGGCCGATACCAAACAACATCTTGAGCACCAAGCGCTCACGTTCGGTCAAGGTGCCGAGTGCAGCCTCCAAATCAGAAGAGAGAGACTCCTTTTCCATTTGATCATCCGTACCCGGCGCATTCTCATCGGTCATAATGTCAATCAAGCTGTTGGAATCATCGTCCTGAAAGGGAGCATCTACGGATACTTTCTTGCCGTTCGTGCCCATAGCCTCTTGCACCTTAGCGACATCTGTGTCCAAAATATCTGCAAGCTCTTGCACAGAAGGTCTACGCTCGAACTCTTGCTCGAAGTTCACAATAGCCTTCGTCAGTTTGCTTTGGAAGCCAACTTGATTCAAGGGCATACGAACGATACGGCTCTGCTCGGAAATAGCCTGCAAGATGCTCTGGCGTATCCACCATACGGCGTAACTGATAAACTTGAAACCGCGCGTCTCATCAAACTTCTGCGCAGCGCGAATCAAGCCCAAGTTGCCCTCGTCAATGAGATCATTGAGCGCAAGCCCTTGATTTTGGTATTGTTTAGCCACACTGACAACAAATCGCAAGTTGGCCTTTGTCAATTTTTCCAACGCTTCAGCATCTCCTTTGTGTATGCGTTGCGCGAGTTCTACTTCCTCGTCTGTAGATATAAGTCCCTCGCGACCGATTTCAACTAAATACTTGTCTAATGCCGCACTCGAGCGGTTGGTAATACTTTTGTTTATTTTTAATTGGCGCATAGTCAAGAATAAAAACGGTGCAAAGTTACGCACTTCTGCCCTACTCTGCCATCATTTTTCTGTATTTTTATGAATTATTCCACCTCTCTTTTGCAGCTTGAAGTGTCTACCGGCTCTTTTTGACAACTAGCTGTCGCATTTTCGTCTTGTTAGGAGCTAAGGAAGTTGGCATTTAGAGGCTTCTTCCTTTGGTATACCAACAGGATTTACAATGCTTTATTAGCAAGAATCTTATTGACGATATCTTACCTACAGGTGCGGCCTTGTTCTAAAGCTAAGAGTGCAGCTTTTCTCTGCAATCCGCCGCCGTAGCCTACGAGCTTCCCGCCGCTCCCAATAATGCGATGGCAAGGCACAATAAGTGAAATCGGATTTTTATGCAGGGCGTTGCCTACGGCTTGAGCGGACATCTTGTTTTTACCTCTTCGTGCGGCCACCATTTTAGCCAATTGGCCATAAGTAGCCGTTTCTCCATAAGCGATTTTTTGCAGTTCTTCCCACACAATCAGTTGGAATGGCGTTCCTGACAGACGAAACGAAGGAGTATGTCGTGGCTGACAACCACTAAAATATGCATCAAGCCACGTTTTCACCTCGTCGAAAATACAAAGTCGAGCCTTGTCGCTGCTTGAAAGCGACTTGCCATCGCGTAAAAGCAACGTTTCGCTGTCTAAAGGCAACTTATCTGCCGCATCTCCCCTACTCTCTCTGAAATCCAAAGCCGTGAGAACTTCTCCGTCACTCTCTATCAGAATTTCACCGAGCGGAGATGAATACAACTCATAGAAGCGTTCGATCATTTTTGTAAAACAGACAAGAAAGACTTGGGATAGGGCGTCTCAAAATGCAAAAGTTCGCCCGTTATCGGGTGATAAAAGTCTAAGCGATAGGCGTGCAGACACAGGCGCCCAATAGGATTGTCGCCATTGCCATATTTGGTGTCGCCGCAAACCGGATGTCCTAAATCTTGAGCATGTACGCGAATCTGATTTTTACGGCCGGTTTCAAGTTTAAATTCGGCCAAAGTGTGCGTTTCGCTATGTTTAAGCGTGCGAAAATGGGTCACGGCAAACTTCCCGCCGTTATCTGTCGGCGAAGAATAGGTGACATAGGCTTTATTGTCTTTAAGCCAGTTGCGCACCGTTCCGCTTGGCGTTTCTAAAACGCCAGACAAGACGGCTACATATCTGCGATCTCTCACAATGCGTTGCCAATTGTGCTCTAAAATCTGCTCAGCCTCAATGGTCTTGGCATAAACGAGCAAACCGGAAGTTTCTCTATCCAAGCGATGCACCACGTGAGCGCGGCAGCGTTTATGGGTCTTTGCGAAATAGTCGTCCAAGATGGTCTTCACGGAGAAGATATGCGGCGAACCGGCCATAGAGAGAATGCCCGCCGACTTATCGATAACGACAATGAATTCGTCTTCGTAAACCAGTCGCAGGTGCGAACTTTTCAGTTCGCTCTTCGGTTTACTCTGACTGATTTCTACTTGCATACCTGGCCGAAGCGGATGGTCAAATTGCTTGACAATGGCGCGGTCTACTTTGATGCCGCCTCCGCCTAAAATGGCTTTTATGCGGTTTCTACTCGTGCCGCCCAGGGCTTCGAGCAAGAAGGGCAGCAGCGTGGTTGCGGTCTTTACGGTGAACGTCTTTGAAGGCTTGTTGGGTCGTCTCATAACTATTGGAGGCAAAAGTAAATACTTTTTTCCGCTTCTCCTTTACTGATCAGCAGCTTTTTCAAGCTAACGGTTGGTTTCTTAACTATACTTTTATGCAAGGATATGCTGCGAAGCGAGATCCGGTTATCGGCTATTCGTAATAGGCATAAAGTAAAAGTGGCTTGTCGCACTTCGCACGAATTTCAGCAATCTTTTTCAACATCGCCTCACTCGTGGTAAAGCAACCTTGCGAAGCATCGGTAAGTGGCAGATATGCGGTGAACATAGCGGCTATGCCAACATATTTTGAAGCGTGAATGTATATATGACGCTGACGGGCATTGCTATTACCGGCGTCCAAGCCATCAAGTTTGAAATGCAAGCCTACTGCGGGCGAATAGCCTTTGCTGCCCACCTTAAAATGTCCTGTAACGGAGCAGTGGCTGCCTTCTTCATTTGAAAATTTAGGCCGCCAAGCCGTGTTGCCTTTTCCATTGCCGTGTGCGCAGGGAGCAGCATAAATCATCGACAGCGTCTTAAGGTCGTAGAGGGCCATGCGATCTTCGCCCGAGGGGCGCGAGAAGTCAACGAAGAGGCAATAGTCTTCGTTCAAGCCCTTTTCGTGACAATACTCCCACGCATCCTTCAAGTAAGAGCTGTATGAATATGACTTCAATTTCCAATAGGCCTTTACGCCGAAGTTGATGAGCAATAGGACGACAAAGGCATAAATGATATATTTAACAACGCGTTTCATTTGGTGTTGGTGGCGTATTAGGGCATTTCGTTCGCTCTATGCGTATCTTTCGCCCTACTTCTTCATTTCTATTACTATGGTTGGCCTTGCCTCCGGCCTGATGGTGTAAGCCTTAGGTATCAACACTTGTACGGAAACTATCTTCTTCGGCTTTACCCCTCTTGGCAGAGCTGCTTCTAAGCACGTGGGCGACAGTTTGTAGTCGATGATCGTCAGCCGCTTCTTGGGGTTCTTGAGCTTCCCGTTTACGACCCATTGTAGTTGAGCCAAGGTGTTGGTTTGTATCAAAATTATATCAGCAGGTTCCCGGCAAAAGGTCTGCATCCTACCTTTAGGAAATATTCGTATGGCATCAATGGCAAAGGGAGAAAGGAAACCTAAGCGCTTGGCTACAATCTGCTTGGCCGAATCGGAGCGCATCTCGTCAACGCTTACGCGCAATAGGGAATCGGGTATGAGGACCCCATCTATGACACACAACTGAGCATAAGCTCTAAAAGAGCCCAGCACAAGAAAGCACATAAGCAGTAGTCTTTTCATATTCTTTATAGGCTTAAAATCAATTCGTAAGGTGTTCCAACTTGCCCGCTTATGATGGGACTAAAATTGCAAGCGTTGCGGACAAAAATTCTAAGTAGCCGGATAGAAATTCCGAGGGTTGAAATTTCTGTCCCAAGCTAAAGAACAACTCCCACCTACGCTGAAAGGCGAGAATGTTAGGAGGCAAGTCGGCAACATATAGAGGCGAATGCGCAGTTTGGGGCGACCGGAAGGGACGTTAAAGAAGCAACTCTTCGCTCCTACCCGCCTTATTGATAAAAGGAGGGAGGGCGAAGAGCTTAAGAGATTGTCGGTTTATAAACCACGCGCTTTCAGCAAACTCTTAGCATCGGGCGCTGAAAGGCCGGTAAAGTCGGAGAAGATAAACATCAGGTCGCGCGTATTGCCTCGACTGAGTACCTTCGCACGGAAGGCATCGCCAACAGCCCGTGTCAGTGCACCGTGCTTCTCAAAATAGTCAGCCACATTCACAGCCAACACCTCACTCCACAAATAGCTATAATAGCCGGCAGCATAACCACCGCCCCAGATATGATTGAAATAGGACGTGGAATAGCGAGGCGGGATTTGTGCATTGAGTAAGCCGATCTCTTTCAGCACTTTTGCTTCAAAGTCTTTCGCTTCTTCAGCCGTAGGGATCTCGGATGGGGAGAGGCAATGCCAAGCCAAATCGACACAGGTGGCAGCCAAGTTTTCTCCAAGGGCATAGGCCGAATGGAAATTGAGGGAGCCGAGCATCTTCTCTCGCAAGGCATCGGGCATCGCTTCGCCCGTCTTATAATGGCGGGCGTAGTGGTTGAACACTTCGGGAATGCCGGCAAACGACTCGTTGAACTGTGAAGGCATCTCGACAAAGTCGCGCGATACGGAGGTACCGCTAAGCGTATTGTACGTGCAATTGGAAAGCATGCCGTGCAGGGCGTGTCCAAACTCATGGAACATCGTCTGCGTCTCATCCCACGTAAGGAGCGTAGGTTGACCTTCGGGGGCTTTGGCATAATTGCAGACATTATAGATGAGAGGCAACTGCTTGCGGTCGCCGCTCTGCTTTAGGAATGCACTCATCCAAGCGCCGCCGCGCTTCGTCGGGCGGCGGAAGTAGTCGCAATAGAAGAGGGCCAACTGCTTGCCGTTCTCATCAAGCACATCGAAGACTTTCATATCTTTATGATATGTTGGCAGATCCGTGCGCTCGCGGAAGTTTAAGCCGTATACGCGATGAGCTGCATAGAAGATACCATTAACGAGAACCGAGTCCAAATTGAAATAGGGCTTCACATCATCGTCACTAAAACTATATTGGGCTTTCTTCATCTTAGCGGAATAGAAAAAGCGATCGTAGGGCTGCAAATGGAAGTCGGGACCTTCGGTCTGCCTTGCATAATCTTCGATGGCTTTTGTCTCGGCTTCAGCCTTTGGTTGGTAAGCCGCGATGAGCTGGCGCAAGAAGGCATAAGCATTGGCCGTATTCTTGGCCATCGTATTCTCCAGCGAATAAGAAGCATAATCTTTGAAACCCATCAGTTCGGCTTTCTCGGCCCGCAAGCGTGCTATTTCAACGACAATGGGAAAAGCATTGTATGCACCCGTACCATCTGTACGGTGAATAGATGCATTGTAGACGCGCTCGCGTAAGGATCTGTTTTCAAGACCGGCAAGAATGGGTTGCTGCGTGGTATTGGTAATGACGATGCAGTAAGGTGCTTTTCCGCCGCGCCCCTCAGCATCTTTCTTGCATTGGGCAATGGTCGTTTCGCTCAAGCCGGCGAGCTCTTTTACGTCGTTCACCCAGACGGTCGCCTCGTTGGCTGCCTTTGGAAGCATATTGCCGAAGTCTTGCTGGAGTTTTGCCAAGCGGTTGTTGATCTCCTGCACACGTACCATCTTCTCTTTGGGGAGCAGTGCGCCGGCATGCGTAAAACTCTTGTACACTTCTTCCAAAAGTTTTTTATCCTCTCCTTTGAGTTGGTCTAACTCGTGGTCGTAGACGTATTTGATGCGCCGGAAAAACTTTTGGTTAAACTTGATTTCGTTTTCAAAGTCGGTCATCATTGGAATGACGGCCGCTTCGGCCTTTTCTAAGTCGGGCGTCTTGTCGGCTTCAGTCACGCAGAAAAAGATACCGGTCACGCGATTCAGCATCTGCCCGCTCCTTTCGTAAGCGAGTATGGTATTGGCAAATGTGGGCTTCTGCTTATTGTCGGTAATCTTTTTGATCTCCTGCCGTTGCTCTACTATGGCTGCTTGGATAGCCGGCAGGTAGTAGTCGCCTTTGATCTTACTAAAGTCGGGCGCATTGTAGGGTAATTTACTGGGCTTCATAAGTGGATTGACCGTCTGGGCGGTCTTCTTTGCTTGCGGCTTTCGCTGATGCGCCTGCGCTGTAAGCGTGAAGCAAGCAAGCCCTGCCGCAAAGAGTAGGTGTTTGAGCTGTGTATTCATATTGTTTATTTTGGATTTGCTTCGTATATAGCTTATGTTCTTTGTCTTATATGTAAATTGATGTGCGAACTTACATAAAATCTTCGGATTATGTACGGACTTCAACCAAAAGTTGAGGGAGCAGAGGCATTTAAGAGATTGCGCCTTTCGCTGCAAGGGATTGTGTGGTCGAGACGCTTAACTTATTTCAAGAAAAAGTCTTCCGAAAACAAAGGAGCAACGATATAAATTATAACTAAACTCAATATATGTAAACTTTACATAGCGAATCCGAGACTAGAATACCGAAAATATATAAAAATATTAGCACCAAATGCGAAGCCTCACTTTTCTATCGTATCTTTGCTCGTACATTTATTTATTTGACCCATATAAGGCTACGCGAGTGAAGTGGAAACAGCTCCTCTTCTTGCATTCACTAATAATAAAAAGTATGAAAAAAGTAAACATCCTGCTTGGACTACTTCTTAGTGTCTCACTACTGTTAATAAGCGCCTGCAGCAATCAAGCAGAAACTGCAGTAGACGAAAAGGCCGGCCCTGAAGGCTGCAATATTACATTTTCGTTTAGCAACGCCAACTTTGGCGCATCTGACGAGGGCAATGAAATGCCACAAGCACCAAATATGACGACGAAAGGTAAGGTGGTTTCTTCTACCTTGAAAGATTTGGGCGATGGCCTGGAAGCGGAAGTGCAGGTCGAAGAAAGCACGCCTGTTGAAAGAACTACGCGCCGAGTAGTCGCGGCTTCGCCAGGAAACTATACCATCTTGGCTTATCAAGGTACGGAAAAGAAGGGGGAATGGAAAGGCTACTTCAATGGCAGTAAATATACGCCGGCAGCAGGCACTGAGAAGGAGATAATGCTGACACCGGGCGATTATGATTTCTATGTCTTCAACGACAAACTGACGCTGCAAGATGGTAAAATCGTGACTTCACTAAGCAACGCTTCGGAAGATGCGCTCTTTGCGAAACAGACGGTTAAGGTTTTGAATCAAAAGAAGCAAACAGTAAACTTTGAGCTAAAACCGGCATTTGCGAAATTATTCCTTAAGATCAACGGCTTTAGCAACAATGCCTTTAATGGGGCTACAACGGGTAGCTTCACGTATGAAGCAAATAAGATTCCGCAGACCATGACGCTTGATCCGGCTTCAGGCAATACGAGCGTAGCTATGAACCCGACGAACAACGCTATTTCAGTTGGAAGCTTTACAGCTAATCAAGCTAATGGCGCTGAAAAATCATACATTAAAACTGAAAAGGGAATGTGCTTCCTGCCTAACACTGACATCACACAATTGAAGTTTAAATTTGCCGACAACATTCCAGGTACAGTCTATGGCAAGTCTGCAAAGGGCAAGGTCTTGACGATAACAAATCCGATTAGCGGAAATCTGCAAGCCGGAAAGTATTACACGGTAAACGTTACCATTTATTACAAGGCGGATTATCTGTTTAGCGATGGCGTAGTTGGTACATTAATGAATAATAAAGGAAGGACGCCGGTAGCTTTGGTAGTAGATACTAAGGTCAAGAAAACAGCTATTGCACTGAATGATGCAGGGATGCATAAATGGACAAATACGTCTAAACGAAGAAATAACAAAGCGATATATCCTCAGACACAAGCAGGTCTGAATGATGCGATCAGCAAATATGACGGCGAGGAAGAAACGTGGAGGAGCGACCACACATTTCCCCCCTTCAATGTTGTTAAAGGGCTGAATCCTAACTTTGAAGCATTCTTCGCAGCAGCAAACTATCGTGGTTCTGTAAAAGGAAAGAACTGGTATCTTCCGGGTGCCGGAGATTGGAATGCGGCATTAAAATTTCTGGGAATCGAAAACCCTGCAGATGGATACAAAAAAAACAATCCTAAGAAGCACAACTGGACAGGTTCTTTGGGATATAACTTAGTAGAGATCTTGTTTTACCAAGCCGGTGGAACCCCGCTCAATACCTGGTACTGGGCAGCTAATGAATGGAATACAGCCGGCGCATCTGCTATAACGGTATGGATTAGCAATAGCTCTGAATTAGTCCATTTCGGCGGCGGCGATAAAAGATATGATTCTCAGACTCGCGCTTTCATTCATTTCGAATTTTGAGACGAATTGAAACATATAATACAGAAAATGTCTTGTAGGGCCAACTTAATCAAGTTGGCCCTATTTTCTATGACTTTTCGAGTAAAGCACTAAAACGTCTCAATAAGGATTGAGTCAGACATACGCTTACATAAGAATGAGAGAGGAGAGAGGAAAATTCGTAGCCTGCGAGCAGATATTTTTCTCTTACATACGCACTCGTTTATAAAGCCAAAATACAAGAATAAATCTAGCCAACACGCTTGACATAAAAAGATTTACGCGACAAGTAGACTAGAGTAAGAGCGATATATATAATATACTTTTGTTCTCAAGCGCATTTATCGTGACCAACGTTTTCGCCATCATCCCAAGAATCGCCAAAAGGCAGTTAGGGCGGATAGGAAATTGCGAACCATAGCAGGCAGATTAGTCCGAGAACTCAAGCGCAATCTTGGAGCGTGTGCTGTTTACACTGAGCTGATTGAAAGATTTGAGGCGATTCTTGCACAACGGCGTCATAGTCAGAAAAAGATTTACTCTATTCACGAGCCTGATGTGCAATGCATCAGCAAGGGTAAAGAGCATAAGAAGTACGAATTTGGCAATAGGGAATCCATCATCCGCTCTGCTACGGGGCTTATTCTTGGCGCACAATCTTTTCGTAATGAGTATGATGAACACACCATAGAAGCCTCGTTGGCACAAGTTAAACGCCTGACTCAGAGAAAGATCAAAATACTGGCAGGGGACAGGGGTTATCGGGGAAAGAAAGAGATTAATGGCACTCAGATTTTAATACCGGATGCCCCTAAATCTTCAGACAGCAGGTATCAGAAGCGGAAGAAACACAAGCTATTCTGCAAGCGAGCAGGCATAGAACCCTCCATCGGACACTTGAAATCAGACCTTCGTTTAGGACGTAACTTTTACAAGAGAGTGGCAGGGGATGCTGTGAACATACTATTGGCAGCCGCTGCTTACAACTTCAAAAGAGCCATGAGAGCTCTTTGGAACCTGCTCAAAATAATAAGCGAGAGGACATGGATGGATGACTTCTCGATTATCAAAGCTTTTTAAGGGACGACCATTTAAAAGAGAGTCTTCTTCTGACTACCTATTAAATTGTATCACACTATTTCAGATATTGCAAACCAATTGAGCTTTAAGACCCCCAATCGGGAATTCAGACTCAAGGAATATCCGAAGGTTTATGAATCTGCTAACCGAAAAGAATCTAATCAATCTATACAATAACTCGAACGGACCAACATAAATTTGCTGATCCGTTCGAGTTATAATAAAAAGAGAGGCTGGCCTATTTACCACTCAGTGTCACCGCCGTTGTGTTCTCCACCATCGGTAAATCCACCTGTAGTAAAACCAGTATTTTCTTGTACACTCACACTTGAACAAAGCATTCCTTCGTGGTTCATCTTTATCACCCGCAACTCCAGCTTTACGTAGGGGCGTTTATTACTTGCTACCTTCATAACTTATATTTCTTCACAATAAATACCAGGTAACTCTACCTTCACTGGGTGCAAAGATAGTAAATATAAATGAAGTTACACGGATTTAGAACAATTATATTTATGATTTAAACACATTTTGAATTCTCAAACTCTTTTATAAAGTGTGGATAACAAAACACGCTATTACACACGTAAATAAGCTATCTGCGTGATCTTACATAGTAAGGTTATCACTACAGTAAATTGCCAACTAGACTTTATAATATGCAAATACTTAGGCGAGAATTATTTACGCTATAATTAGAGAGTTGAGGCATCATTAGTTATAAATATAATGTGCTTCATCTTGCATACCTCTAACTTCCGCTACTCCTCTACCTTAGTCAAAACAGTAACGACATATATATATACGCGCTGTGTATAGCCCTTTAGGCCTGTTGTCGCATCCTGATCTTATTTACCATATCTACAGCAAAGCCCGATAGAGATATGTTGAGTAATACACCCTAGTGCGCACTCTATCCAGACAACTATGTATAAAATACTCAGCAGCAGTGAAGACATATATAAATAGAGCTGTACCTTTTAAATGCCTATTTTATGCAATACAGTGCGTAAAGTAAGAGTTGCGGATTTAACCTACCAATATGAATACCTTACACAATATACAAAAGTTATCTTTAACCGGATACTTATTTCGAACTAACCAAACTAAAACCAGCAAATACCTATATAAAGAAAAACGGGGACAGTTCATAACAGAACTGCCCCCTAATAAATTTCTTGAATGTCAAGTGATTACTGTACGTAAACAACAGCTAAGCGGTTAGAAGTAACGCCCTGAACACCCTTACCAGTCGCTTCATCAATAATGACACCACGGCCTTTGAGGTAGTTAGCAACAACGTCAGCACGTGATTGAGAGAGACGATCGTTGAATGCCTTAGAACCTTCAGGAGATGCAGTACCAACAACTTGTACGTGTGAGCCAGCCTTCACAGAGTTGAGAGCCGTCTTAGCCTCGTTAGTCAGGAAGTACTTGCCTTGAGCAAATGTAACGAATACGAGGTTCTCTACACATACCTTCTTCGTAGAAACAGTCGGAACTTCCTTAACAACTTCCTTAACAACTTCACGAACAACTTCTTTAGGTTGTGCATCGAGTTGTGCGCGAAGAGCGTTAATCTCATCGTTGAGTGCGCCAATGTCATACTTCTTGAAGTTGTGCGTACCATTAGAAGTCTTAAACTTGTAGTTCAAACCTACGAATAAGCCTAACTGAGCAGCTGATCTATCAAAGTGAATAGCATCGCCTGGACCCGGAGTGAGATTCCACAATACAGCAGGCTCTGCATAGAACTGTAAAGCTCTCTTTGAGCCAAGGTTCCAAGCAAACATCAAACCAGTCTTAGCGCTTAATTCAGTATCATCACCTACATTGTGTGTAGCAATCAAGTTAGGATCACCAAACACGATTTGGTAACCGATACCAGCCTCTGCGATAAGTTCAAATCTCTTCTCAGGCTTGTAATCCATGAAAAGATTAGTCAAATTGATTGTACCATTTAAGCCAAAGTTAACGACACGTGCAATTGTATGACTATCAGCCATTCCGTGGTCACCAAAGTTAACAAGACCTTCAAGATTAGCGCCATAAACAGGGCTAAAGTTCTTGCCTAGTTTCACGCCAGCCCAAGTATTGAGCGGGGCAAGGTTCTTAAGTGTGAACGGAGTCGTAACTCCACCTTCAACACCAAGATAGACATTGTCTAAAAACTTTGCTTTTTGATAAGCAATCTGAGCTTGTGTGCTACCGATGCCAAGTGCCAGCATCGAAAGAGTAAATAAAAGCTTTCTCATAATTTTTTTGTATTGTTGCTCTAAATTATTTTCGTTGTTCTTTTCCGTTTTTGTCAAAATCTACTGCAAAGTTAATCATTTCTTCTATCAACACCCAATATTTTTAACTTAAAATACAAGGAAATAGTTTTTTCCCAACAAAAAAAGGAAATTAGACTCTCGAAATAGCAATTCTGACTCCAAAACATGATAATGATGCACATAATTTACTTACAAGAAACAGTAAGCAGAAAGCATCCACTAATAAAGTTTTCAAAATAAAGGTATAAAGGGAGCGAAACTATCCAAAGTTGAGACAGGCGACAGAAAAAGAAAGAAGCACAACTGGAACTAATACCATAAAAAAGGAAGCAAAGAAATTTTGCAGCAGGGTATCAGTTGACAATCGGAAGAACCACAGGAGCAGCGAGAAAGGACAAAATGAAATCAAGAAGGTGGGCATACTCTTTCAACGCACAAGTATCGTTCGCTGAAAGCCGTTTTGCATCGCTCACAAACCAAGACACAAACTTGATTGAGAGTGATGAACTATATATATGTAGACAAGAGGTCGAGGTGTGGGGGAGCAGAGGGCGGTCATCTTTCCGTCCAAGCATCAGACAGAGAGACTTTAAATCAAATTGTTTGCAGCGTGGGATTAAACATATTATTGCACAGAAAAGATCCCCAGACCCATCTGCCTGACAGAACCCTTAGACGACAAACAAAAAAAGATCCGTCTCCAAGTCATATCGACCTGGAAACGGATCTTAATAAAATAGGCAGCTACCTACTCTCCCACCTAAAAGGCAGTACCATCGGCGTAGACGGGCTTAACTTCTCTGTTCGGGATGGGAAGAGGTGGAACACCGTCGCTTTGGCCACCTGAATAATTCAGACATATTCAAGCGTACAACAACAAACAAAACTTTTTGGCACATTCGCTTTTACAAGGAATTTAAACCTAACGGGATATGACAAATAAAACAAAAAGAAAAACAAAGAGATACTGAAGCATATTCCTATCTCAACCTTTTGGACAAAAGTTTCGGGCAATTAGTAGTGCTCGGCTTTGGCGTCGCCGCCTTTACACCTGCACCCTATCAACGTCATAGTCTTTGACGACCCTATAAGGAAAACTTATCTTGCGACAGGCTTCGCGCTTAGATGCTTTCAGCGCTTATCCGATCCGGACGCGGATACCCGGCGATGCGGCTGGCGCCACAACCGGTAAACCGGAGGTCCGTCCGGCACGGTCCTCTCGTACTAGTGCCGGAGACGCGCAGTTTTCCTGCGCCCACGATAGATAGAGACCGAACTGTCTCACGACGTTCTGAACCCA
>ERZ773180.266-NODE-266-length-34248-cov-25.746322_pt1 | contig 34248 bp, 26 predicted proteins | sample MGYA00511080_ERZ773180 | MGnify/ENA primary metagenome ERZ773180 (study PRJEB29015, sample SAMEA2738175) | human oral metagenome | biome: human oral; feature: human-associated habitat; material: saliva | place: China | collected 2178 ... | reverse complement strand
CCACAACACACTCCAATCAATCAGACCGTGTTGCAACCACCACTAGAATCCAGCAAATCTGAAAAATTCCCGCAAAAGCAGCTACCATATTTTTAACCTAGATCACAAAGACGTTAGTGCTGCGAGCTGACGCAGGCAGACCTACCCAGCACCGCAGCTACTGGTTACGAGTTTTGGTATGACACAAATTGCTGCTCTTAGTGGTGTAGATAAGGCTTTCGGCGATCGCCTGGTTTTATCGATTGATTCATTGACGCTTGAAACCGGTCAGGTTGTAGCCCTGATTGGCCCAAATGGTGCCGGCAAGACAACACTGCTACGCATCATTAGTGGGCTATGGGTACCAACCCGAGCTAAGCGTTTAGAGGTTCTTGGCGCTGACCTACTCAAGCCTTTACCCAGAAAAAAGTCCAAGCAGTGGAGTCAACAGCTGGGTTTTGCCAGTAATTCAAGCCAGCTGTTTGGCCTGTTAACAGTGCGAGAGAACCTGGAGTATGTCTGCCGCCTGTACGGCATCCACAAGGCACAGCGCGCTGAGCGGATCAACCGTTCTATGGAGCTTTGTAATGTGGCTGATCGCAGTGGGGATCAGGTGTGGACTTTGTCGACAGGACTTAAGCAGCGCGTCAACATCGCCCGAGCCATGGTCACCAACCCGAAGCTCATTTTCCTTGATGAACCCACTTCTGGTTTAGATCCGCTGGCAGCAAATGACGTGTACGGAGTAATACGGCGCCTGCAAAACAGTGGAGTAACCGTGCTGCTGAGCACCCACATAATGACTGAGGTTAATGATTTATGCGATCGGGTGCTGTTTCTATCTAAGGGCCGCATAATGGCTGACGCCTCGCCTGAGCAGTTACGTATGCGTGCTGGAGAGGTGGTTTACCAGCTGCAAGTACCAACTAGTCAGAAGCAGAGCGTTATTAGTCGTTTAAATGATGAGCTTGGGGCGCGCACCGTTATTCGTCAGGACGACGGAGTGGAAGTTGACGTGCTTGCTTTTGGTTTATCCAACTCTAATCTGCTTGACCAGATGGGGCTAACTTACACTCGCCGGGACGCTCAGCTTGCTGATACTTTCTGGCTTTTGGGCGGTGCTGAGTGAGAAGTTTATTTGCGCATATGCGCTACAGCCTGACCATGAATGCTCGCCAGCCGGGAATTTGGTTGCGGGTTTTAGTGGTGGTGCCGCTCATGGAAGTGCTTCCGTTGTTGTTTCTTGGACGCGCTTATCTTGAGTCTGACACGCAAAACTTTTTCTTGTACACCAATATGGTTTGGGCGTTTTTTACTGCCGTCGTAATCCAATGCTTGGTGTCTATCCAGGGTTTGGCTGGCGGAGGCCGCTTGGATACTTTCTTACATTCAGAGGGCTCGGTTATCCCTTGGCTGTCTGGCTACACTGGTGGAGTTTGCTGTTTTTACCTGTTTTCGTCACTAGTTTCTGTGTTTGCCTTGGGGTTCGCTTTAGGGTTCCCGGTGGTTGTGTGGCAGATGCTGGGCTATGCGCTGCTCGCTGTTCCCACCTCACTAGGCTGCGTGTATTTGGTGTATGGATTTGAGGTTCGTTTTAACCGGACCTTTCACTTCATAAATCTTCTTCTTGACGCACTAGTAATATTTTCTTGTGTGTTGTGGCCGCTGAATACTTTTGCGGGTATTACTCGGATTGCAGCTCAAATGTCACCGCTGACGCATTTAAACGAGTTTATTCGCACTTCTAACCCGAGCCATGCTTTGCTAGGAATTTTGGTTAGCTTTATTTTCCTGCTGTTTGGTGTTGCGTGGGTGAAGCTCTCAACTAAAAAGTATCAGGTCGACGGCGCATTTGGAGGTTCGCTTTGATTAGTGCTACTGCTTACCGCTATTACCAAACCTTGCGACGCAACCCTACCGATACGTTTTCAATGTTGGCTCGCCCACTGCTTTCTACTGCACTTTTCGCAATCTTTGCAGCAACTTACCTAGCACCTAGCTATGGCGTTGCGTTCATGATTATCTCAGTGGCTGTTGTAAACGTTTTTACTAACGCTATACAGGGTGCAAGCTATGAGGCCCGCGAGGAAATCCAGGGGCTTCGCTTGGATGTGGTGCGCCTATCTCCCGGTGGTTTTCCTGCATTCGTGAATGCACACGCTCTTATTCAGACTTTCTTAGCAGCGATGCAAAGCCTGGTGATTATTGTTATCTCTATACCCTTTGTTAGCTATACGCCAATAGGTCAGCCAATGTATCTGCTTGCAGGTGTGGGGTTACTTTTAGGTACTAGTTTTCTGGCAGCTATGCTGGGCACTCAGGTAACAATTAGGCGCAATAATTTTTTGGCTGTGTCTTTTACTAGCGTCTTGCTGATTACTTTTGCTGGCGCGTTTTACCCTATTGAGGCTTTCCCTAGTTGGGCTGCCACAATTGCTAGGTGTAATCCAGTCACTTACCTGGTTGACTTGATCCGAGTGAGCTTGTTTAACAGCAAGCCACTACTCGCCCCCAGCTGGGAAATCTGCATATGCGTAGCGTTCCTAGCTGTTTTAAGCCTTGGAGCTGTTACTTTTTCACGCCAACCATTTGGCACCTCCGCCGAAAAGCAACGCTAAGCAGACCACCCACAAACCAGCACGGCGAGCTGCAGTAACTAGCGGCAGCAGTTGCTTCGCTCTGCACTCCATCCTTCCACAGAGCCAGCAGAGTTTAGTCCTCACCCGTTTCTGGTGACGGCGTATCCGGCGGGTTCATCTTTCGTTTAGCTGCTTCAAGATTTTTCTCCACTAGTTTGGTCAGCGGGTGCTCTGGCCCCAACACCCGCCCCAACAACTCAATCGCATCATCAAAACGCCCAACAGAGTAATAAGCACCAGCCAAGTTATTACAAGTGGTTAACGTGTCAGGGTGGTCAGGACCCAAAACCCGCACCCGGTCAGCCAACACCCGCTCAAACAACTCAATCGCCTCACCAAAACGCCCGGCAAAGCGATAAGCACCAGCCAAGTTATTACGAGTGGTTAACGTCTTTGGGTGGTCAGGGCCCAAAACCCGCACCCGGTCAGCCAACACCTGCTCAAACAACTCAATCGCCTCACCAAAACGCCCAGCGGAGTGATAAGCGCTAGCCAAGTTATTGCGGGTGGTCAACGTGTCAGGGTGATCAGGACCCAAAACCCGCACCCGGTCAGCCAACACCCGCTTATACAACTCAATCGCCTCACCAAAACGACCAACAGAGCGATAAGCACCAGCCAAGTTATTACGAGTAATTAACGTGTCAGGGTGGTCAGAACCCAAAACCCGCTCACGCTCAAACAACACCCGCTCATACAACTCAATCGCCTCACCAAAACGCCCGGCGGAGTCATAAGCACCAGCTAAATTATTACGAGCGGTTAACGTGTCAGGGTGGTCAGAACCCAAAACCCGCACCCGGTCATCCAACACCTGCTCAAACAACTCAATCGCCTCACCAAAACGCCCGGCGGAGTCATAAGCACCAGCCAAGTTATTGCGGGTGGTCAACGTGTCAGGATGGTCAGGACCCAAAACCCGCTCCTGACTATAATCACAATCCTTTACAACCGAAGCAATTTTATTCGGTAAATCATCTAGTTCTTCGTGAGTAATTTTATCATTTTCTAAACCCTTGACAGTGTTTTTCAGAATTTCATCAACCTTATTGCCAAGGTATTTAAGTGCCTCGATCTGGAACTTTGGCGACCAAGGCGCAAGCTTGAGATACTCATCAAGCGTAGCCTCAACAAGTTTATCAAAATAGGGCTCAAGTCGAGATTCAATATTTTTACGCCGCTGCCCAATATCACCCTGAAGTACCTCAGAGAAACTGTCAGGATCGTTTACAGCTAAAAAGAGTAACTCATCGTTTCCAACAACTTTATTGAAAATAATCTCAACCTCAGTAACAACACCCCCTAGCTGCTCCTCATCAATACCCTGATCACGACACTCCTCATACATGCCGCGAGTCTTATCTGCCAGAACTTCAGCAATCTGCTTAGCAAGTTGGTCATCGGCATCACCGCCACGGTTCTTCCACCAAGACAGAATGCCGCATCCTTCTTTTGCAACCCCAACAAGGTTAGCTTCTGTTGCGTAGCCATTAGCTTGCAGAAGTACCTTAACTAAAGACGCACCAACGCCTAGCGTCATCGGAAACAAAGGATCAGCCATATCTGCATATTACAAGCTCAAATACATCTAGGGCGGGTGTTTTCACCAGCGTTTTTGCCCGAAATTGAGTCCAAAGAAGGCTAAGCGCAGCATTCCGGGGAAAACTGCATGATAAGTTGTTAATAACTTATACATGAGGGTAAGACAACAGTTGCCCGGGGCGATGAAAATCGCCCCGGGCAACGTTTGTTTGGTTTTGAACGCCAGCTAGGCGGTTAGCTCGGCTGCGACTAGCTCAGCAAGCTGCACGGCGTTTAGGGCCGCGCCCTTGCGCAGGTTGTCGCCCACCGCGAAGAAGGCCAGGCCCTTACCCGGCGCGGCGGCCTGGTCAGCACGCAAACGCCCCACAAAAGTGCCATCACGACCCGCGCCGTCCAACGGCGTGGGCACCTCCACATAGGTGACTCCCGGCGCGTTCTCCAGCAGCTGGCGGGCCTGCTCCACACTGATTTCACGCTCAAACTCGGCGTTAATAGCTAGTGCGTGCCCACTGAAAACCGGGATACGCACACAAGTGCATGACGCCGCCAAATCCGGAATCTGCAAAATCTTGCGTGATTCGTTGCGTAGCTTCTGCTCCTCGTCGGTTTCACCCGAGCCGTCACCGGCGTCGCCGCCAGCCCAAGCCACCGCGTTAAAAGCAATCGGAGCCACATAAACCTGGGGCTGGGGGAACTCCACCGCGCGGCCATCTAGCGCCAGGCCCTCAAGGTTCTGCCCCACCACTGCGCGCACCTGGCCAGCCAGCTCGCTCACGCCAGCACGCCCAGAGCCCGAAACCGCCTGGTAAGTAGACACCGTCAAGCGACGCAACTCGGCGGCGTCGTGCAACACCTTAAGCGCAGGCATAGCAGCCATAGTGGTGCAGTTAGGGTTAGCGATAATGCCCTTGGGACGCTGCGCCAGAGCCTGCGGGTTAACCTCCGCCACCACCAGCGGCACCTGCGGGTCTTTACGCCAAGCCGAAGAGTTATCCACCACCACAGCCCCGGCGGCAGCAAACTTGGGGGCGTACTCACGTGAAGCGGTAGCACCGGCGCTAAAAATCGCCACATCAATGCCGCTCAGATCAGCCTTGGCCACATCCTCCACGGTGATGTCCTGGCCGCGCCAAGTAACCACACTGCCCGCGCTACGCGCAGAAGAGAACAGGCGCAGGCTCTTAACCGGAAAATCACGCTGATCCAGCATCGCGCACATAACCCGGCCCACCTGGCCGGTAGCGCCCACTACCGCAACGTTCACGCCGTCGGCCACAAAAGCCGCCTTAGCCGCACCCGCACCAGCCGCACCCGCAGCCTCGTGCGCGCAGCAGCCGTGCTTGGCGCCCTTATCAGCGCCGTCAGCGTGACCCGCGCAGCAGCCGTGCTTGGCAGCCTGGCCCGCGCCGGCGCCCTTATCAGCGCCGTCAGCGTGGCCCGCGCAGCAACCCTGATTTAGCTCACTCATCGACCGGTACCTCCATATACCACGGCTTCAATCTGATCAGCATCCAAGTCAAAAGCGGTGTGAACAGCGCGCACAGCGTCATCTAGACGGTCGTCGTCGACAACCACAGAAATACGGATCTCAGAAGAAGAAATTAGGTGAATGTTAATACCCGCCTGGAACAGGGCATCAAACAGCTTGGCGCTCACCCACGGGTGCGAACGCATACCAGCACCCACCAAAGACAAGGTACCCACATTGGGGTTGAACTGTAGATCAGAGATCCCCAGCTCCTCCTTGGCGCCAGCTAGCACTTCCTGCGCGGCGGCGGCGTCACCCTCAGGGATAGTTAGCGAAATGTTGGTGAAGCCGTTACCGGCCGTGGCCACATCCTGCACGATCGTGTCAATCTGCACCCCGGCGCCAGCCAGAAGCGAGAAAATGCGGGCAGCGAAGCCAGGCTGGTCACGCACACCCACAATGGTTAGCTTGTCGTTGCTGCGGTCATGCGCAATTCCGGAGATGATAGGGGCTTCCACGGTGTCTTCCTGTTTGGAGGTGTGAATCCAGGTGCCTTCCTTATCTGAGAAGGAAGAGCGTACGTGCAAGGGCACGTGGTAGCGCCGCGCGAACTCCACGGCGCGTAGGTGCAAGATCTTGGCGCCGTGCGCGGCCAGCTCCAAAGTCTCCTCACTGGAGATGGAGGTGATGCGCCGGGCGGTGGGAACAATGCGCGGGTCGGCGGTGAAGAGGCCGTCGACGTCGGTATAGATTTCGCAGACGTCCGCACCCAGGGAGGCTGCCAGCGCCACCGCAGTGGTGTCTGAGCCGCCGCGACCTAGCGTGTTGACATTGTCAGTGTCGTAGTCCAGGCCCTGGAAGCCGGCCACGATTGCCACACTGCCTTCCCTCACGGCGCGCGCCACACGTTCGGGCACCACACCCACAATGGATGCCTGACCGTATTTACCGTCGGTACGCAGCCCCGCCTGGGCACCAGTGAAAGCGGTTGCGGGAACACCAGCCTCATTGATTGCCAGGGCCAGCAGACTCATAGAAATACGTTCGCCGGCGCTGAGCAGCAGGTCCATTTCGCGGGCGGGCGGGTTGTCTGTTAATTCCCCAGCCATATCCAACAGTTCATCTGTAGTGTCACCCATGGCGGAAACCACTACTACCACTGTGTCGCCTGCGTTGTGGCGTTCAATCACCCGTGCGGCTACGCGGCGCATTGCCGCTAAATCCGCAACGGATGAACCTCCGTATTTTTGCACTACCAGGGCCATAAAGGTCCTTTCTGTTTTTAGCCTGCGCGTAGCGTCTTTTTGGCGTTACTCAACCCGGCGCCTACCTTCAAAAGCGCGACCGAGCGTGATTTCATCAGCATATTCCAGATCGCCGCCCACCGGCAGACCGGACGCCAGACGTGAGACGGGCACGTTCATGCTGGTCAGCATACGTGCCAGGTAGGTTGCTGTGGCCTCCCCCTCGATATTTGGGTCAGTGGCAATGATTACTTCTTGCACTTGTGGGGTCAGCCGGGCCAATAGTTGGCGCACCCGCAGCTCATCTGGGCCGATGCCGTTGAGGGGGTCAATGGCGCCGCCTAGCACGTGGTAAAGGCCCCGGTATTCGCGGGTTCTTTCAACGGCGACGACGTCTTTGGGCTCTTCCACCACGCAGATTAGCCCCTGGTCGCGGCGCGGATCGCGGCAGATATTGCACTGCTCTTCCTCAGAAACGTTTCCGCAAGTTTCACAAAAACGTACTTTAGCTTTTACAGCGGTTAGGGCTTGGGCCAGCCGGTTCACATCTGCGGCGTCGGCGCCAAGGATGTGGAAGGCGATGCGCTGGGCTGATTTAGGGCCGATCCCCGGCAAGGCGCCTAGTTCATCAATCAGGTCTTGTACTGCGCCTTCGTAAATGGCGGGCACTTACGTCTCCTTGGGTTGTTATTGGCAGCTAATGGGTGTGGGGCTGTGGTTGATTGCGCGAGCCGGTGACTGGAGGCGTAAGCCGGTAGCTGGGCGCGCGGTGACGGCTGAGCGGCTGGGCTGGTGGTTGAGCGGATGGGCTGGTGGCAGGGGCCGCAGGCTGACGGCTGGGGCCGTGCTAAGCCAGCAACTCGCGCCAGGCATGGATTGCAGCGACGCCACGTCTTTAACGCTCAGATACGTCTTTAGTGATCATCTGCCCGCACGGTTACTTCTTCAATTACTTTCGCACCCAGCAGGCGTTTGACTACTTCTATGCCTACAGCGCCGGATTCGTCTGCGTCCGCGTCGTCCATGGAGGGCATGTCTTCTTCATCGTCGACGACGCCGCCCGCGTTAGCTGCGGCTCTTGCAGCGGCGATGGCTTGGGCCATGCGACTGGAGGCACCTGGATCGGGTTGCCAGCTGTGAACTGCCTCTGGCGCCGGGGCTGACTGTGCGCCCGCATTGGGTAGCGGGGGCAGGGGATGCAGGCGGTGGACAGTGGCTAGTTCAGGCTCTGGCACCACTGGCGCGTAGTTGTCTGACATGGGAACCGGGGCAGCCTCCCAGGTACTTTCCCAGGTGTTTGCACTGGCCGCGCCATTGGAGGGGTGGTTGGCGCGTGAAGTAGCCAGGGCCGCAGCAGCCGCGCTAGAACCGGCCGAGGCCATAGGGGTGACGGGCGCGATTGGGTTGGCGGGTGCGATTGGGGTGGCTGGCGCCAAGTGGGAGCTAGCTGAAGCTGCACTGGCGGCCGCAATTGCGGCGCTACCCGCAGTTAGCGTTGCTAAGCCAGGGCTTGCGCTGCCTGGCGCAGCATCAAACTGGCCTCCACCAGCCCAATCGTCCTGACCACCGACCTGCGGGGAACCAGCGGTTTGCGGGCCGCCCATGGGGTCGCCCGCGGGGATGCTAGCAGGATCACCAGCCTGACCCCCGGTAGGGACCCCGCCAGCAGGGCCACCCATGAGGGCGCCGCTATTTGATTCACTGGAGGCCTGGTCCATCGGCGCCTGGCCGCCGGTTGGCCCCGTATTGCCACCCGAGTTAGGGATTTGCACTACTTCCCAGTCTTCATCCCAACTGGCCGGAGCCGGTTGGTCCCAAGCCGAAGGGGACGCCTCACGCGCGGGGGTGGTTTCGCCTCTAGCCGGCTTGGGGCGCTGTGCAGGGCGCGATTCTGCGCGCTGCACAGGGCGCGAGTCTGCACGCTGAGATTCCGAGCGCTGCACAGGGCGCGAGTCTGCACGCTGAGATTCTGGGTGCTGCGCAGGGCCTGATTCTGTGCCCTGACCAGGTTGCCTAGACACCGTCTGGCCGCCTGCCGACTCATTGCCACGGCCTTGGCGGCCGCCTGCATGAGTGGCGCTAGCTGCACTAGGCGGGTAGGGAGCTGAGTCGGGCTCAACAACTGCCGCAGCTTCGCCGTCGCTAACTGCCTGAATCTGCAGACGCAAACCCAAAGCTTCAAACAGCGCCCCGGCCACCACCTGCGGGTGGCGCCCAGAGTTAAAGCTGCGCACCAGACCCGGCGAAGCGAAAATCAGCGTGAAAGTCTCACCCGACACCTTGCCCGGCTGCGCATTAGCGCCCACCAGGGCATTGGTCACGCGGCTGGCGGCCTTAACCTTGGCCAGCACTTCGCCCCAACGGTTACGGATCAGCTCCGACGGTGAGCCAGCCCCCACGCCCGCGCCTTGGGCAGGGCGGGCAGTCGCGCTATTTGCCGCCTGGGCAGCCGAGTGGGTTTGCGCAGCGGATCCAACAGTTGCAGGCCCAGCCGGTACAGGCCCAGCCCCTACAGCCGAGCGCGGCGCAGGGGCGCTGGAAGCTGCGCTGGCAGCGCTAGGACCAGCCGGAACACTGGGCGTGCCCGGAACACTGCCCGGAACACCAGGGGCCGCCGGGGCGTTGGGCGCCACCGGCACATTCATGCCAACGCCTCCCCCGGTGCCCGGCCCACTTGGGGCCTCAGCAAGCACTGGAATTGCCATATTTGCGCGTTGCAAAGCAGCCCGCGCCGCCTCACGGCCCGAACCCTCCGGGGCGCGGCTCGCGCGCCCCGCGCCATCTTGACCCTGGGCCCCAACCACACCCTGAGAGCCGCCACCAGGCAGGGAGCGCGGCGCCGTCGTCGGCTGGGCCAAACCCACCACCAGCAGGCGGGCCATCAACAACTCAAGCTGCAAACGCGGGCTAGTAGCCCCCACCATGGTGCCCAAAGCAGCAGCACACATATCCGCACAGCGAGACAACTGTCCAGCACCCAAAGCGCGCGCCTGCACCTGCATCCGCTCCAGCTGATCCACCGGCAGCGAACCCAAAGCCGCCTGCGCCTGATCCCCGGCCACAGCCAAAATCAGCAGGTCACGCAGACGCTGCAGTAAATCCTCCACAAACCGGCGTGGATCGTGACCAGAGGAAACCACGCGCTGCACCACCTCAAAGCAGGCGGCGCCGTCGCGGGCAGCAATCGCATCCACGCACTGATCAAGCAAAGAAGTGTCAGTAAACCCCAGCAAACCAATGGCCTGCTCATAATCAACTTTGCCGTCACAGCCACCAATTAGCTGGTCAAGCACAGACAAGGTGTCACGCACCGAACCCCCACCGGCCCGCACCACCAGCGGCAACACCCCATCTCCCACCTCAACCTTTTCGCTGTGGCAAAGCTGACGCAAATAGTCCTCCAACACCGGAGGCGGCACCAGACGGAAAGGATAGTGGTGGGTCCGCGAGCGAATAGTGCCAATCACCTTCTCAGGCTCGGTGGTGGCAAAAATGAACTTCACATGCGGCGGCGGCTCCTCCACCAGCTTCAGCAAAGCGTTAAAGCCCTGGTTAGTGACCATATGGGCTTCGTCGAGAATAAAAATCTTGTAAGTATCCCTAGCCGGTGCAAACGAGGCACGTTCACGCAGCTCACGGGCATCCTCCACGCTGTTGTGGGAGGCGGCGTCAATCTCCACCACATCCAGTGAGCCACTGCCGCCGGTAGCTAAATCCACGCAGGAGGGACACACCCCGCAAGGAGTATCCGTCGGCCCCTGCTCACAGTTGAGACAACGTGCCAAAATGCGAGCACTGGTGGTTTTACCGCAGCCACGCGGCCCAGAGAACAGGTAAGCGTGGTTAACGCGGTTCGCACGCAGAGCAGCCATCAGCGGCTCAGTCACGTGCTCTTGACCAATCACCTGTTGAAAAGTGTCGGGGCGGTAGCGGCGATACAGAGCAGTGGTCACAGCTGAACTCTAAACGCTTTGCTAATCCCAAGCACGCAGGCTCACGCAAAAGGGCAGCAAAAACCCCTCGCGCACCCGCCAGAGCCCGCTTACCCTTGCTACCTTCCGGTCCTGGGGGAGTTCACGAGATAACGCCACACGAGGGGCACGCACGACTATAGCCCATTAAGGCCCCATAACAAAAGTCAACTTTTTAGCGCGCCCTGCCCCAAGCGGTAACTTTAGCCAGTTAATCTAGGGCCATGACTCCAGCTTTCTTCTCTTTCGGTCGCCATCGTAGGCACAATTCCGACACGTCTGCGGAAGAGAGCTACTTCGCCACAGATTCAAGCGATACCAGCGCGCCCACCGAAACTGACGCGCCCCTATCGGCGCACTCGGGCGCCTCCCACTCCGCGAGCGCCACCTCCCCCGCTTCAGTTCCCGACGCCGCCTCCGCCGCAGCCGGTTCAGCCAGCTCTGCCGGTTTTTCTGGCTCTGGTAAGCATTCTGGCCTTGAGGTAGACCCCACAGACTTTTCGGACGGCACTGACGCGGACGACGTCGTCGCCCCCTTAAGCCTGGACGAAACCCTAGACATTGCCATCAAATCCTGGCGGGCCGAGCTTAACGCGCTGGGGGAAGTAGCTAGCCTTGACGATGTTAGCTTCCTGGATGCGGCGGTTATTGACTTAACTGACGGTCATCCCACGGGCTTGGCGCAGCTTTACGGCGGCAGTACTACGCGCCTGCGTAACCTGGTGCGCGAAAACGCCTCGCTGAGTGTGGCTCAGCGTTCTTTCAACGCCCTGGCTGCCCGCTCGCACCAGCTGCAACGCCAGTTTGGTCAGGCTGCGGTGCATTTGGCGTTGGGTGTGGCCGAGTTTAGTGAGCAAGTCGGTGACGGCCCGGTGCGCAAAGTTAACGCCCCGATTTTGCTGCGCCCAGTGCGACTGAGCACTGACACCGCCCAGAGCGCACTGACCTTGGATTCTTCCATCACGGTTAACCCGGTGTTGGTTAAGGCCCTTAAGGCTTATGGCTGCAAGGTGGATGTGGAGACTATCGCTCGCGCCGCCATCAGCCCCGGTGGGTTCGCCCCGCGCGCGGTTTTGACCCGGATTGCTAGTTTGGGGCGCGAATACCTGCCCGGCTTTGAGTATCACGAGCGCCTGGTTGTGGGTGCTTTTGTGCACCCGGGTCAGAGCCTGCTGGCTGACTTTGAGGCGGTTATTCCGCTACTGCGCACTAACCCGCTGATTGCTGCCGCTTTGGGGGACGATCACGCCCGCGCCGCTTTGCATGTTGATTTGCCGCCCGCCATCCGCGCAGATTTAGACCCTGACTATGAACGCGGCATTGGGGATCTAGATACTTCTCAGGCCTACGCCATTGAGGCTGTGGGCACGGGTGCCCAGCTGCTTTTGGATGCCCCGCCCGGGGTGGATGTGCCCGCAACTTTGGCTGCTATTTTGGCCGACGCCGCCGCTAGCGGCCGCCATGTGCTGCACGTTCCAGCCTCCGGGGCTGATGGGAGGGCTGTGGCGCAGGTGCTGCGCGACGCGGGCCTGTCTGATTTGGTTTTGGATTTAACTGTCGACGGCGCTTTTAGGCGTCACGCTTCAGCCTCTATCCGTGAGGCTATGGGCGTGAAGGTGCCTGAGGTGGATGTGGAGGCTATCGCCACCACCCGCGCTCACCTGGTGTCTTTGCGTCGTCGGATGCAACGCTACGCGGACGCGCTACACAAGCGCCGTCACCCCTGGAACGTGTCGGTGTATGAGGCGCTAGATGAGCTGGTGGAGCTCACTAGCGGCGATAACCATGCGTGCACCCGTGCCCGCATCAGCTCTGCGGGCCTAGCTAACCTTGACATGCAGGGTTTAAGTAACGCCAACAAGATCCTCACCCAGGCCTATGACCTGGGGATGCTGGATAAGGATCGGCCTGCTAACCCCTGGTCGCAGGTGCCTCTAAACAGTGCAATTATGGCTGAACGCACCGTTTCTAAGGTGCATGAGCTGGCCACAGAGCTACTGCCGCTGGTGCGTGAACAGATCAGCTCCGCCATCACCCAAACTGAGCTACACCGCCCCTTGAACCTGAGCCAGTGGCATGAGCAGCTAGCCATGCTTGACGGGGTACGTGAATCCCTAGACGTGTTTGTGCCCGAAGTTTTTGAACGCTCCGCCGCAGACATGGTGATCGCCACCGCCACCAAGCAGTGGCGCCGCGACAAGCACGTAGAAATGAGCGGCTCTGACCGGCGTCGTTTCATTAAACAAGCCCGCTCTCTGGTGCGCCCGGGCCGCCAAGTCGAAGACCTGTACTCTGAGCTGGTACTAGTGCAGCGCCGTCGAGAACAGTGGCAACGCTACTCCAGCGAAGGGGGCTGGCCGCGCCTACCGCTGGGGCTAGACGAAATGGAGCGCGTCGCCGCCCAAACCGAGCAGATGCTCTCTGAGCTGGCGCCGCTGCTGGAGGGGCCGGCTGAGGGCATGGACCTGATGGAAATGCCCATCATGAAACTACACTCGATGCTGCGTGAGCTGGACACTGAAGAAGCCAGCGCCAAAGACATTCCCCGCATCAACAGCATTGAGCAGCAGCTAGAACACTATGGCCTAACCGACCTGGTGGCGGACCTGGCCCAGCGTCAGGTGCCCAAGCAGCACCTGGAACAAGAGCTGACCTACTGCTGGTGGTCCTCCATCCTGGCCCACTGCCTGGCGGAAGACCCCGACATGGGTGGCCTAGACACCACCGCCCTCGCCAACCTGGCCTCCCAGCTGCGCCAAGCCGACATCAACCAGGTACACACCCTGGCCGCGCCGGTAGCCCAGGCCTACGCCATGCGCGTGCGCCAAGAGGTGGGGGCAGACAAAGAACAAGCCCGCGCCCTGTACCGGGCCCTGGGCCGCAGCGACAACGCCTCCCTGCGCGACGTTTTGGACACCTACCCGCTGGCCAAAATCATCAAACCGATTTGGATTGTGCCGCCCTCGCTGGTGCCCAGCGTGCTTAAACCCACCACCCGGGTGGATTTGGTGATCATTGACGCCTCCTACCCGCTGCCGTTAAGCCAGGTAGTGCCGGCTTTGGCGCGCTCGCGGCAACTGGTGGTGGTGGGTGACTCCCACGCGGTTGATAACGGTGTGGCTGGGGTTTTGGCGCCGGTGCTCCAGCACGTGCAGCTGTCCACCACCCGCCACAACCTGGACCCGGAGATTGCCCGCTTCCTGGCTGCTAATGGTTACGCCGACGTGATTGACGTGATCCCCTCCCCGCCGGGGGCCCAAACCCTGACCCTGACTGCGGTTGATGGGCGCGGCACTCCCGCCCCGGGCCGCAACGAGGTGGAGACGGTACGTGCCGAGGTGGACGCCGTCGTCGATCACATTATTGACGCTGCCCTAACCCGCCCGGAGCAGTCCCTGGCTGTGGTGGCTCTCAACTCGCGCCACGCTGAGGCGATCCGCGCGGCGGTGGCGGCCGAAACTAACGGCTCTCCCGCCCTGGAGGAGTTCTTTAACGCCGACAAGTCCGAGCCGTTTGTGGTGGTGGATATCAGCCAGGCTTACCGTCTGCGCCGCGACCACATCATTATTGCGGTGGGTTACGCCAAGACCCCCAATGGCTCCCTGGTGCACTCTTTCGGGCAGCTGTCTACTCGCGACGGCGCCGGCGGGCTGGTGGCAGCGCTGTGTGCTTCGCGCGGCACTACCACTGTGGTTTCTTGCCTGAGTGCGGCCGACATTGACCCCTCACGCCTGCATGGGGCTGGGGAGCGTTTGCTGCGTCAGCTGCTTGAACGCGCCCAGGTGGGCCCGCTGCCTCTCGACGACGCCGGTAAGGCCCCTGACCGCCTGCTGCTGGATCTGGCTTTGCACTGCTTCCAGATGGGCCTGTCTGTGGTGCCGCGTTACGGCACGGATGGGCCCGGGGCTATCCCGCTGGCTGTGGGCCACCCCGACTACCCCGACGAGCTGCTGGTGGCGGTGCTTACCGACGACGAGGCTTATATGGACGAGCCTTCGGTGCGTATGCGTGAGCGCTACTGGGTGGAGCGCCTGGAGCGGCGCGGCTGGACCGTGTACCGGGCCTTTAGTGCCGGCGTGTTTGTGGATCCTTCCGCTGAGGCTGAGCGCATCTGCCAGTTGGTGCTCGACATTGTTGATAAGCGTCAAAGTGTCAGCGACGACGGCGAGGCGGTTCCGGAGCTAATTAGCGACGACGGCGACTCGGCGGCAGCCGGATATGGGACTAGCTCTGGGCTCGGGGCCGGCGCTGGGATTGGCAGCCGCAATGACGTCACCACTGGGGCCGGTGGGCTTGCCGGGGCTAGCTCTGGGCTCGGCAGCCGCAGTGGCCACACCACCGGGGCCGGGGCTGGCACTACCGGAACTGGCGCGGCCGGTGGGCGGCCGGTTCCTCCCCCGCCTGGCCTCTCTTCCAACGCCGCTGGCGTTAGCAGCGCTGGCCAGGGCGCTAGCGCGGCCAGTACCCACAGCGCGGCCGCCGCCGGGCAGGGTTCTGCCGGAGCTAACGGAGCTGACCCGGGCGCCGTCGGCACCAATGCAGCTGGAGCCGGTGAGGCTGCCCGCGAGCGTGACGTGCGCCCGCCGATCGCCCAGGGCTTGCCGTTGCAGGCCTACAGTGACGATCAGCTTGATGATCTGGTGTCCTGGATTCGCTCTGACGGCATCGAACGCAGTGAGGATGAGGAAGTGGAGCAGCTACGCGAAACCCTAGCCCTCAAGCGACGCGGCACCACTGTGGACGCGGTGCTACACCACGCTGTCAAGCGTGGCCGCAGCTGAGCCACCACCAAGCGAGCTGAGAACCATAATGACCAGCCAAAACAGTGCAGGCGCTGGCGCGCCCGTCCCGGGCGCGCCAGCCAGCGCAGTCGTAGCGGCCGATCAGGCAAACCCTGCCTTTGCGGCGGCGACCAGCGCAGCCACCACAGCCTCCACAGCCACCGCAGCCGGGCACACTGAGGCCCCACTGGCTCAGGCTTCCCCCGCCCAAGCTGAGCCCCCCAACCAAGCCGGGCACCCTGCCCAAGCCGGGCGGCGGCGTCGGCGCGTAGTGCATTTAGGGCCCAAGGACCGCGAACGGGTGGCCGAGGGCGCCAACCTTGAGCAGATTGTGCAGGAGGCGCTGGGCAAGGTGGATGCTGGAAGGCCAGCTTGGAGCCGTGAAGATTTGCGCCGCGAGGATCCGTCCGCGCACGCCAATGACGCGCGACTGCTAGGTGACGTCCCGCCGCACTACGGTAACGGCGCCTAGGCCTGGTCGTGCGGCGGCCTACCTGGGCAGCGGCGGCCCTGGCGGCGGCGTCGACGTCAACCCTTACGGTCAAGCTAACCAGCCCTGCGGCACCTAACGCCTGTATCTTGGCGCGTAGGCTGAGATGATCCTTTGACGCACAGCCAGCCGCTTGCTGCACCGCGCTTGCCCTGCGTCGTCGACGTCGTCAGCCCTGGCAGCATTGCCGTCGGCACGGGCTGCGTCACTGTCAGCGTCGTCGACCCTGGAGGCGGCGTCTTCGCCTTCAGCCCTAACACCATCAAGCCGGACAGCGGACAAAAATGCCTAGAATTGGTCAAAGTATAAGTTGTTGAACTAAAGTATAAGTAGTTGAACTACAGATACTGACATTTCATCCCTTCCCTATAAAACCCCATGAATTTTTTATAGGGAAGGGATGATTTTGCCTGTATTTGTATGTATTTTGCCTGTGTTTGTACTTGCACCTGCCTACTTGTGGCGGTGGCGGTTTATGCGCTTGACCATGCGCCTACGCAGCTGCCAGTGCACTGGCTCGTCGCCCTGCCATTGCAGGCGGTGCGAAAGCACCCCTAGACGCACCTGCACGCCGCCCAGGCGCCCGCCAGATTCCACGCCAGTTTCACTCTGGGCCTGGGCTAGGGCGTCACGGCCGGCGTCAACCCGCTCATGCGGGGGCACATACAAGGCAGTACGCACTTCGGGGGCATCTTGTGCCTCGGCGCCGTCGCTGGGGCGACCAACAGCGTAGCCATCTTCTTCCTGCGTGCTGGCAGTGGTAGAGCCATCGGCGCGCACCGGTCCCTGCACCACACCCATGGTCTGGGTTTGGGGCAGCTTATCGGTGTGCCGCGACAAGGGGAGCGCCGCCGTCGGCATAATCAGCACGGACAAAGCGCCAGCCAAAATCAGGGTGGAAGCCACGTCGCGGGTCATGGTCCCAGCAGAAACCGCCACCTGGGTCACGGCCACAATAATCGGCAAGGCGGTGGTGGAATAGCAGGCCACCTGCAGGCTTTGACGCCAGTTGAACACCCGTGAGCCGTCACGTTTACGCTCAGCGGCGCTCACCAGCAGCACCGGCACTCCGCGCACGGCCACCAGCAGCACCAAGAAGCCCAGGATCGGGCCAACCTTTTCATCCAGGTGAGACACCGTAATGGTCATGCCTGAAGTTACAAAGAAAATCGGGATGAAAAAGCCATAGGCCAAACCATCAAGTTTTTCCTCAAAAGGCCGCGATCCCTCAGGCAGTACTCGGCGCAAAATAATTCCTGCCGCGAACGCCCCCAGCACCACGTCAAGCTCAAACACTTCAGCCAGTGCGCACAGCCCCACCAACAGCAGCACGGCGGCGCGAATAGTGGTTTGGGCGGTGGTGTGCTGCCCGCGCTGAATTGCCGCGACCAGGCGCGTGCCGGCCCGCTTAACCCGCTCGTTGAACACGATGATTAGCGCCGTAATAGCCACAAAGCCGGCCAGCACCAGCGCCGAAGCCCAGGTAGCGCGACTTCCTAGCAGCAGCGCCATCAGCACAATCGGCCCCACTTCACCAATCGCCCCGTGGTTTAGCACGGCAGCGCCCACTGAAGTAGATAGCAGCCCGCGCTCACGCAAAATCGGCAGTAGTGTGCCCAGGGCGGTGGAGGTCATGGCAATAGCCAGGGCTATAGCGCCGTCGCGCATATCAGTAATTGACCCCACTCCCATGGCGATCACCGCCACGAAAGCCAAACCCAGCGAGGCAAACCACCCCACTATGGCGTGGCGCCCGCCTGAGCCGCGCAGCTCCCCCAGGTCCAGTTCATAACCAGCCAGCAAAAACAAGAAACCCACACCCAGTTCACGCAGGAAGGAAATTGGTTCGCCCGCCTCGGTGAGTGTAAAGCCAGCCGCACCCATGGCCATTCCACCGGCCAGCAAAAGCACAGTTTCCGGCACAAACCCGCCCGGGATGGCCCGCGCAATGAGCGGCGCTAGAAATATTACGGTGGCGATTAAAAACAGCGCCCCAAAGGCATCTCCTAGCATGTTCCCTCCAATCTAAAACCCGGCACAATAGAAGCATGGACGATCACCCCTACCTGCGCCGTCTTTGTGACGGTACTGTCAAACAGCTTAGCCCTTTCACCGGCACGGAAGTGTGGACTGTACCCGGCCGCGCTAACCGCCCCTTGCGTCTGCCTCAGGTTGAGGTGCGTCCGCTCAGTCCCCATATGCACACTCATACCTGTGCTTTTTGTAGCGGCCGTTATCTAGAGACGCCGCCTGAATATGCCCGTATCGTGCGTTTTGCAGCGGTTAAGGACGACGGCGCGGGCTCTGGCAACGCAGGGGCCCGCACCAACGCAGGGGCCGGCACCAACGCAGGGGCCGCAGCTTTTGGGGCTGACACCGAGGCCGCCAACGCTAAGGCCGCCGCTAGTGCCGACGCCGGGGCAGGCGACACCTGGCACACGTTTTTTGGCTTGCTACCTGAATATTTAAATCAGAGCGTAGCCGACTTTCGGCGCATCCCCAACCTTTTTGAGATTTTGCCGTTCAATTATTGGCAAGCTAACTATGGTTTTAAGCTGCCTGAGCGCTGCCGTGACCGGCTCGAAAACTACCTGGCTGACGCCGCTGGATATGAGCATTTGCGCGCTATCGTAAGCGCTAAGCTACGGGCCTCGGGGGCTGGTGACGCAGAGATTTCCGAGCTGAACCTGGGCGACATTCGCCGCCACAGCGCCGGCTTTTTTGGGGGCAGCCACGATGTGTTGGTGGCCCGCCGCCACTGGCGCGATGACGCCGTCGACACTACCGGCTTGGCGGGCAGCGCCACTTTAAGCGTGAGTGAGCACCGCGTGTGGACCCAGTGGGCGGTTAACGCCATGCACGCGCAATACCTGCAAAACAAGCATGTTAAGTATGTGGCCGTGTTCCAAAACTGGTTGCGTCCGGCTGGAGCTAGCTTTGACCACCTGCACAAACAAGTGGTGGGTGTGGATTCGCTGGGGGCCAGCTTGCAAGCTGAGATTGCCCGCGTAAACGCTAACGGCAATATTTACCGCGATTTTGTGGATTGGGCTTACCGGGCAGGTTTGGTTGTGGCCGCTAACGACGGCGCCGTGGCCCTGGCTGGGGTGGGTCACCGTTACCCCTCGCTGGAGGTCTACTCCACCGGGCCGGTCTCTGAACCGTGGCTGATGGAGCCTGAACAGGTGGATGCGGTCTCCGATTTGGTGCACGCCCTACACCAGGCTACGGGCACGCAGGTGCCACTAAACGAGGAGTGGCATTACCGCGCCCCGGGCGTGGCTAAGGAAATGCCTTGGCGGGTGGTGCTTAAGTGGCGTGTTTCCACTTTGGCGGGTTTTGAGGGCGCCACCAAGATTTACCTGAACACTATTGATCCGCGTTCGCTACGCGAGCGGGTGGTGCGCGAGTTGGAGCAGCTGCGCGCTAGCAAAGCCGGGGCATTGGCGCCGGGTATCCGCATTGGTGACGAATGCGAGCAGCCCTACCTGCAATACGGCAGGGCCTGACACCGTCTAGCAACTCTGCGTCTTACAGCGCGGTGACGAAGGCAGCCAGGCCGAAGAAAATGCCGGGGGCGTTAGCGGCTGCCAGCGGCAGGTCACGAGAAGGCTTGAACAGGCCGTAGTACACCCACAGGCTGCAGTTGATTGCAGCTACCAGAGGCTGCAGCGGGTTACCGGCCTGGCCGTTGAGGTTGCTCACGATCTGAGGAACGTAGGCGACGTACATGCACACGGCCATGAAGGTAGCAACCCACCCCAGGACCTTTTCCTGCTTAACGGTAAGTGCCAAACCGGAGCGAACTTCCTGCTCGGAAGCGGCTTGCGCGTCCTTTTCATCCTTCGAGGATTCGGCTTGCTTAGACATAACATTCCTTACCTATAGATCTTTGGTTCCGAACATAATAGGGAATTAGTCAGGCTAAATGTGAGTGGAACAGGTTACATTCAGCCGGTCAGCGCCACAAACAGGGCACTAAGCCTGGCCGTGAACTAATTCAACTAGCACTTCAGCGTGATTGGTGTTGGGAAACATATCGAACAGTCTCGCCCGGCGCACCCGATAGCTACTGATCACCTCTAAATCTTTGGCCAATGAGGCCGGATTACAGGAGGAATACAGCACTCGTTGAATGCCGCTGTCTTCAATTGAGGCCGCCAGTTCACCAATGCCGCGCCGGGGCGGGTTAACTACCAATAGATCAGGCTTGTCGTGACCATAGACCTGTCCCGAGGCATCCAGCACGGAGGCGTCGCCTGCTTCAAAGCGAACCTGCGGGCTAGTCAGGCCCAGCTGGGCGGCGGACGCGCGGGCGCCGTCAATGGCAGGGGCGGAAACTTCCACTCCCAGCACCTGCGCACCGGGCTGGGCTAGGGCCAGGGCAAAGCCGCCCACGCCACAGTACAGGTCCCAAATCGACTGGCCCGCATAGTCGCGCGCCCAGGCGCGGGCTTGGGCGTAGAGCCCGGCGGCCACGTCACTGTTGGTTTGGAAGAATGATTGCGGGGGTAGCACCAGCGGCAGGACGCTTTTTTTGTTATTTACGACGACGCCGTCCACACCCAGTTCCGGCAGGTACAGCGGCATGTCCAGGGTTGAGTCCTGACTCAAAATAATTTCGCGTTCGCCCTCCAAGATTGCGGCCGGGCGGGGCTGGATATTTACCGACAGCACCCGCAATCCAGGTAACTCACTTTGCAGGCGGGGCGCACCTTTACGGATAGCCGGCAGCTGCGCCGTCGAGCGCAACACGAAACGCACCATCAGCTGGCCGTTAGCCGAGGCGGTAATCAGCACATGCTTAAGCTCCCCGCGCCGCTTGACGATTGAGTAGGGCTGTAGTCCCATGCGGGTAATTGCGCGAGTTAATGGGGCTAGTGCGGCTTTAATTTCGTTTACATGCAGCGGGCAGGAAGTTAAATCCGTGCCGTTATCGAAACGGTCAACTAAGCCCAGCACCGGGGCGTGGGTTGTGCCCGAAACCGCCAGTTTGGCTTTATTGCGGAAGCGGCTGGGGGCGCTGGCGAAAGGTTCAAGCCAGGCGGCCGTCTCAACCTGGCCGGCAAGTGTGGCTTGCACCGCAGATTGCTTTAATTGCAGCTGCTGCGCCAGGGGTAGATCAAGGTTGGGACAGGAGCGACACAGGGATGCATCGTGTAGCTGACAGAGCACGGTTACAAGCCTACAGGCTCACTAAGCTGCACGAAGTTGCATTGAGGGATAAAAACTTTACTTTGTATGTAGTCGGGTATTTTGGTGTTTATCCAGGTCAAATTCACTTTCACAGAAACCTGGGAACGCTATTTAAATTTCCCAGGAAATTCACAGCTTGCCCAGGGGTGTTCTTACAGGCAGAGGGAGTTAAATTCTTACTACCGCCAGAGGTTAGCGGTCGCGAGGGTTGGGGAGCCTGATGACCGGCCGAGAGCTAGTTGGACTGAGGTTTAAGGGAGCCTACAGTGAACGTTCTGGCGAAGGAGGCGCCCTCCCCGATCTGGGAACACGGGTTGAGGAACCTCATTGGCGATGGGCCGCACGTGAAACGTGCGGCCCTCGGCATTTTCTTAAGCTTTTTACGAAGTCATCATAAACAATGCTTATATTTACAAAGCTATAGGTTTATCTGCTTTAGTCCTAAAGACCTAAAAGTAAACAATTAAAACTCTTATCTCAAAGGCGTATCCGCGCCTTAAATACGTGGGTTTCACTTTGGCGCTCACGCTCCAGCACAGCCGCCTTTGGGCAACAAAAAATCCGCCCTGGTTTCCAGGCCGGATTATCTGTCTGGTGGACTCGGGGCGTGCCATGGTCACGAAGCGTCTAGCATTCCTTCGTAAAGGACGCGATCACGCAGGGGATCCGGCCTCGCACGACCCTGTAGGTGACACCCGTGCAGCCCATGCGCTCAAAAAACGCCCGATAGGACGCCGGGTCGAAGTGCTCCTGGAAGTGTATGCCGCATCGGGAGATCAGCTTCAGGAATATGGTGTGTGTACGCTTCTTAGGAATCACGTAGGTAGGCACGATGATCGTGCCGCCTGGGCGCGTGACCCGCTTGAGCTCCTTGAGTGCGTCGCCCGGTTCAGGCAGCAAGTGAATGACGTTGGCAGCAACGACCGCATCGAAGGAGTCGTCCGCGTAGCGCAAGTGGGTGATATCCGCCTGTTCGACGACCACGTTCGGGTAGCGCGCGAGCTTCTTCCCGGCCTGCTTGAGCATCCCCTCGGAGTAGTCGGTCGCGACCACACGCGCACATACGGGAGCGATGGCTGCGGTGATCGTGCCCGTGCCGCACGCACATTCGAGCACGGCGTCGCCGGGGCGAATCAACCGGGCAACGGCGCTGCCTGTCCCGTAGTACACCCTCCTGTTGAGCGCGTTGACGGCGAGGTCGTAGAGCGGGGCAACCCGATCCCAAATCATATTGTTCCTCCACTTTCAAACGAAGTGACAGGTCAACGAAAACCTAATGATACCCGAGTTCCAGAAACGTTTGAGGTGACTGCAAGGCATCTTCCAAAAGCCCCGCCCGAGCAAGACCCACCACTTTGGCCACTGATCTTGCCTGACAGTTGATCGACCGCTCAGGATTATGCTCGATATCGGTGAATACATCGAACGCTGCTTATTCTGAATAGAAAATCCAGAACAGTACTCAAAATCCAGGGACAGTTCAGAGACATACGGCTTGTCAGAGTCAGGCACAAACACCGGCCTACGAGCCATGACGAGCCCTACCCTTGTTCTTAGCGTTGGCGTACTCCTCGTCAGTATGGTTCTTATCGCACCACTGATCCGGGGGCACTTGTTCCTTCACCGAGTCGATGTGCTTGCCGCAGCCCTTCCAGGTAGTCTTTCCGCATACCTCGCAGGTGGTGGGTCGACACATGATTGTCTCCTTCGTTGTTGCGCCGCGAATTCGTCAGCGGATCCGCGCCATGGTGTTGTGACGTTGCGCCCTCAGTATGACTGCGCCGTCGCATTAGGACAATCTGGGGAACAGTTGCTTGAGTTCTTCGATCGTGATGGTCCCGGTTGTGACTAGAGATTCTACTGCTTCGACATACCCCTGGGGGCATATTGCAGCAATAGAACGCACATGCGCGCATACAGAAACCCCGGACTTCCAACGGAAGTCCGGGGTTGGGATACGTGGAGCTAAGGGGATTCGAACCCCTGACCTTCTCATTGCGAACGAGACGCGCTACCAACTGCGCCATAGCCCCATGGGTGGGTTTAGCTTAGCACAGCGCACGACCCGCGTAAATTCTGCGAGCCACGCCCTGGCTGCTTATTCACCCGCTGCGCGACGGCGCTCCAAGACAGCATCGAGGTCGATCGGCTTGAAGTCCCCAGCCACAGACTCCACATCCAGCGACACGTTAGCCGGAGCGCTGGAGGGACGCACCGGGTTAACCACGCCGGTTACTTCCTTAGCGGAGTTGAAGTCCGCCTCAGCTTCTACAACCCGGCGACGCGGGCCACGCGCAGCCATGGTGTAGCTAGGGGCGGGCACGTTCACCGGCTCCCACTTGGTGGGGCTAGCGGCCGGCTTAGAGGCCGCCTTGGTGGTCTCGACGGCGTCGCCAGCGCTGTCAGCAGAAGTCGCCTTAGCAGCCGTCGGCTTAGCAGCAACCGAAGCGGCAGGCTCAGCAGGCACAGTGGGGCTAGCGGCCGGCTTAGAAGCCGCCTTAGCGGCGGGCTGCGCCCCAACCACGCTGGGCTTAGCCACAGGCTGCTTGGCCTCAGCTCGCTTAGCTTCAGCCTGCTGGTTTAGGCGCGCCAAGTACTTGGCTTCAGTGGCGGTTTTAGCTTCCCGCACCAGCTGATCCTTAGCCTTAGCCACCTGCTCACGCTGACGCACATCGGTTTCCTCGGCGCTTTCACGCGCCTGACGCTCCTGCTCAGCCAGCTCCTTACGAGCCGCAGCAACCTCCTGCTCGCGCAGGCGAGCCGCCTCACGGCGGGCTGCTTCTGCTTTTGCCTTACGGGCAGCAATCTCAGCCTCACGCTTAGCTTTAGCTTCCTTGACGCTCTTGGCAGATAAGCCAACACCTTCAAGCTGCTCCTCCAACTGGCTCACCCGCACAGCCAGGGCAGCATCATTTTTGGAGCTAACGCGACGCACGCGCACGTCACCGGCCGCAGCGGCCGCAAGCAGGGCCGCCGTCGGCAAAACCACAAACCAAGGCCAAGTAAAGACCCCAGCTAAAACCCCTAAAAGCACAGTTACGCCAGCTAAAGACCCCATCAGGATACGGCGAGTTTTGGCAGCAGCTAAGGCTTTGGCCTGGTGAGCAGCCTGAGCCCGCTTTGCCTTCGCTAAATCACGCTCCAGGCGCGCGGCACGCACGTTCCTCACGGCAGGTCGATTCATGACCTTCACCTCCGGGCTAAAAATCAGCCTAGCAATATCATTATTATTCGCGTGACCTGGAGATTTACCTGCCACCATAGCTGTATTTAACACACGCAGGTGGGGCGAGTAGCGATCCTGGTCATGCGAGTAGACTGCTAGCCTATCGCGCCTGCGCAAATGTGGCAGCAAATAGAACGAGATTGCTACCGCCAGCGCAAAACCAAGAACCGCCTGAAACACCATACGACTAAAAGTAAGTGTTTATACAGGAGGCATCCGGAAGTTTCGCGGCGTGTCGTTACTATTGCGTTACATATCTAAAAGTAGGCAATGCAATTGCGTCCCAGCATTAACTTGCGTAACTTCTTCGGGCACCACCGCAATAGCATTTGCATAGGCCAGGCCAGAAATAGTTTGCACGCCTGGAGCCTGCGTGGGGTGGGCCTGATAGCCAGTGCTGGGGGCACCAGCTAGCTGCACCGGCACAAATTCACGCATCCCCGCCGGGCTAGACCAGGATGTAGAAACCGCCGCCGGCAGCGAGGGACGGTGAATATCCTGCCAGCCAGCAATCGAACGCAGCACCGGGCGCACAAACACCTCAAAAGCCATCTGGGCACTGACCGGGTCACCGGGCAGACAAAACACCGGAATACCGTCACCTAGCGTGCCCACACCCAACTGACGCCCCGGACTCATCGCCACCGTGTCAAACCGCACCGTGCCCAGCGGAGAGAGTACCTCTTTCACTGTGTCACCCTGACCCACACTCAAACCACCGGTGGTGATCAGCAGGTCAGAGCGCACCAGCTGGTCCTCCAGGGTTTCAGTAAGGGCGTGATACTCATCAGGCACAGCACTTACCCGGAAAGGCTGCCCACCGGCGTCGGCCACCGCAGTGGACAGGGCGTGACCGTTAGCGTCATACACGTCCCCCGGCTCGGCGCGCTGACCGGGCTCAATCAGCTCATCACCAATAGAAACCACCACCACGCGCGGCACCGGGTGCACCGCCACGCGCTGATGGCCCAGCGAAGCCAGCAACGCCACCTGGCGCGCCCCAATCCGGCTACCCTTAGAAAGCACGGTAGCCCCAGCCTCAACGTCCTCACCCAACATGCGTACCCGCTGACCAGCATTGACCTTGCGGTTAATGGTCACCTGCGCCTCACCCCGGTCGGTGAACTGCCAGGGAACCACGGCGTCGGCCCCAATCGGCATGGGCGCACCAGAGTCAATCAGCACCGCAGTGCCGGGCACAAGATGAGTGCGGCGCACATCCCCAGCGCGGACGGCGTCGATCACATCCAGCACCACAGGCGTGGCCGGGGAGGCACTGACGCAGTCCTTGGCGCGCACCGCGTAACCGTCCAAACCGGCCAGATTCGCGGGGGGCATATCCACGTCAGAAACGATATCTGCAGCTAGCACCGTACCCACGGCGTCGGAAAGCACCACGTCAAGCGGCTCAGCAGCGTGGGCGACCTCAAGGCAGGCCGATAAATGTTCAGCGACGGTACGCATTTGAAACTCCTGTAGGGTCAGTGGCGCGACACTTAGGGATACTTTTAGGGTACCCTGGAAGTACGAGAAACCGGATCAAGTGAAGGGAACTCAATGACCGACACCGTAGTCGGATTGGACGTTGACGATCTTAAGGACCACCTGCGTTACAAGCTTCGCCGCACGCGCGCTGCGCACAGCCACCCGTCCCGCCGCCACGACGCCCGTTGTGCGGCTTTGGCCGAAAACGTCTTTCAGGCTTTAAACGGCGCTCAGGCCGTGGCCGCCTATGTGTCTGTAGGAGACGAGCCCTGTACTCGCCTACTTATTGATGAGCTGCACGCCGCCGGTGTGCAGGTGCTCCTACCTGTGCTTGGGCCCCACCTGTCGCGCAGCTGGGGCTGGTTCCGTGGTAGCGACGATCTGGCTACCCGCGCTCCCGGCCGTCCCCCCGAGCCTTCTGGCCTAGTGCTGGGGCCTGCCGCTATCACGCTGGTGCAAAGCGTATTGGTGCCGGCGCTGGCAGTTGACGCGCACGGCAACCGCCTAGGTCAAGGCGGCGGCTGGTATGACCGAATGCTGCCACTGGTTAACCCTGGTGTGGAAACTTTCGCACTGCTGCACCCCAACGAATATCTAACCGACACGGTCCTACCCACTGCTGAGTTTGACCGCCCGGTTAGCGGCATTATCACCACGGAAGGCATCACCCGCTTCTAGTGGGCCTCATAGTTACTAGCCCCGCGTCCTTGGAACGTAAGTTCTTGGGCGCGGGGTGTTTTTTGCCGACGACGGCGTAGGGGCCTGCCTGCGCACTGCACTGCAGCTTGGGGCGCCGCTACTGGCGGCCAGGCCGCTTTGGTGCGGACAGTACTTTGGTGCGGACAGTACTTTGGCGCGGGACGGTTTTACGCACCTGTGGATAAAAAATTTCCTAAATGCTGCCCATCCACAGCCGCCCAGCAGGCACTGGACTAAATGCTCAACACTTGATTCATGCAACGCAAAACCGGCTCTGCCGCTCACTGCCAGGGACTCAACCAGGAACTCGACGAACCCCAGCGCAGCTTTAGCCTGCGCTTTAACTCAGGGTTTAATGAGGCGGCACGGCCCAGCCGGCTTGATGGCCAAGGACCCCAGCTCGCACCCAGGCAGACCAGTAGTGATCAGCTCCGTGACGGCCTCCAGCAAAGGACTCAGCCAGCACCCGGGCAGATCAATCAAAGGCTCAGCCAATTATCTAGGGCCTCTTGGCGCGGCCAACTATGGCTGCACCGGCGGCTAATCACCGTCTTAGCTGTGCTTTTGTGCGCACTACTGGCAGTTCAGGCGCTGACTAACCCCGGGCAGGTAAAGGTATGGGTAATACGCACGGACATGTCCTTAGGTCAAGTGATCACCAGCAGCGACGTCGTCCTAAGCAAGGCGCCCACCTCGCCACCGCAAGCGGTACGCACCTACCCAGTGGGCCGAAAACTAAGCATTGACCTACCCAAAGGCACTGCACTGATTGAATCTATGCTCATTCACCCTGCCCTGTCGCATCTAGGTAAACAGCAACGGGTGGTGCAGTTGCAGATACAAACTGGCTCGCAACTGGCGCATATAGGCCAGCAGGTGGACATTGTGGGATCAGTGGGGGGTGCCACTAATAGTGGGACAGTTTCTAGTGACGCCACATACTCCCAGCTGAGGGCGCAGATATTAGCGCGGAAAGTCACAATCGTTGATGTAGACCCGCCGAACAAAGCAAATCTCACCCAAGCACAAGGGACTATGAGACTAATAACGTTTGCAGTCAAAGAAAGTGAGGCTACGCTTTTATGCGGCGCGGCTTCCCAGGGCCCGCTTTCGATAGTGCTCAGACCCTGAAATGGGGCAGGCACACCCACTTCACTAAGACTTCAGGGGGAAAACCATGCTAAAGGGCTTCCGCGACTTTATTTCTCAGGGCAACGTGATCGACCTAGCCGTCGCCGTTATTATCGGTAACGCTTTCAAGCCGATCGTTGACAAGGTAACCGCTTTCATCATGGGCATCCTGGCTCAGCTAATCGGTTCCCCGAACTTCGACTCCGTACTGCAGTTCAAGATTGACCCCAGCTCCAAGGAATACATCCAGCCCGGCGCCATCCTGACCCAGGGCATCAACTTCCTGCTGGTGGCCGCCGCTGTTTACTTCTGCATCGTGCTGCCCATGAACAAGATGCGCGAGCGCAAGGCTGCCAAGGAAGCCGCAGCTCCGGCCGCTCCCACCGAGACCGAGCTGCTCAGCGAGATCCGCGACCTGCTGGCCAAGCAGAACTGATCTTCTCTTCACATACACACAAGTACACACAAGTACACACAAGTACATACAAAATCGTCCCTCGCCTATAAAAAATTCATGGGGTTTTATAGGCAAGGGACGATTTGTCAGTATTTGTAACCATCTAACTTTGCAGCCCTCTAACCTCTACCTCTCTATCCACTCCCCCAGCTCCCCCGCCGCGCAATGTCAGCCCTCACGCCACTAGTCCACACTCGCCGTACGCCGCGTGCCGCTGACCCACAGGTGCTACCAACACCTCAACGCGCGCCGAAGCACCCACCAGGGCACACTCCCCTCAGCGCTCACAGCCCACGCACGCCGCCGACCCGCGCGACCACCAGCCCGGCGCCGTCGCCAAACCCCACTGTCAAGCTCCACGGCCAGGCAGCACCCAAAACTGCGCCCGCACCTAAAATTTTCCGGCCTAAGCAAGTGACACTAAGGCGAGGGTCTGCAAAGATGAAGCTATGGCGTTTCCTAAAAAACATCTATCCTCCGGCGAGTACGTAGTTGACTACATGCGCACCCACCCCAAAGTGTTGGGTTGGCGCATCTTGGGCACCATGCTACTGATCACCGTGGCCATCATCGCCAGTGTAATTGCCCCGCAGTCGTGGCAGCCTTGGGGACTTTACGCAATCTGGATCCTGGCGCTTATCGTGGCTTTCCCGCTAATAATCACCCCCTGGCTGGAGTGGCTAAATAAAACCTTCACCGTCACCAACCGCCGCATCATCACCCGCAAGGGCATTTTCAACAAAGACGGTCACGACATCCCCCTATCGCGTATCTCTGACATCCGTTACGAGCGCGGCTGGACTGACCGCATTTTCGGTTGCGGCACACTGATTTTGGAAACCAGTGCCGAAAAGCCGGTGCGCCTAGAGGACATCCCCAAGATTGAGACCGTGCACGTGCGCCTGGCCAACATGCTCTTTGAGACTGACGCCGACGCCGACGACCGCGCCGCCGGTGGTTACGATCGCCCCGCAGATCCGCAGGCTCCGGCCGGACCGGGTGCTCGCGTCGAGGGCTGATTACATAGCAGCAGGCTAGACACTGTGGGGTCGTGGCGTGGGGTCGACCGCGCAGGCCAGGCTCCCCAGGCCGATAGCCAGACCAGGCTCACTAGCTAACCAGCTCACTAGCAGCCGAGCTGTCAAAACCTGCCTTAACGAGGCTTCTACCAAGCGTCGTAGGGCTCGCTTAATACCATCTAACACAATGGGTGTGGAGTGGTATGACCCCTTGGTGGGTAAATGGGATGAAGACCGGCAACCGTCACCCAAATGGCTGTCGAGGTACAAGGGACTGATTACCTGCCAGGACTGCGGTACCGCCTATGGGCGGCACACCCACCACTCCACTAGTTCGACGTTTCGCAAGGCTGTGTGGGAATGCCGCATCAGCTACAAGAAACGGGGCACCTGCGAGACCGGCTGGCTACACGACACCGAGCTACAGGCCTACCTCGCCCAGTTCCTGCTCAGGAGGCTATTCCACGACCCTGATCTGGTGGCAGCCATAGGTGACGCTCTGCGTTCAGCCAGCACTGCCCACCGTGGCGCGGTGTCTACCTCTATGGCCACAACAATGACCCGTGCAGCGCAAACACTGGCAGCCCACCCTGATGACGTCACCGCCCACATCGCCTGGGGCTGATGACCCGGTGGCGCACCCTCATCCTGGAAGGCACCGACGGGCAGCGGATGGAGTTCGTGCTCCCATCACAGTGGCACAGCCGGTTTGGATAGCGGGTTTGAGAGGCCCCAGTTTGGGGTCTGCATCAAAAGGTTGGCTGACAAGGGGATAAACCGATGGGCCCCCGCTGCGTGTTGCCTCCGTATGGACTAGTTACTTTGCAGGGCTCTCTTCTTGGAGGGTGATGACCGTGTCGTACAAGCCCATGCGGCGTTGCTGCTCGGGGTGGGAGCGGATGCCGGTGTATGCCAGGGACGCGTCTTCGTAGCGGCGGAAAGCAAAAACGGCCTGGTTCATGTGGACGGAATTGAACACGCCCAGGCTTACCAGCAGCTGGAAGTCGTCTACGCTCAAGCCGGTGACTTTTTTGAAAAGAGTCGTATCGAGCTTGGTGATGACATCCTGCAGCGTGTTTTCCCTGAAATCGGTCAGGTACACGAAGGCAGGGATGCGGGTGGCGAACTTGATCAGCTTTTCCTGGATCTGCTTGCGCTTGGACTTGTAGTCCTTCTCCTCCTTGCTGAGCTCCCTCTTCTCCTTGGGAGTGAGGGACTCGCCTTTTTCCTTCTTGCTCTTAGAGACGGACTCGCTCTTATTGACCACGGTCTCGAAGATGTCAGAGCCAAGCGCACTGAAGCCCTCAATATTCATGATCGTCTCCATGACCTTAGCGTTCTCCATGATGCGTTTGAGGGTCTGGTTGTCCACGTTCACCAGGACCGCGGACTCCCACTTCTTGGCCAGCAGGGTTGCGGAGGTACCGGCCATGGCGATATCCAGGATTTCGCCGACGTTGATTTCCTTCATGTTGGCCCCGTCGTAGGCCAGCACGGGCAGGAAGCTCACCAGCTCGGCGACCGCCGCTTCTGAGCTCTCAGCTTCTGGGTTGAGCCCAGCCCCATAGTCAGCCATCTGCCGCAGCGCCCGCGTGGGGGCAAAGTCGAAGACGAAACCGGCGGGTTTGAGGATCTCTTCCTCACTGGGGTTATCCCCGTTCGGGTTCTTAATCGCCCACGGTGACTGCACACGGAAAGCGGCCTGGAAGTAGGTTTCCGGGCTGGTGAGGTTACGCAGCATCAAGATCGAGGACCACTGCTTGACGGTCACGCCGGTGGTGAGCTTGCCGCATGAGAGCGTGATGGTCTTGGTGTCATGCCCATCCCCTATTGCTGCTCGCACGAGCGGCAAGGCCTGAACACCGATACCGGCACCGGGGCCGGCCGCACGACTCCGGCTGCTGAGGTCCACCACGTGCTCCCGCTGGGTCACGGTAGCACCCACGACTTCACCAACCTCCGTTCGCTGTGCAAGCCCTGCCACTCGCGCCAGAGCGCGCTCGATGATGACCGGTGGAGGCAACAACCTCGGGTCTACACCTACTGACGAGCCCACACGTTGGCCGCTGTTGCGTCGATCATCTGGAACCTCAAAGATGCCCATCTTGATGGTGTTCGTTGGACACAGGGCAATGTCGAAAGCCTGCTGAGGGGTTGGAGGTCTTGAATCTCTAACGCCTTGTCGAAGGTCAGCGGGCGGGGCCAACCGCGCACAAAGTTCCCGAATCAAACAGGGTATTAACACTTCGTTATTTGTCGGCAGTACCAGTGAGGGACGAATCGCAGTCAAGCTTTCTCAGTTTTCCTTTTCCTTACCCGTCCGGTTTTGGGTTTCCCGGAGACGTACAGGTGAGGACGAAAACTCCGGAGCAGCCAAACCGGTGTTACTAGTCCCTCTTTAGCGGGTGACTGCCCGCCATGAGTTAAGGACTGATTTCTAAAGGAGGAATCATGACAGATCAAATGGTGCTGAAAACACAGCAATGGCTAAATGCGACTTACGGCAATAAAACTGGGTTCGGCTCAGTCCAAGAAACCGGCAACACTGGCTGGGACACAATCAACGCGCTCATCCGCGCTTTGCAAATCGAACTGGGGATTACAGCGACCGCAAACAATTTCGGTACTGGAACACAGTCTCGATTCAAGTCCCGTTGGCCAAACGGCATTACCCAAACTGCTGGCTATGACAATGTTAACGGGATTATTCAAGGAGCGTTGTGGTGTAAGGGATATCGAGCCGAATACGGTGGCATCACTCTTGAGTTTACCGATCGCGTGGCCGATTCTATTCGCCAGATGAAAGTGGATATTGGGCTTGGCGACACGAGTGCAACGGTCGATGTTGAACTGATGATGGCGCTTCTGTCAATGAAACAGTTCCGGTTACTCTCGGCATACGGCGGCAAGACAGCTATTCGTCAGGCACAGCAAGCGATCAACCGTGGGTACAAGAACTACACAGGTATCATTCCCACTGATGGCTTGTACGGGCGTGAAATGAACACGGCTCTAATCCAGGTACTCCAAGCAATCGAGGGATACACACCTGCCGAAGCCACCGGGAACTTTGGTGCAGGCACTCGCTCCAAGCTACGGACAATTAGTAGCGGCACTAACCAGTGGGTATGGCTAGCTACTGTGAGTCTGGTCTGCAACGGCTACTCCATTTTGCCGACCAGCACGTGGAACAGCGAAATCAGCAACACGCTGAGGCAGTTCCAGCAAGCACACGCCTTGCCAGTGACCGGGGTGGCCGATCCAACCACATGGATGAGCCTGCTCACTTCTAAAGGCGACCCTAACCGGGCCTGTATGGCTTGCGATACGCGCTTTGAGATCACTGACGAGCTTGCTGGACATCTTAAGGCTGATGGTTATCAGATCGTAGGCCGCTATCTCAGTGAACCCAACCAAAGCAGTAAGTCCGAGGCGGACTATTTCAAGGCGCTCCGCACAGGTGAGCTAGAGCGAATTGTGGGTCATGGGCTGAAGTATTTCCCAATCTTTCAAGAGTACTCAACTGAACTTAAGTACTTTAGTGTTGAAAATGGGCACCGTCATGCGAAAGAAGCCCAAACCGATGCCCAACGCCTTGGTGTTCCACCCACAGTGATCTACTTCGCGGTTGACTACGATGCCACGGATCCTCAGGTGACCAGCCACATCCTGCCCTACTTCAAGGCAGTTACGCAAAGTCTCGGCGGCGGCTACCGAGTGGGTATCTACGCCTCACGAAACATCTGCACCCGGGTCGCTCAGGCTGGATACGCGGTGGCATCATTCGTTTCTGACATGTCTACCGGATTCTCAGGTAATCTCGGTTTCCCCATCCCCGACAACTGGGTATTTGATCAGTTCCACGAAATTAGCGGATATCGGGGGAAATGGGATCTTGACCGTGTGGCATATTCAGGTCGCATGCCAGCCGATTCGTCGGTGCGCCCCGCGCAGCCAGTGAATTACGGCGATCTAGATTTTCTCGATCTGATCGAAGCACTTGAGAGCCGGTTCGAGGAATTGCGTGTTGTTTATAAGGACTACGCTTTCGGAGAGGATCCGATCACATCCAGTAGTTACGTGACATGGGTCAAAGTTCCGACTTGGCGATGCGTCCTCAACTACCTATCAAAGGTCTACCTCAAGGGAAGCGCAAAGTGGTCCGCGGCCGCTGAAGCATACCGGGAGGTCGACGCGGAAAGGCTGGAAGAGGACACTCAAGCGTCCCAGATAATCGCTGCCTTGAATAAGTGGATTAGCTCTGATCGACAAGAATGGACGGACCCCGCAGGTGGTGCAGTAGATGTCGCACATATGAGCGTGACCACCCTGGGCTACATCAACCCCAACCCGCTCGTCCCTGATAAGTGGACCGGTTGGGCGGGTGACTTAGCTTCAGCGCTCGGTCCGATTCAAAAGGTTGTTGACCTGAACCCCGGCTCAAACATTGTTGCGATAGCAAGGGCTCTGGTTGGCCAAGGGGATAATTATACGAATCACAGCGGACTTCAAGGTTTGACCATTCCCAATGATCTGCCGAACAACTGCAACTACTCCGACCTGTGTAGCGACGGGGATGCGATCAAACTGGCTGCGATGCTGAAAGGCTCGGGAGCCGACGACCCCAACCTTCTGTCCCGAACGCTGAGGAGCTACTACAACAATCCAGTTTCGCTACTGCAGCGATTCAAGGCGATCTCTGAGAGTGTTGGCGCAAGCGATGAAAGAACCGCAAAGGACAAGTTCTTTGCAGAAATTGATGGCCCATTGAATGACATATACGTTGGTCTTCTCACAGACGGTTCCAATGGAGCATACGGCTACTCGGGCGTTGAGCCTAGCGAAGAAACCAAGAAGGCAGCATGTCAAGCTCTAGCTGAATTCATTTACTGAGGTTGTCATCTGCTTCGTGGCTGGGGCC
>ERZ773180.260-NODE-260-length-34894-cov-9.897155_pt1 | contig 34894 bp, 33 predicted proteins | sample MGYA00511080_ERZ773180 | MGnify/ENA primary metagenome ERZ773180 (study PRJEB29015, sample SAMEA2738175) | human oral metagenome | biome: human oral; feature: human-associated habitat; material: saliva | place: China | collected 2178 ... | reverse complement strand
AAAATAATATTTCACTAAAAGTTAAAGCTATACCAAAAGGAAAGATTACTGTTCAATATTGGACTAAAGAAGATTTTGAAAAAGTGCTTGGTAATATTTTTATAGAAGATTTCTATGAACATTTATGTTTTACTCTTCTATATTTATACTATACTACTGGTTTAAGGGTGAATGAAGGTACCGCTTTATGGTGGAACGACATAGACTTTACTAAAAAAGAACTTAGGGTACATCATATGCTCATTGCTAAAAACAAGAAGGAATGGTATCGTCAAACTCACACAAAAACGGATGCAGGTTTAAGAACAATATCACTAGATACGGATACTGTAAAAATATTAAAGGCTTGGAAAAAAAGACAAGCTGAATTTGGTAAAATAAATTTCGTATTAAGCTATGATGGAAATCCTATGATTAAATCTACAATTTCTAGAATAATAAAAAGGTACGCAAAATTAGCCAATGTTCCTGCAATACAAGCTAAAGGATTAAGACATTCTCACGCTTCATATTTGATTAATGAAGTGAATGCTTCTGTTCTTATAGTATCCAAAAGACTTGGTCACTCTAGTCCAGAAATAACATTAAAGCATTATGCTCACCTTTGGAGTGGACTAGATAAGGAAATAGCTAATAATATGGCAGGTTTGATTAAATTCAAACATCCAAAAGAGACAAAAATAGACTTTTTGGGAAATCAATCTTTACGATTGTCTCCAAAATCGTCTCCAACACTAAATTAAACAAATAAAAACACTATAACAATGGGCTTCCCCAACTATTTCAAATTTGTTGAGTGGGAATAATGCGGTGTAACTTAGAATTATTAGGAGTATAACGATGACATAATTCTTAGATACAGCGTATGCAACAAGAACTTTAATCTTAACGAGCAATGCGAGGGAAAGATTATTAGTTCTAACTGCTAACATAGTAAGATATATTAAACCCTTATATATTTAAGGGTTTTTCTTATAGTTGCAACCATTTTGCAACCAATAAAAAACTTTATCACATTTTATAAAAGATTCTAAATTATACTAGATACCATTTATGAAGGAGTAAGATAATGAAAAAACAAACTACTAACTTTGCGCTTTTTGTATTTATATTCGGACCTCTTGTAGGTCTTATTATTGGAAGTATAATCGGATATATCAAAGTCGGTGTTGCTATTGGACCATTCTTAGGTCTAATGCTAGGTTTACTATTTAACAAAATAAAGCCAAAAGATGAACATAGCGAAGATACTATAACAAAAGATAGTGAAGAATAATATACTCAACAACAAATATTCTCAAAAATAAAAAACGCCTCTGAAAAAGGTGTTTTTTTTATTTTGAAAGTTTTGCTCAATAAACTTAAGCCATTAATAAAAAGAGGTATGAAAACCTCCTTTTTATCATTTAAAAATTAACGCTTTTATTATACCTCAGGCTTTTTTCACTTATTAAAACCTTAAAGTATTTGAACTTCTTATCTGAATCCGGAATTGAGAATTCAAAACTTATTTCCGTTCGATTTTTCCAAATATTATTTCGTTCAAAGCTTCTACTAAAATAAACACTATCATTTTCATCATAACATTTAATTAAAATATATATAGATTCAATGTCATAACCAGTGGTGTTTTCAAAGTTACCTCTGTAGCGTTTCTCATTTCCATCAGGCCCACTAACATTTTCAACTTCGAAATTTTCAGGTTTAAAAGTATCTACTAATATTCCGTATACTCTATTAAATTCTTTTACTGCTTTACCACTTTTCAATATCTCATTAAGGGATTTTTTATCTTTTACAGGAATTTCCACTATTGAATTAATGTCTAAAAGTAATTCATAACGTTTTCTTTGATATTTCTCCCATTCATCTGTGAAAGTACTATCCACAAAATTTTCCCCTAATACAGATTTTTTCTTTAATATAGCTTCTTTTGTTTCCTTAAGATTATTAATATATGCGTTAGCAAATTCCTTTAACTTAGGATCTTTAAAGTTCCGGTTATTATATTTATCAATTTCAATTAGTTCACAATCTATGTAGTCTCTATAGTCTTTAATTGATTCTTTTTCTTTATCTTTAACCTTATCCTTAGTAATCATATAAACAATTCCCCACCTATTATCCAATCCTTTTGCTAACGAGTTAATGAATTCATTATCATACGTACTGTTTCTATCACCTATAAAATAACGCGGACTTGGTAACAAAAGGCCTATTATCAAAAGTAATAAAGCTAATCCTATTCTTTTTTTCATAAAACTGTAGCCCCCATTTCCGTAGTCTTTTCAGTATAGCGATACCTTTTTTCTATTAATATTCTAGCTAGTATATTTATTAATATTCTAAAAAATAACCTTTTCTATTAAGTCTGAGACTTTTTTTACCTATGAAAACCTTAAAGTATTTGAACTCCTTATCTGAATCGTAAATTGGGAATTCAAAACTTTTTTTCGTTCCATTTTTCCATATACCTTCTGGTTCAACGACTATAGAAAAAACACCCTCGTCTTTTTCATCATAAAAATGAATTGAAAGATATATATGTCCAACGTCATAACCAGTAGTGTTTTCAAAGTTCCCTATGTAACGCTTCTCATTTCCATTAGATCTACTAACATTTTCAACTTCGAAGTCTTCAGGTTTAAAAGTATCTACTAATATTCCGTATACTCTATTAAATTCTTTTATTTCTTTACCACTTTTCAATATCTTATTAAGGGATTTTTTATTTTTTACAGGAATTTCCACTATTGAATTAATATCTAAAAGTAATTCATAACGTTTTCTTTGATATTTATACCATTCATCTTCTGTGAACGTACTATCCACAAAATTTTCCCCTAATATAGATTTTTCCTTTAATATAGCTTCTTTTGTTTCCTTAAGATTATTAATATATGCGTTAGCAAATTCCTTTAACTTAGGATCTTTAAAGTTCCGGTTATTATATTTATCAATTTCAATTAGTTCACAATCTATGTAGTCTCTATAGTCTTTAATTGATTCTTTTTCTTTATCTTTAACCTTATCCTTAGTAATCATATAAACAATTCCCCACCTATTATCCAATCCTTTTGCTAACGAGTTAATGAATTCATTATCATACGTACTGTTTCTATCACCTATAAAATAACGCGGACTTGGTAACAAAAGGCCTATTATCAAAAGTAATAAAGCTAATCCTATTCTTTTTTTCATAAAACTGTAGCCCCCATTTCCGTAGTCTTTTAAGTATATCAATACCTTTTTTCTATTAATATTCTAGTTATCTTTTGATAGAAATTTTAAAATAGTTCCTTAGTATATAAACTCCTTCTCATTACCAAAACTGTTAATAAAAGGTGAAAAAGCCAAATAACTATTAATTAAGATTAGTAACTTTATTGTAATTATTTCGATAAGAAAAGTCAAGTTTGTCTGTGATTATAAGTAAGTTGTATAGCAAAAAGTACCAACTTTTTTTGATATATACTCAAGAAAAAGGATAAGATATACTTTAGTTACAATAATAAGACTAAATAATTTAAAAAAGCTAAATATTAAATTTTTATAATATATTTTTTAATATTTACCCATATTTTGTCCAAGTTATATTGTATAATTATCATAGGTAATAATAAAATAAGGAGAATATATTATGAATAAAAAAATTATTACAATTCTTACAGGTATTATAGTTTTAGTTGGTGCATTCTTTTTCTATCAGCATTCTGGTAAAAATGACCTTAAAGCTGAACATACTAAATACTTAGCTCTTATCAATGATAACCATGATTTCGATGGTGGTCTTAAAAGATTAGAGACTCTTGATACTGATGAAGGTCAAGAAATTTTTAAAAACATAAAAACCGAAATCAAAATTGCTAAAGAATTGAAAAACATCGACACAAGTCTTGATAATAAAGATGTTGATGCAGCTAAAAAATCTTTAGAAAAAGTCGATACTCTTACTGTAGACAATACTTTTGATAAAGCTATAGAATGGTTAAAAGAAGATATTACCAACTATGACAAAGCTAAAAAAGAAATAGATGAAGATAAATCTGGTAATATCAGTTCAATTATTGATAAGTATAAGTTTAATCATAGTGCGTTAAAAGCTAAGTTAAGTGAATCTGAAGTGAAAAAAGATGCAGAAAACAAACAAACTTCCGAAAATAAACAAACTTCCGAAACTAAAACAAAAGTAGTTTCAGGTAATACTGCTTCTACCGGAGGAATTGGAGATAATGACGTTATACCTGCTGGTTCTTCATATGTATTTAGTGGTAGTGTAACTGATTCAACAACTTATAAAGAATTCAGACAAACTAATGCTTATCAAACTATCGCAACTAATTATGTTGGATTTAATGCTAGTAACGCCGAAATTAAAGCTTGCTTAGAATGGTTAATTAAAAAAGGTAGAGAAGGTGCTCAAACCTTACCAAGTACACAAGAATATAAAACTACTTTCGGTAGATAATTATTTATATTTCAAATCTAGTGTAAAACTATATTAATTCAAAAACACATAACCTAACATTACCTTGCAAGTTATGTGTTTTTTTTTGTCATCCCCTTCTCCACTGTAAACTTAGTAATTGTTAAAGCATGATATATATCTTAAATTAACAATATAATTTTATTGTATTTCAGAAAAATCATTAGTAACCTTCTTTTGTTACTACCCGTTATTACTCTTGTTTCTTTTTCAAGCCAAAATAATCTGCTATAAGTAAGAGAGAGGAGTATACAAGAAAAATAAGGAATAAAAAACTTAATAAAGGATCTATCATTATTCTTGCCCGTTTCTCTTGGCCAAGCCCTCGTTCAGTTTATCATAATAAACTGAGAGTTCTTTCTTGGCGAATTTTTTAGGGTTCTCAACATTATCAAGAATATCTGTCGCCCTTCTGATAGGAGAATCTAGAAAAAGTTCTCATATTATGTTTCTGCAATTCATTTTATTTTTCAATTATATATATATATATATTAATTTCTTAGTTACTACTTTTCAAAAAATTTAAAACTGTTCTATTAAAATCAGAAACTTCTTGATGGACTGCATGACCAGATTTTTCAAAAATAAGTTTCTGACAATTGATTTTTTTAGCAAGTTCATTAGAAAATCCTACTGGGATAACTTGATCTAATGCAGCACCTATGACCAGAGTTTTAGCTTGGATTTTATCTAATTTATCAAAAACATCAAATTTTAAGCACGATCTAGCTAAAACAATAAATCTATCAAGCTGGTCTAATTTTGGCTTAAATAGAATTTGTACTAATATAGATAACCACTTATTTTTTGCTATATATCCTTTTGAATAAACAGTTTTAATCATATTTTTTTGCAGATCTTGTAACTTACCATTTTCAGCTAGAACAATCCATCTATCTATGACCTTGTTTGTTGTAGAATTATTTCTTGATGTAGTTGCCACTAATACTAATTTGTCAACAATATCAGGGTAATTTATAGCTAATAGTTGTGCAATCATCCCCCCTTGAGATACCCCTACAACATCTACTTTATCTATATTCAACTTTTTTATACAATAAGCAATTTCTTCCACCATATCACTTATCTCATAATTCTCATTGATATGTTCTTTATGATCAAATATAAAAACTTTATATTCTCTCAAAAAACTCCTATAGAAAAAAGCAAGTTGTAAAGCTTTTCCTTTTATTCGCTCGGTATTCAAACCTGGTATTAATAATAAATTCTTTTTTCCATAACCAAATGAAACATAATTGACTATATCATCATCGTATAATTTAATTTGACAATTTTTTGCAGAAAACATAATATATACCTTCCTTAATTAGTTACTTATGCAATTGATTATACTATATTTATAAATCACTTACCATAAAAATATAGTTCTCATTAATATCCTAAGCTACACCGACAAACTCCTCAAAATTATTACCGGTGTAATAAACAATTATAAAATTCTCTAGATTTCCATAAATTTAGTAATTATCAAAGCATTATATATAACTTAAATTTACAATATAATTTTATTATTTTTCAGAAAAATTATTGCAAAAATATCTTTATTTTCATTGTATTACAGCTTTTTTCCTTGCTAAAATTTTTTATCAATATTTCGAAACTTTATTACATTTTTTAGTTGATTTATTTGATAGAATATGCTAAATTATCTATTGTTGAGATATATTATGAAATCAAAAATAATATAAAGGAGACAACAGTTTATGAAGAAAATATTAATAACTAAAAAAACAAGTATGATTTCTACTTTTATTCTCACTGCAACATTAAGCTATCTATTATATAATTACACTTTACTAGGAGTAGCATTAGCCAGTATTTATATTCTGGCTACAGGAATATTAAACTGCAAATATAAAACAAATAATAAACTAATCAACTATACATCTATTATATTTGCAACACTAATGATTATTTTTATATCTATAAATAATAATCTGCCTCCTTTAAAAATCAATATGATTTTAATAACGGAGCTAATATTTTTTGTTTACTATTCATCAGCAGATAGCTTTTTGGAGATTAAAAATTAATTATATATATTTCAAATATTTTTATTACAAAAATCCCACTCTTAATAGAGCGGGATTTTATTTTATAGGTAATCTACATCTTTGATTACTTCTGGTTGTTGTGGTTGTTGTGGTTGTTGTTTTTTAACAACTGGTTTACGAGTTTTTACTCCGTTATTTCCTGCTGGTAATCTGTATTTTTTAACCTCTTGTTTTGGTTGTTGTTTTTTAGCAACTGGGACACGAGTTTTTACTCCATTGTTTCCTGCTGGAACACGTAATGGTTTTTCTGATTTTACTACTGGTTTTTTCTCAGCATAGTAGTATCTCATATAAGCTTCCATTGGGTGGATAGATGCTTGAATAGAAATACCGTCCTCTTTAATTAATTGATAAGTTTTACCATTATAGTTTATTTCTTTTTTTACTTCTGGTAAATAATCTTTAAAATAACTAAGTGGTGTACTTAAGTCCGGACGTGGTACTTTTATTCTTTGTTTTGGAGATATTTCTAGCCCATCACTTGTTTTTACATTGTAACTAACAACTAAAGTTATTGGATCAACAAGCTCATCTCCACTAGCTTTTTGATTTGAAGTTGCTTTTCCACTATTTACATCTGCTGCAGCTGCAAACGGTGCTTGTGAAGTTGCAGTTAAAGCAAAAGCTGTTAATGCAACAGTTAAAGTTTTTTGCAATTTATTCATAATATACTTTTTCCTCCTAATTTTTTTTAGCATAATAATTGCTTTAATATTATATATCAAATGTCCCTAATTTGTCAAAAGAAATCCTCTTTATCCCTTTATATTAGTTTTTCTAATATAAAAATAATAGTAAAGTAATTTTAACACCTGAAAAAATATTTAATAATTTATTGTTGATAATGAATATCTATAATTTCTCTGTATTTTTTAAGATATATTTGTGTATTATTTATAAATAGATCCCTCTTACAAAAACATAATATTTATAAAATACAAGTAAATAATGATATAATTGACCTAGAAAATAAGAAACAGGAGTAATAGCTAATGAGTTTAGATTTATTTATTTTTGAAAAAAGAGAAGAGATAAAAACTTCTCTAGATGTCCTAAGCTATCTAGAAGAATTTTCTCGATACGAAGAGGACAAAGACTATAATTCACTTGAAGGATGCTCACCAGTTATAACTGCTTGGGCAAAAGAAATGTTTAAACATTTCCCTCCTATGAACGGCGAATATGCATTACCTGATGAAATTGCTTTTTCATCTGAGGATATCGAGGATCATTTAACTGACTATACTTTAGGAAAACATGGTGCTATATGTTCATTTTCTTATAATGTTATAGATGATGCATTGGATTTTCTTTTAGATATATTTGATGAGTATAATATTGGCGTTTATGACTTCAATAATATTGATAATATTATAGGTTTTGATATTGAAATTTTAAAATATAAAACAGAGAGTACTAATATTACTCCATGTACTTGGAACGAAGTAGAAAATTCTATTTATACCCTTGATAATCCAGAAAGAAAGTCAGCATATCTATCACTATGGTTTGATATTAACGGAAAAGACAGTAGTTTTCTTCAATGCGCTCCAATTTATAAAGAACCTAGCTTCTTTTCTCGATTATTTAATAAGGATAAAACAACTGAAATTAATGGTTATGCTCTTGAAATGAAAAATGATAAAAATGTTTATCGAACAGTTATTCAAAACAAGAAACAATTAAGAGAGATTATAAAAAGTTGGTGTTTTGATAGAAAACTACCTGATATAAGTAAATATAAAAAAGTATCAAACTTATAATTAATAAGCAAAAAAGACAGGAAAAAATCCTCCTGTCTTTTACTTATTATTAGTTACTTTTAATACTCTCTACATAGTATTTAGATTTTACATTTCCACCAGCGTACTGTTTATTATTAATTTTCAGTGTAATTGTTGAAATTTTTGTTTTTGTCATTTTATCTACAACATTAATCTTAATTTTATCACCTTCAACTACCCATTTATCTTGTGACTCAACTTCTTGCGGGTGATTATTACCCATTATTCTTGTAGTAAATGCGATAACATTATCACCTTTATAATAATAGACCTCATCTTCCTTAGGTACTGCATTAGATTTTGCTGAGTTTCCATCTTTTTCACTAAAGTGTGATCCTTTTAGCAAGTTAATCGCTTCTTCTTTAGTGTATGTTTTTGAAGTGACTGCATTGATAGCATCTAAGTAGTCTGCACTAGATACCGTAAATAATGTTTCTCCATTTGCAGCTTTTGTTGTTTTAATTTTTGATTGAGTAAGCCAGTGAAGTAAGTTTGTTTGAGATGATAATCTAGATACGTCATTACCTGAAACACCTACTATATCTACTAATTTTTTTGCTGCAGCAAAATCATGATTACTTGTTTTTACCGTTTGCGTATTATTATTTTTTTTACTTTCACTATTTACGCTGTTGATATCATTGTTATTATTTCCGTTATTACCAGTGTTTTCACTGTTATCTTTGTTTTCTGTAGTTTCTGTAGTATTTTGTTCTTTATTTGTATTGTTATCTTCTTCCTTTTTCTGTTCTGAAGAGTTATTTGATTGTTCTGTTTTTTTATTGTCATCTTCTTTGTTTTTTACATTTCCTTTTGTTGCGCAACCAGTTATTATTAAAGCACCCGTTGCAAGCAAAGCTAATAGTTTCTTGTTCATATTTCTGACCTCCATTTATTAGTTCCCTTTATTATACCATATTTGGATACAAAAATAGACTCTAAAAACTTTTTTTGTTTTAGAGTCTATTATTCTTAATCTTTTAAAATTATCTCATACCTTTATCGTATCGTACTCCAAGAGCTTCTGGTGTAGAAGTTTTCTTAGAAAATACGATAAGCGCAATAATTGTTGCTACGAATGGGATAGAATAAAAGAGAAACTAGGATGGTTAAGTCCTAAGTAATATAGAATAAAACATATGACTGTATAAATATAAAAAAGATAGCGTAGCAGTCACTACAACTACTACGCGCTATCCTAAGTCTAACTTTTTGAAGTCAAATCAATTGTCATCTTTTTTTAATTTATATTTAGTTATTAAAAAAATAAAATTTAAAAAAACAAATAGTACTATTGGAGATATTAATTCATAATTTTGCATTGCTACGATAGGGCTATATCCTTTTATTATAAATATTAATAAAAATAATATTGTGATTAAAATACCCATATTTAATAAAGAAATTTTTTGTGCTTTCGCGGCTTCTTTAGGATAATATGAAAATATTATAAAAAAAGTTAATGTTAGCATTATTGTGATGATGTCATATATATCCATATTTCCTACCTCCTTTATGCTAGTTATTTTTATTATACCATGTTTAGACATAAAAATAGACTCTTAAAACTTTTTTGTTTTAGAGTCTATTTTTCTTAATCTTTTAAAATTATCTCATACCTTTATCGTATGGTACACCAAGAGCTTCTGGTGTAGAAGTTTTCTTAGAAAATACGATAAGTGCAATAATTGTTGCTACGAATGGGAACATATTCCAGAATGATACCGGAATTGGTAGATCTGGTGCTAAAATAGATACTTTTTCAGCAAATACTTTTGTTCCACCGAAGAACAGTGATGCTAAAGTAATTGTAATTGGGTTATATTTACCAAAGATAAGTGCTGCTAATGCTAAGTATCCAAATCCGTATACTGTGATTGCTGCGTTGAACCCTTGGCTGAATGTAGTAGCGATGATTGCTCCTGCTAATCCTGCTAAACATCCTGAGATAAATACCCCAATGTAACGATATTTAAATACATTTAATCCTAATGAATCACTTGCTTGTGGGTTTTCCCCTACAGAACGTAATCTTAATCCAAATGGACGTTTATAGATAACGTAGTAAGTAACACAAACTAGGATAATAGCTATAATGATCGTTGGATAAACTGTGAAATTACCAAGTATTGTATATCTTGGGAATCCACTAGCTAATAATAATTCATAAGTTCCGTTAAAGTGGTTTACTAAGAATAATGCGATAGCTGGTGTAATTAAGTTAATCGCTGTACCTGAGATTACTTGGTCAGCTTTTAAGTTAATACTGATAAAAGCGTGAATTAATGAAAGAAGTCCTCCACACGCTGTTGCCGCTAATAAGCAAAGTACTAATTGACCAAATGTAGGTGCTCCATCAAATGCACTAAGAGCTATGAAAGAAGCAACAAATGAACCGAAAATTACGAAACCATCAAGTGCAATATTTACAACCCCACTCTTTTCAGAATAGAAACCACCTATTGCTGCGATAAGTATAGGTACTGTATATTGCAACATTGAGTCTAATAGTGATAATATTGTATCCATCTATTTATCTCCTTTCTTTTTACTGCTTGCTGCTTTTTTAGAGAATTTGAAATCAAAGATTGATTTAGCAGCTACAAATAGAACGATTAATCCGATTAAAATATTTGCGATATCTTTTGGAATACCAACAAATGATAATTGAGGTGTTAATACACCTAAGAATCCAAATAGTAATGCTCCTAGTAATGAACCTAGAGCTGTATTAGCACCAATAAGTGCTACGGCGATACCCATGTATCCATATCCTTGGAATGTAGAACCTGCTACTACTTGTCCAACCGGCCCCATGTTGTAAAGAGCTCCACCTAGACCAGCAAATGCACCAGAAATAGCCATAGATAAGATTGTATTTCTATTAACTTTCATACCAACGAATTTAGATGCATTTGCGTTATAACCTACAGAACGTAGTTCGTAACCAAATACTGTTTTTTCCATAACGATATAGAAAACAATTACTCCAAAAATTGCAAAGAATAAATCTGTACCTAAACGGTGGTTACTAAAGATTCCTTCGATAAGACTATTTTGTAAATATCCTGTACCATCTTCTGCAACGATTGGTTTAGAAATAATATCATTTGTTCCTTTAATAAATTTAGGAACAGCGAATTGTACGAAGTATAATGCTGTATAGTTTAACATAATTGTTACAACTACTTCACTGATATTGAATTTAGCTTTTAAATAACCAGCGATTCCAGCCCAAATACCACCTACAATAATACCTGCTAGGATAGAACAAATTAATACTAAGTAAAAATTCATCCCTTCCATTTTGATAGCAACAAGACCTGCAAAAAGACCACCCATAATAAATTGTCCTTCTGCCCCAATGTTGAATAACCCTGTTCTAAATGCAAAGGCTACTGATAAACCTGTACAAATAAGCGGAATTGTCGATACAAAAATTTCTGCTATACTGTTTGAATCAGAAAAAATGTCTCCAATAACACTTAAAACATCTTCTGGCGACGCTCCAATTGCCGAAATAAGAATTGCTCCTATAATAAACGAAGCTAATATTGGTAGCACCGCATTAGTTAAAACTTTTTTTAACATACGCTCTCCTCTCTACTTCTTAACCCCGGCCATTAGAAGACCTAGTTGTTCTTTAGTTACATTTTCATCATTATCTACGACATCAATTATATTACCATTGTGAATAACAGCTATTCTGTCAGATAATGTTAGAATTTCATCCAAGTCGTATGAAATTAATAATACTCCATTACCTTTATCGCGGTAATTAATTAACATTTTATGAATACCATTTATCGCACCAACATCAAGACCACGTGTAGGTTGTGTTGATACTAATAATTTTGGATCTAATTCTAATGCACGTCCGATAATAAGTTTTTGTTGGTTACCACCACTCATACTACGAGCCGAAATTTTTTCATCACCAGCTTTACGCACATCATATTTTTCACAAAGCTCTTTAGCAAATTTAGAGATTGCTGGTTTTTTCAAGAATCCACGTGAAGAAAATTTCTCTGTATAGTAGTTTTCTAATACTGAGTTTTCTTCAACACTGAAATCAAGAACTAATCCATCTTTGTGTCTGTCTTCAGCAATAATTTCAAGACCTAATTCTTTACGTTTTGCTGTTGGAACTCCAGCAAGGTCTTTTCCATCAAAGACAATTTTTCCTTTAGTTTCTTTTAATAGAGCATTTAGTACTTCAACAAATTGTTGTTGACCGTTACCATCAACCCCAGCAATACCAAGGATTTCTCTTTCACGAACATCTAAGTTGAAGTCAGAAAGTATATCTTTTTTCTCTTCAGTATCTGCATAAAGACCAGATACTTCTAATATTTTTTTCTTACCTTCTCTAGAACGTTCATATTTAATAATTTCTAGATCTTTACCAATCATAAGACTAGCAAGTTTTTCTTTTGTTGTGTCTGCTACTTCTACAGTTCCGAAGTATTCACCACGACGAATAATACTACAACGATCAGCTACTGCCATAATCTCGTTAAGTTTATGAGTGATTAATAAGATAGTTTTCCCTTCTGCTTGAAGATTCTTAAGAATTGCTAAAAACTCTTTAATTTCAGCAGGAGTTAAAACCGCTGTAGGTTCGTCAAAGATAAGAATATTAGCATCTCTATATAACATTTTTAGAATTTCTACCCTTTGTTGCATCCCAACTGTAATATCACCTACTAAGGCTTTCGGGTCTACTTCTAATCCATATTTTTTAGATAGTTCTGTAATTTTTTTAGCAGCAGAATCTAAATCGATTTTTCCACCTTTTACTTCTTCCATTCCTAAGATGATATTCTCAGCAACAGTGAAGTTTTTAATTAATTTAAAGTGTTGGTGAACCATACCGATCCCAAGCTGATTAGCATGTTTAGGATCTTTAATATCAACTTCTTTCCCATCTAATTTAATGACACCCTCTTCTTGATGGTACATACCAAAAAGAACGGACATCAACGTAGATTTACCAGCACCATTTTCACCAAGCAATGCATGAACTTCGTTCTTTTTCACCTGAATAGTAATGTCTTTATTTGCGTAGAAGTCACCAAACTTTTTAGTTATGTTTAGCATTTCTATAGCGTACATATATTTACCTCTCTTTTGTATATTGTTACTTATCTATTATAATATATTTTTGCAATCTAGTATAGCATTTTAGTACGATTCTGTTAATTAATTTTATATTATTTATCAATTTTATAATTATAAAAATTAAAACTATAAAAACTGCATAATATCATTGTATTTTCATGGTTATTTCCATAATTTTTCAAAGCTTAATATTGTAGAAAATTTTTTTAATTATTCACATTTTAAAAAATAATAATTACGTTTGCAAATTTATAGCTTTTTTTAAAAATTTTTCAATAAAAAAAGGTCTAGTAAAATACTAGACCTTTTTTTGAATTATAATTTTAAAAATTATAGTTCACCTTCGATATTTGCTTTATCTGTTACTTTATCTGCTTCAGCAGCTACAGTTGATTTACCAGTTTTAAGTGATTCTACAACTTCTTTAATTTTTTTGTTGATGTCACTGCTTAAGTTTGGATTTTCAGCAGGTAGACCTACACCATCTTCTTTGATAGTGAATACTTTAGCTTTTCCACCATCGAATTTACCAGCTTTGATAGCATCTAATACTTGAGTTACTGCAACATCGATACGTTTAACAGCAGATGTTAAGATTACAGATTTTTCTACATCTTTTCCATCTTTATCTTTAGCTTTGAATACACCTTCAGAATATTGGTCTTTATCTACACCAACGATCCAGTGTTTGATTTCTCCACTTTCTTTAAGATCTTTAGTAGCTCTTTCTTGTGCTTCTTTGATTGAACCACTTCCAGTTCCACCAGCTGCTACGAAGATAACGTCAGCTCCAGCATCATACATAGTTGCTGCTAAAGTTTTACCTTTGTTAGTATCGTTAAATGATCCACTGTAGTTGTATACGATTTTGATGTCTTTGTTAGCAGCTTTAGCTCCTTGAACAAATCCTACACCAAATTTAACTACTGCAGGGATTTTAGCTCCACCGATAAATCCAACTTTACCAGTTTTTGATTGTAATGCAGCTGCATATCCTGCTAAGTATCCTGCTTCGTGTTCAGCAAATGTAATTGATTCAACGTTTTTGTTATCTACAGTTCCATCGATGAAGATGAATTTTTTATCTGCAAATGATTCTGCAACTTTTGGTAATTCTTTTTCAAAATAGAATCCTGCTAATGAAATAACATCAGCTGCTTTAGCTGCATTTTGTAAGTTAGCTGCGATATCACTTTGGTTTTTAGTTTCGATTGGGTTTAATGCTTTACCACCGTTTTTATCTACCCAAGCTTTAACAGCTTCTACGTTACTTTGGTTGAAACTTTTATCTTTTGCTCCACCTTCGTCAGTAACTACTCCGATTTTTAAATCAGATTTTGAAGATGAATCTTCTTTTTTCTCAGTTTTAGAAGAACATCCTACAAAGATAAGTGCTGCTGATAAAATAACAGCGATTAATGAAAATATCTTTTTCATAAACAAATAATCTCCTTTATTTATTTTTGTATATTGTTTATACCTAAATAATACCACATAATTGTATAAATATCAACATTTTATTACTTTTTAAAAAAATATTTTTATCATTGTTCGTATTAAGCGAAATTTAAGCGTATTTTTATCTAGTTATAAAGACAATGTTCACTTTTCGTAATCTTATATATACATTTACAGATAGAATTAAAGCATTTTCATAACTATAATTTATACTATTTATTTTATTAATACACATTTTTGATATTTTTTTCAAAAATACTTTGACATAATAAAAAAGTCTCACTAAATTTCTTTAGCAAGACTTTTATTATAATTATAGTTCACCTTCTAAATTAGTAACTGATCCTTTTGCTTTTAGCTCGTCACCAGTTCCTACTACTTCTACCTTACCTGATTTAAGGCCTTCAATAGCTTTATCAATTTTAGTTTTATTGTCATCACTTAGGTTTGGATTTTCTTTTGGTAGACCTACACCATTTTCTTTAATACCGAAGATATGTTCACCTTTTTCAAATTTATTTTCTTTGATTTCATTTAAGATTTTTGTTACTGCTACTTCGATATTTTTAACAGCTGATGTTAAGATTACAGATTTTTGGTATTCTTTTCCATCTTTATCTTTTCCTTTGAAAATACCTTCTTCGTATTGGTCTTTATCTACACCAACAACCCAGTGTTTAATTTCTCCGTCTTTAGACATATCAAGGTTACCACGTTCTTTTGCTTCTGAGATAACACCATTACCTGTATTACCTGCCGCTACAAAGATTACATCTGCACCTGAATCATACATAGTAGCTGCTAATGTTTTACCTTTATTTGTATCTGAGAATGTTCCGCTGTAGTTGTACATGATTTTGATATCACTCTTAGCTGCTTTAGCACCTTGAACAAATCCAATTCCAAATCTTTCTACAGGTGGGATTTTAGTTCCTCCGATAAATCCAACTTTACCAGTTTTAGATTGTAATGCAGCTGCATAACCTGCTAGGTACCCTGCTTCTTGCTCTTTAAAGATAAGTGACGCTATATTTGGTGCATCAACAAAAGTATCAACATACATGAATTTTTTATCTTTATATTGTTCAGCAACTTTTGGTAATTCTTTTTCGAATTCATATCCTGCTAAAGAAATGATATCTGAAACTTTTGAAGCATTTTGAAGGTTTGCAGCCAAATCAGATTGGTTTTTTGATTCAACAACAACTGGATCTTTTGCTCCATTAGCCTTTGTCCATGCTTGTATAGCTTCTACGTTTGCTTGGTTAAAGCTTTTATCTTTAGCTCCACCTTCACCGGTAACAACCCCTATTTTGTAGGAACTTTTTTCTTCAGTATTTGATTCTGATTTATTTTTTTTAGAAGAACATCCTACTACAATTAATGATAATGCAAGTAACATTGCAATAATAGTACGTAACTTTCTCATAATGACCTCCTATATTTATGTACTAAGAACACAATAACACATTTTTAAACCGATTTCAATATTTTTTTACTATATTATTACAAAAACTTAAATTTATTAAACATTTTAACAATTAAATATATAAAAAGTGTTAAATTTATATATTTCCTTAATTTTTTATGATATAATTGAATTGATTAAAGCATTTTCAGGAGGATTTATTTATGACTTATTATGAAAATATTGTGGAAACTGCAAATTATATTAAAAAGTATTTCAATGAGCCAATTGATTACGCAGTTGTCCTAGGAAGTGGAATCACTTTAGAACTTGAAGAACAACAAGAACTTGGATATGAGGCTATCCCTCTTTTCCCAGGAAATAAACGCTCAAATCATGTTAAAGGACATGCAAATAAACTTACTTTTGGAAAAATTTCAGGTAAAAATGTCCTTGTATTAAATGGTAGACTTCACTATTATGAAGGATACAAAATGAAAGAAGTTGCATTTATGACTTATGTTGTAAAATTCTTAGGAGCAAAAGGATTATTTATTACTAACGCTTGTGGCGCTATTAATACTGACTTTGCTGAAGGAGATATCGTTTGTCTAGATGACTTCATCTCTCTAGTAAGTAATAATCCTCTAATGGGAGAAAATGATCCACGCCTTGGTGAGAGATTTGTTGATATGACTACTCCATTTAATCCATATTTAGTAGATAATCTTTTAGAATCTGCTGAAAAACTAGATATCAAATTACATCGTGGTGTTTATGGATTCTTCCAAGGTCCATACTTTGAAACACGCGCAGAAATCCAAGCGTTTAAAACTATGGGATGTGATTTAGTTGGTATGTCAACTGTTCCTGAAGTTATTGCAGCTAATCACGCTGGACTTCCTGTTGCTGTATTAGCCTGCGCTACTAACATGGCCACAGGTATTCAAGAGAAAAAACACGACCATGAACATGTATTAAAAACAGCTCAAAAAATAAGTGTAAACCTTAAAAACTTACTTATTGAAACACTTAAAAACTTAGACTAAGGAGTGATTACTGATGGAAAAAACAATTTTTGAAAAAATCATCGATGGAGAAATTCCAAGTTATAAAATTTATGAAGATGAACATGTATATAGCTTTTTAGATGTTTTTCCAATAACTAAAGGACACACTTTAGTTATTCCTAAAAAACATAGTCGAAATATTTTTGATTGCGATCCTGAAACAGCAGCGAATATCGGTAGAGTTCTACCTAAGATTGCTAATGCTGTAAAAGAAGCTTATGGATGCGATGGTGTTAATATTTTCCAAAATAACGAAGAATATGCTGGACAAAGCGTCTTCCACTTACACTTTCATATAGTTCCTCGTTATAAAGATAAAGATGTTAATTTTGATAATTTAGAAGTTAAATGGCCTCCACAAAAAGTTGAGCCTTCTGAATTCGAAGAAATTCAAAAAAATATTACTAAGAACCTATAATTATAAAAAAGAAAGAAGCAACGATTTAAATTATATCGTTGCTTCTTTTAAATATTATTATTTATCTTCTTTTGTTGCAAATAGAGATACAATTGAATCTAATGTAGTTCTTGGTTTAGCATGTTTTTTCTCTACATCTTCAATTTCATCATCAATATTATCAACCTTGTTAATTAAATTTTCATTAACATCTCTTATTTTTTCTTCAGCTAATTCTTCAACATCTTCTACTTTTTCTTTGATATCTTCAAATTTTTCTTTAGCTACTTCTTTAAATCCTTTTTCTTGTACTTCTTCTTTAAAGTCAACTGCAGATTCTTTAAATTCTTCAGCTTTTTCTACAGCACCTTCTTTGAAATCAACTGCTTTTTCTTCTACTTTTTCTTTGAAGCTTCCCATATTATCTTTGAAGCCTTCTACTCTTTCTGCAACTCTTTCTCTGAATCCTTTTTCTTCTACTTCTTCTTCAAAGTTTTCTACTTTTTCTTGAGCTACTTCTTTCACTTCTTCTACTTTTTCTTTAAAGTCTTCTGCTTTTTCTTCAGCTAATTCTTTAGCATATTCTACTTTTTCTTGAGCTGCTTCTTTTGCTTCTCCTACTTTCTCTTCGAAGTCTTCTGCTTTTTCTTCAGCTGTTTCTTTTGCTTCTTCTAGTTTTTCATGAGCTGCTTCTTTTGCTTCCTCTACTTTCTCTTCGAAGTCTTCTGCTTTTTCTTCTGCTGCTTCTTTTGCTTCTTCTACTTTTTCTTCAAAGTCTTCTGCTTTTTCTTCAGCTGCTTCTTTTACTTCTTCCACTTTTTCTTCAGCATCTTCTTTTAGAGGGATAAAAGTTTCTTCTTTTACCTCATTATATCCCGCAGTTACTTGTTCTAGCTTTTCTTTAGCTATGTCTTCACCTTCACGATTTACTTCTTGAGCTTCTGGTTTAATTAAATCATTAACCTTTTCTAATCCTAAGTCGATATTTTCTTTTAAAATATCTTTATGTTTTTCTAATTCTTTAGGATTTTTATAATAATATGTTCCTACCGCACTTGCAGCTAATAACGCTATACCTTTTAAAAATTTACCCATGATTTTGTCCTCCTAATATGTTTATTATCATAATGATTTTATCAAAAATAATTTTACTTGTAAAGAATTTGAGAGCGTTGAAGAATAACTATTTACATAAAAAAGACTAACTTTTAAATTAAAAGTTAGTCCTTATTTTTTATTTTAAATGTTTAACCCTTGCTACTATTTCTTTATGACGTCCTTTTATCATAGGTCTAGCTTGAGGGTTTCCTAAATAACCGCAAGTTCTTTTTACTACATCGCAGCTTTTTGGATCATTGTTTCCACATTCTGGGCATTTAAATCCTCGTTTTGTAGGTTCAAATTCTCCTTCAAAACCACATTTATAGCAACGATCTATTGGTGTATTTGTTCCTAAGTAACCAACTTTATCATATGCATAATCCCAAACTGCTTCTAAAGCTTTTGGATTTTGTTTTAGCACTGGGTATTCACAATAGTGAATAAATCCACCGCTAGCATAATAAGGATAATCTTTTTCAAAATCTAATTTTTCAAATGGAGTTGGATTTTTTCTAACATCATAGTGGTATGAGTTTGTATAGTACTCTTTATCAGTAACATTTTCTACTATACCAAATTTTTCTGTATCCATACGACAGAATCTGTCAGTTAGCGATTCACTTGGTGTTGAGTAAATACTATACCAGTAATCTCCATCTTTAGTCCATTTATCTACATTTTCTTTCATATATTTCATAATATCTAATGTGAATTGTTTTGCTTCAGGATTTTTCTCCCAGTCTCCCCCATAGAAGACACTAGCTACTTCATATAGTCCAATATATCCAAGTGATAATGTCGCACGTTGTTTATCAAATAGTTGCTTAACTCTATCATCTTTTTTCAATCTCTTACCAAAAGCACCATGCATATAAAGTATAGGAGCATTTTGTGGTTTTGCTTCTCCACAACGTTTCGCTCTATAATCTAGGGCATCTTTACAAATTTCTAATCTCTCTTTAAAAATATTCCAAAATTCTTCTTTATTTCCTTCAGACTCTAATGCTATTCTTGGTAGATTTAGAGTTACTACTCCTAGGTTCATACGTCCACTTTCAACTAATTCACCAGCTTCATTTTTCCACGCCGGTAAGAACGATCTACAACCCATAGGCGTTTTACAACTACCTGTTATTTTTACTAATGTATCATACATTAATACATCAGGATACATTCTTTGAGTAGCACATTTTAGAGCTAATTCTTTAACATCGTAGTTTGGATCAGTTGGTTTTAAATTTAAACCATCTTTTATTACAAAAATCAATTTAGGGAAGATTGCTGTTCTTTTCTCTTTTCCTAAACCTTGTATTCTCACTTTTAAAATAGCTTTTTGAATTTCCTTTTCAAATAACCCTTCACCCAGTCCAAAACCTAATGATGTAAATGGCGTTTGTCCTTGAGATGAATATAAAGTATTAATCTCATATTCTAAAGATTGCATCGCATCATAAATATCTTTTTTAGTTTTTTCTAAGGCGAATTTTTCTTGTTTATCTTCACCATCAATCCATTCTCTGGCAGTTTGTAAGTTTTTCTCATAGTTTAACTGTGCAAAAGGAGCTAAAACTTCATCTATTCTATCCGCACTACATCCACCGTATTGACTAGAAGCTACATTGGCTATAATTTGAGCCATTTGCGCTGTTGCTGTTTGAATACTTTTCGGACTATCTACATCTGCATTACCAATTTTAAATCCTTTAGTTAACATTTCTTTAAAATCGATTAGACAGCAGTTTGTAAGTGGTTGATACGGAGAATAATCAAGGTCATGATAGTGAATATCCCCTTTTTGGTGCGCGTTAGCAACGTGTGAAGGTAACATTTTTAAACCGATCGCTTTTGCCACTATTCCACTTGTTAAATCTCTATGCGTATTAAATACTAAACTGTCTTTATTCGCATTTTCATTAACTACATTTTCATCACGATTAACTAATTTTTCAATCGCTATATTGATATCTAAACTATGTTCGCGTTCAATATCTCTTTTACTTCTATAGCCAACATACTCTTCATAAATAGCTTCTTCGCCTGATGTTAATAAAGTATGCTCAACAATATTTTGCACTTCATATATTTTAATATTATCTTTAAATCTATTAGAAATTTCTAAAATTACTTTATCTACTATATTATCAATATTTACACTATGTTTTTCACCAAATACTTTAAATACAGCTTTTTCGATGGCCTTATAGATTTTGTCAGGGTCAAACTTTACAACGCGACCATCTCTTTTTATTACTAATAAATTTTTAATAAGCATATCTGCTTTTTTTTGTGAATACGAATAAAAACTAGCTTTTTGCATTTTCCCCCACCTCGTTTATACTTCTTTCCTTTAATAATATTTTTTTAACATAACTATATACTATATTATCCCAAATAAAAGCCATTGTCTAGGGTGAATATTTCCCGGAAATTTGAAAAGGTTATAACCTAGCCTTTTGTAGCAATTGTGAATTTTTTGTGTGTTGCTGTTTCTAAGATAACATTCTTAAATCATTATTATACCAACGTTTTTATTAGTCAATTATTGAAACTGTTTAAATTTTTTATAACTTTTTATGTATAACAGCCTTCAATAATCCTTTAAATTCAAAGATTAAAAATGAAATTCAAAATGTTTCCTATCCTATAAAAATTTTGTTCTTTCAACTTAAACTATATTTTAAGAAACTCCTCTATTATTAAACTGAGAAATTATGTAAAGTGAGAAATAATATGAAAAAAACACAAATTGAAAAATTAACTGATCAATTATTTTCTATGGAAAATAATCAACCAAATCTTATCAATGAACTTCAACCCTTTGTTGAGTTATTTATGCATTATGAATGTGCTATGCTTGAAATAGAAACAAAACTTAATATTTTCGATAAGGAGTTCTCTCTTCATGGAGAGAGCAACCCTATTGAATCAATATCAACACGTTTAAAAACGCCTATGAGCTTAATGAACAAGTTGCAGCGACTTGGACTACCTTTTGATCTTGAAACGATTAAAGACAACATTTATGACGTTGCTGGTGTACGTGTTATCTGTTCATTTAGAAATGATGTCTATAAGCTTGTAGATGCACTTAAACAACAAGATGACCTTACAGTAATAGCTGAAAAAGACTATATTAAAAACACTAAAGAGAATGGTTATAGAAGTTATCACCTTATCGTTAAAGTTCCAATCTTCTTATCTGATAAAGTTGAGCATATGGCTGTAGAAGTACAATTTAGAACTATAGCTATGGACTTTTGGGCAAGTTTAGAACATAAACTTCGTTACAAAAAGAACCTAAGTGCTGAGAAAGAAGCAGAAATAGAAAGACGTCTTCTACTTTGTGCGGAGATAAGTGCAAAACTAGATAACCAGATGCAAAAAGTAAAAGAGATAATAGAAGATGATACTGAATTCTTATAAGACAGCAAAATCCTTAAGAGTTATAGACTTTTAGGGATTTCTTATTTTCTGTAAAAATTAAAAAAAGGTGAGTTATAGTCATAACGACATAACTCACCATATAATGGACTAAGAAAGCAACCCTACTTCTTTTAATACTTCTTCTGCTTGTAATTTTTTATCAGTATTAACTAGGACAATTGGTCCTGTGCAGCCCATTCCGCTTTCTGCATATATACCACGTTTCCATAGCTCTTTTGTTGCATCTTCTAAATCCATTATATCTACTCCCGCAATTTGTGCTGTAACTATTTCTTTTTCAGGAGCTTTAACTTCTTCAGATTGAGAAGTTTCTTTCTTTTCTTTTAGTTTGTTCAATAAAGCATCTAAGTTTGCTTCTTTTGCTTTTCCGTATTCTTTTCTTGCTAATTCATTAACCTCCCCGACTGCTATTTCATAAGCATATTTTAATGAGTTAGCTACTACAGGTGCTCCTGAAGCACGTGATAAGATTAAGATTCTTCTATCATAATCTTCCCCTACACCCGGTCCATAACCATAACCTTGTGCTTCATAATCCCCACCTGTATTAAATGCTGAGAATACTTTCATAAATAAGTTTCCTGTCAATGAATCAACAACCATTACATCTGGTGTTGCCATTAGTAAGTCATTTCCTCTCATTACCGCTCCACCATCTGCTCTTTGAGATGTTGCAAATTCAAAGTCATATCCACTTTCTTTTAATTCTATTAATATTTTCTCTACTTGTCTAGCACCTTCGATATTAGCAATACCTACAGTTGGTTTTTCTATTCCTAATGATTTAGCTGTTGCTATACCATAAATAGTATTTTTAATCATACCTTCTACTCTATTAGTAGAAGAAGTACCTGTTGTAGTCGCTAATAGCATCTCTTTTCCGCGAGATGGCGTAACTACTCTTCCTACTGTTGATACACCTATAGGAAAATTATAATGCATAGTTACACAAGCTGCAATTTCCCCTTTATCAAGTAGGTCTTCCATAATTTTATGTGCTTCTTCTTCATTTTCTGTTTCATAAGATTCAAAACCTTCTTGACCTTGACCTATTAAAACTATATCAAATAAAGAATTTTTCGCTAATGTGGCTCCTTGAAGTAAATTATCTACTCCATGCTCACTCCCCAAAGTAGTTAATCCTACTTTAACTTTTTTACCAAAATTTCCTGTTTCAATCGCATCTGCTACTTCTAGTAATACTTTTGATATAATTTTTTTACTCATAGTACCACCCCTATTCATTAAGCATTTCTTGTGCGATATTTCTCATTGATTCGGCAATAATTTTTCTAATTTCTTCACTAGAAGTGCTATCTTTTTCTTCTAATACTCCACTATTACGTTCTACTACTACTGATACACCGTCGAATAAGTTAGTCATTCTTCCTAAGAATAGACTTCCTTTACCAACGATCATTGCTCTATTTTTATCCCCAGTTGTTAAGTCATCTACTAAGAACCCTACATATGGAACACCTGAAGGAATGTGTCCTTGTGTTGGAGCCCATCCTGGTAGTCCTTTTTCTTCAATAAATGATTTAAGTGATTTTTTGTCAATATCACCTCTCATAGCAGCTAAGGCACCAATCATTTTATAGTTAGATTCTGGCACGTTTCCTGCACCTGCTGCTTTTGTAATATCAGGGTTTTGCATCTCTACTGAGAATACATCTACATCAGTAATTTTTAAGTTTGCTTTTTCTAATGGTTTGGCAACTAACGCCCCCATAACAGCTTGAGGTGAAGATCCTGTTCCTACGTCATGTTTACCTACTAAGTCTGTACGTATAATTGGATTTTTACCATCATTTTCTGAAATCACAACAGCAAAACCACCTACTACGTCTTCTAAGACAGGAAGTCCTTTTTTAACATGGTCTTTTGCATTCATTCCAAGTTTTGCACTAGCACCACCTGCTACCACAAGAACATTTTTGTATACTCCTGCTTTAACTAATGCTGATGCATTGATTAAAGCGTGTGTAGGAGCTGCACAGAAACCACGAAGGTCTGAACCTGTAGCATTAGTTAATCCTACTACTTCTGCTATAGCTTTAGCAAAGTTTCCTCCACCACGTTGGTTAATGTCACCACATGCTTCTTCAGAACATTCAACTACGTAATCAATTTCTTCTGGTTTTACCCCTGTTGCTCTAAGAGCTTCAAGTGCTGAAATTACTCCAGATGCTTTAACTACTAAGTTTTCAAAGATAACATGGGCATTTAAGTTAACATCGACATCATGGGCTTTTTTTACATATCCTACTACTTCTCCATTATGTAATAATGGTTCGTAATCATCTTCTTTATCACTAATGTCGCTTCCCTCTAACTTATCAAAATAAGGAGCTAGCTCTTTGAAATTATCCTCTATTTTTGGACGTACTGACGCGATAAAACTTTCTGAAAGTTTTACTAAATCAAATGCATCACATATTTTCATTAGAGCTAAGAACTCATCTTGTGGAACTATTTGACCAAATTTACCATGGCGTTTCCCTTGTTCATCTTTTATATCATACCAAGGCAATGGATATGATTTTAATTCTTCTGGTGTTTTATTCCCAATATAAACTTGGTTTGGTAAATAGTTTACTACTTCTTCATATGAACGAATGTGTTTACCTACTTCTGCTAAAAATTCTGATTCTGGATGTGTTACTCGCTCAATACTGCAAGTAGATCCATTTTGTTCTATCATATCTGGTGTATGAACAAGAATATATCCTGCTCCTTTAAATACTGGATAACTCATCGTTACTTGTTGCTTGGGATACACAATATGTATCCCAAGCTCCCCCTTCTTTTTTATTTTTATTCAAACACTGTTTGACCATCAACCTCAACTGTTAATGCATGTAATGCTTTATCAACTAGTTTTCTACGTAATTTTTTCTCTTCATCGTGATCTAGTTTAGGATCCCCAAGTGGGTGAGGTATTGCAATTGCAGGAACGATTCTGTTTGCTCCTACAGTTAGAGAAATCGGAACTACTGTACAAATATGCACTACAGGAATACCAGCTCTCTCTATTTCTTTTACTAACGTTGCACCGCAACGTGTACAAGTACCTCAAGTTGAAGTTAGAACAACAGCATCTACGCCATCTACCACTAATTTTTGAGCAAATTCGCTAGCAAAAGCTACTGCATTAGCAACGGCAGTCCCGTTACCAACTGTTGTATAGAATTTTTCATGTAACGATCCAATTACTCCCTCTTTTACTAAATCTCTCATTACATCTACTGGTAATACACGGTCAGCATCTTCATTTGCATAAACTGGGTCGTATCCACCATGTGCTGTTTCGTGAGTTTCAGCTGTTAAATCATCAAAACCTTCTAAACTATATTCACCATATTTTGAAGCAGATGATGATTCAATATGATCAGGGTTCCCTTTAGGAACAATTCCTCCAGATGTAACCAAAGCAATTTTAGCTTTACTTAAGTCTTTAACAGCTGGATTTGGCTCTACTCTGTCAAAGTTAGGCATTGGATATTCTGTTTCAAAGTCTTCACCTTTAATTTTTTTCACAAGCATTTCTACTGCACGTTCAGAACCACGAGTTTCACTGAAGAAGTTTACACGAAGTCCACGTTGGTGATAACCTTCTTCTTTTGGAGATAAGATTTCTTCTCCTTTAGCTAATTTTGCAGCAAATTTTGCAAGTTTTGGTAATGCTTTTCTCATGCCTGCAGCACTATCAGATGTTTCAAGAATATAAACATCTTTTCTGAACATATCAGTACCAGGGTTTTCTTCATACATAGCTGTAACCGCTGGAATGTGTAATTCATCTTGAACAGCTTTTGTTATTGTCCCTGCAGCTACCCCGTAACGTCCTGCATTAAATGCTGGTCCTGCGATGAATAATTGAGGTTCACACCCTTTAATCATCTCAAGAAGTTCTTTTTGAACACTTTCTAAGTTTTCATTGAAATAGCTATCTCCACATACTACTGTAGCTACTACTTCAAAATCTTCTCCCAATTTCCCTTGTAATTGAGTACTAATTGGTGGTAATTCTTTTCTTAATTCAGGTGCTATATGAGCTTGTTCCTCTCCACCAACACCCGCAAAGAATTGGTTTATATAATGTACTACTCTTATTTTAGACATTGTTATTTCCCCCTACTTTTTTATTTGGCACTTAAAAGTTATTCACCACGAACATCTTGCATTTCGCTAGCGATTTCGTCAACTTCTAATACCATTTCCATCATTCCTACTTGATCTTCGTAGATTTCTTCATCGATTTGAGATTTAATTTCTTCTTCTACGATATGATATACAGCTAAGTTTAATTCCACACCTGCTAGTGGGCCTGCAAATGTTGGATCCCCTACTGTAACTGTTTCAGCTGCTAGACCAGCAGCTTCGGCTTCTGCAGCACCTAATAAAACCACAAGATTTTCGTTACCGAATTTTTCGGCAGCTTCTTTAATACGTTTTTGGTTTTCTAGGTCCATAGCGCCGGCAGCCGTTCAGACAAAGCACTCAGTAGATGAGAATACTACCTCTACTCCTTCAATTGGTTTAACACATTCTTCAATAGCTAATCCTGGAATACCGTCACGGTCCCCAATGATTATTACTTTTTTATTAACAAGACTAACCATTATCTTATTCCTCCTTGATAAACTTTATTAACTTTAAATTCTAGATTAGTAAGTTTTTGCACTTAGATATCCAAATCCAGTTTCATTAGTTGCTCCTGTGATTGCTTGGATTTCTACTTCTATTGTTCCATCTTCACGTAGAGAATCTTGGTGTCCACCAGCGATTACATCAACTACTTCAAGATGTCCAATAACTTTATCTAATTTTGGTAATACTACCAATTGGTTAGCATTTCCTCCAGTTACTACCGCATTAGCAGCAACATCAGCATCAGCTAAACTTTGACTTCCTCCATCACGTCCTGCATATTCATCAGTTACGATAACAGTTTTAATTTCTTCTGCTTCGATTTTTTTACAGTTCATGATTAAGTCAGTATCAGGGTTTCCGAATCCTTCTTGTGATACAATTACTGCATCTAAGTTTAGGTAACGGCATAGTTTTGCAGTCCAGTTAGAAGAACGCTCTTTATCCATTAAATAAACATTTTCATTAGTAATTATTACTCCTAAGAAGTTGATTTCTTTACCATGTTTTTTGTATAAATCTTCAATTAATCCATTATTTAAGTGAACATATGTTGGGTTTTTATCACACGCAGATACACAGTTACCACTTACTATAGCTCCATCCATAATTTCTGTTGGATAAAGAATTGTTGGTACTATTTGTTTAGCATCTACTCCATATACATATGTATCATGTAGTAATCCTTGTGTTTGTAACATATACACATATCCTACTTTTGGTAAATCTGGATATTCTGCAATTTGTTCTAACAATGGTTTTGTTTCGTAAACATCAACTTCTTCTGGTTCTAGTTCACGAGCTAATTCTGCAATATATCTTGCAGCTTTGAATCCAATGTAACGAACAGCTTTTTCATGTTCATGTTGTTTAATACCTTCAACAGGTTCTGCAATAACTACTAAGTTATTTGTTTTAGAAAATGGTGTATATTCAGCACCTAATCCTGTCATATCAATAATTCCTTCTTGGAATCCTACGATTTTACCTGTTGTTACTACCGCCATACCTTTAAGAGCAATTGTACGACCTTCCCCTACAGTATCCACTTTAGATAGGATACCAGGGAAGATACCACCACGTCCTTCAACTTTAACACGTGGTTCAATTACATCTTTTACCGGTGTGATACGAACACTCTCTCCCGGACGAGCAATTTCAAGATCAACAGAAGCAATTGCTTCATCTTCCCATACAGCTTTTATTAACTCTTCCTTATTAACATATAATACATTTGCCTCAATTTTTGATTCGTTAGCAAATTGTATGTCTTTGATATGAATCTTACCTAGTTCAAGACGCATACTAAATACCTCCCTATTATATTATTTTTTTTTAGTAATATTTTTTGATCATAGCTTCTATATTTGGAATAGTAGCATCATCTTTTGTTACTTCTTCAAGCTTACTACCATCTTTATATATAGCTAATGTTGGTAACCCTAGTACTTTTTGTTTAATCGCTAAGCGACGTGCTTTTGTAGTATCTAGTGATGTGAATTTAATTTTATCCCCATATTGTTCAGCTAATTTATGCACATCTGGCATTAAAGCTTTACAAGGTTCACATCCTTGGCTCCAAAAGTCTACAAAAATGTATCCTTCGGCTTCTAGTACTTCTTGCTCAAAAGTTTCTTTTGTTAGTTCTAACATGATCTTCTTCTCCTTTACTTATACTTGTAATATGTTTTTTTAATAGATTATTACCGTTATTCAAATTTTTCTGCAATATATTTTTCTGCACGAATCGCTGCAACAGCTCCGTCAGAGACTGCAGTTACTACTTGACGAACATCTTTAACACGACAATCTCCAGCTACATAAACACCTGGAACGCTTGTGCGTGTATCTTCTCCTGCTTTAATATATCCATCTTCTGTCATTTCAACTTTTCCTTCAAATAATTTAGTTTGAGGAATATATCCGATAAAGAAGAATAATCCCATTGTTCCATCTTCTTCATCTGCTTCAACAACATATTCTTCTCCAGTTACTAAGTTTTTAAGCTTAATAGCTTCTAGTATTCCATCACCAATTGCTTCAGTTACAACAGTATTTCCTAAAATTTCAATTTTTGGATTGTTTTTTGCTTTCTCTGCTGTTACTTTTTCACAGCGAACATTTTCTCTACGATAGACAATTGTTACTTTACGAGCAAATTTAGTTAAGAATAAAGCTTCTTCTACAGCACTGTTTGCTCCACCTACTACATATACATCCAATCCTTCAAAAAAGTCACCGTCACATGTAGCACAGTATGAAATACCTTTACTTTCAAGTTCTCTAATACCTGGCGCATCTAATTTTCTAGGAGATGCTCCTGTTGCTATAATAACTGTTTTGGCTGTGTAATCTCCACTTACACATTTAACTACTTTAACATCACCAGTGAAGTCTACATCTAGAACTTCATCTTGTTTGATTTCAGCACCAAAACTTTTAGCTTGCTCAACCATACGAGCAGTTACTCTAGGTCCTGTTGGATCTTCTACAGCACCAGGATAGTTTTCAATCAAGTGAGTAATGGCTGCTTGTCCACCATTTTTTGATTTTTCTAATACTAATGTATTTAGTTTTGCACGTGATGCATATAGCGCTGCTGATAATCCTGCAGGCCCTGAACCTATAATTATTACATCATAATCTCTTGTCATAATTATTCTCCTTTATATTTTTATAGTATTCTTTTTATAGCATTAGATATTAAATCATGATCAATAACACTAAAATCGTCCCTTACGCTTTCAGTCCAGTTTGGAACTCCCCTATTTTTTCTAAACTTTTCAAAAGTCCCTATAGCCTCTGATGCTAAGTTAACTGAATTTAAATCTAAGACATTTCCCTCTTTTATAACGACAGATCTATAGATTGTCTCATTAGGTTTGACACTTCCATAAAGCGGATGTGTAACCAATTCATAATTCCTATACACTAAATCTCTAACTTTTATTAATATATCTAGATAATCAGCATCATAATATTCGATATCTATATCCCTATATTTTTCCGATTTAAATTTAGGATTATTTGTTATTAATTTCATAGCACCCCTCCTTAAAAAAAATAAAAACAGAAAGAAAGCTAGCTTTCTCTCTGTTGACTATAAACTTCAGAGTTCTGTCGAAATACAGTCCCTTTTACCTGAGAATTTCATCGATAATCGCCAAATATCAATTTGTCCCTTCGGTGACTTATGTTCTCTCCTGTATTTTTCAATCAGATTTATATCTTATATAACTATTCTATAACAATTACATAATAATTGAAAGTATTTTCTGAAAAGGCTTACCGCTATCTCTAAAATATATTTGTATTCTCATTTATAAAAAGTATATTTTTATCTCTCTATCTCTATTAGTAAACAAATATACGCCTTAAAATATAAATAATATTTTTTCATTTCCAAAACAAAACTTTATAACCTCTCTTATTGTTGTACAATATAATTCTATAATATTTTAGTACTATTATTTAAATTTTATTGCTTATTGATTATTATTTACATTTGCTATATACTTATATAATAATAACTTTTAATAACGAGAGGGATATTTATGAGTAATACTAAAAAAAGTTTGATTGCAATTCTTATTTGCTATTTTTCATGGGGGCTCTTCCCTATTTATTTTAAACTACTGAAAAGTATTGATGCGTATGAAGTACTTTCACTACGTGTTTTGTGTTCATTTATTTTTATGGTTCTAGTTGTATTAGTTGCCGCAAATAAGAAATTTATTTTTAACGAAATTAAAGAAGTTTGGAAGGATAAAAAAAGTTTTATTCTACTTATAGCAGCTTCTCTATTAATAACTGCTAACTGGTTAACATATATTATTGCAGTAAATAGCAACCACGTTCTAGAAGCAAGTTTTGGTTATTACTTAAATCCAATTGTTACGATAATTTTAGCGGTAGTATTCCTAAAAGAAAAATTAACAAGAGTACAAACAATCGCATGTTTATGTGTAGGAGCATCTTTATTGTACTTATTTATTTCTTTAGGATCATTACCATGGATTTCTATACTACTAGCTTTAACTTTTGGATTGTATAGTTTATGTAAAAAGAAAATTGTTCTTAGCCCTAAAGCTAGTTTACTAGTGGAAACTGCCATAGTATCTCCTATAGCTCTTGTTTATATGTGGTACTTAGGAACAAACAGCAACATTACATTCCATACATATGGGACATCTACTTTAATATATGCATTATTATCAGGTGTAGTAACTGCGGTACCTCTTATGCTTTTTGCAAAAGGTGCTATTGATATTCCTTTATATCTTTTAGGAATACTGCAATACTTGCCACCTACAATGCAATTTTTTATAGGTATTTTTGTCTACGGAGAACAACTTAGTATTCAAAAACTTATTTCATTTGCGATAATTTGGATTGCAGTTATTGTATTTTGCTATTCAGCAGTTACCTCAATGAAAAAACAAAGCATAATAAATAAAAGTCATCAAAAATAATTTGATGACCTTTATTTTTCGAACATAAAAAAACGGAATTTAGAATTCCGTTTTTTCTTTTTTAATTATTAAGCTTCTTTTTTAGCACCTTGTCTAATCATAGAGATACCTGTTAAAATAACAACCCCGATAATTACCCAAGTAAGTACTTCTAGTGGCATACTCTTAACTAATGTGTAAGCTACAGTTACCCCTATAACTCCCCCAATAGCGATAGCTATAGAACCTTTTCTAGCGTAGTTCCCAGCTTTAATGAACTCTGGAGAACCGATAGCCATTAAACCAGCACAAGAACCCATCATAATTGGGAATGCTACTAATGGGCTTAGTCCTAACATATAAACCATAGCCATACATGGTGCGTATAGTCCAACACCAGCCATCATAAGAGCCCCAAGAATAAAGTTACCTACAACACCGATAACAAGTTTAATACCTGTTAATCCTACTGCTTCGTTACCTGCACCTAGAGCTTTAAGCCAACCTAGTTGCCCTGACATCATTAAGAATGCAGTTACGATTAAACACACACCCATAACAAGTTGGATTTTTTTCTCAGGAAGTTTGTTTACTATTCTTGCTCCAACTAATGCCCCTATGATTGCAGCTGCGATCATTGAGAATAAAGTAACACCTTCAACTTTTACCCCTGTTAAGAATAAGAAAGCTTCCATTAATACCGGCACTGTGTGTGCAACGTTTAATGTTCCAGGGATTTTTTTATCTGTGTCTAAAAATTTTGTAACTTTGAATAATAATGTTGTTGGTGCAAAACTTCCGATACCTAATGTATCGAAAAAGTCAGTTACTAATCCAATGAAAAACCCAAGAACAGGATTTTCTTTTCCTAAATCATCTTTATGTTTAACTACGTCCATTACAAATGAAGCTAAGAAGAATATTCCCCCTGCTCCTAATATTACTAATAATACCGTTAATAAATTCATATTGTCTACACTCCTATCCTAATAAGAATCCGTAAGTTAATGCATCATCTGGATCATATACATAGTTACTGAATCCTAAGATGTATCCAGAACCAGTAATTTCTGGGATGATTGCATCAAAGTCGGCTAATTTTCTTTCTTCTACTATTCTACCTTTGAATAAAGTACCTAAGATACTTTCATATACGAATGGTTCACCTGGTTTAAGCTCACCTTTAGCGTATAATGTAGCTAATTTAGCTGAAGTACCAGTTCCACATGGTGAACGGTCAATGTTACCATCTCCGAATACTACAACATTTTTGTAAGTAGCTTCTGGGTGAGAAGGTTTGTCATAAATTTCAACTAAGTCTACAGATTTAATGTGTGATAATGTTGGATGTTGAATTTCGATATTTGCATTAACTGCATCGCGGATTTTAAGACCAGCTTCTTTTAATTTAGAAGCATTTTCAGGTTTAACTTCTAATCCTAATTGGTCAGCAGAAAGAATACAGAAGAAACTTCCTCCGAATGAAATATCAAATTTGATGTGTCCAACTCCTTCAACATCTAATTCTAAATCGCGTTTGTATAAGAATGATTCAACATTTTTGAATGAAACTTCTTTTACTTTTGCTCCGTTATCTTTTAATTTAGCTGTTGCATAGATAAGTCCAGCTGGTGTTTCAACTACTACTTCTTTTTCAGTAGCACCTTCTTCAACATCAACCATACCAGTTTCTACAGCTGCTGTTACCGCTGCGATTGTGTTGTGTCCACACATGTTTAAGTAACCACCAGTATCCATGAAGATTAAAGCGAAGTCTGCTTCTTCTTTTGTTGGAGGTAATAAGAATGCTCCAAACATATCTTGGTGTCCACGTGGCTCAAACATTACAGATTTACGTAGATCATCTAAATTGTCAATAAGATATTGTTTTTTCTCAACTATATCTTTACCAGGAATTTTTGGAACTCCCGCTGTTACTAGACGTGCAGCTTCCCCAGCTGTATGCGTATCTATAACTGAAATCATTTTATTTAGTTTCATAATAATTCACTCCTTAAGTTATTTGTTATTTATTACTTGCGTCTTGACGCATTTTTAATTTTAATAGTGCTAAAGCTTTTCTTGCATCAGAATAATCAATATTATTTTGACAAACTACCTCAGTTTCATTACCTTCTTCAGACTTATTAAAGTCTAATACGTATTTTGTATATTGATTTTCCACAACAAATTTATGTTTACCCATAAATTTTAATCCCACTATGGAAATATCACGTTCCCCAATTTCAAACATAGTGTTGGCATAATCGACATCACTATTACCCCAACCATCAGCTGAAATAATAGCCCCCTCTGTACGCATAGCCTCTAACCAAACAGCTGTACGCCAACCTACAAGGTGTTTTAATCTATTATCTTGTGGTGTTCCTACAACAACAACTCCTTGGAAATCGATATCTGGATCATCTGCCAGTGTATCTAATAATGGATCTCTAAAGTGATGCAAACTTGTTTCTTTTGTAGATGGTCCTATCCCCATAATAACACCCCTTCCTATACCATTGCTCTTATAGCACCGTCACGATATTCGTTAGGTGTTAATAGAACAGGCATATTATTCATATCTATAATTGAAATACCTTTATCTATACCACTTGGTTCTAAAGGAAATAACTGATTATCATACATCATACCTTGACCAGCTACTTCTTTCACTAAAGCAACCTTTGGTTTACCTGGATTTTGTTTATTATAAAATTCGTGAACCTCATCAGCATCTCGACCACTAAGAACTTTCATAACTTCTCTTATATTTTGTAAATATACATCAGAAAGTTCAAAGATTGAGAATGCTAAATGACGATCAAAATCAATCTCAGGTTTAATAATAACATCTATATGTATTAAATAATCACTATCCGCTGGAGAACCAGCCTTATTTAATACTAACTGTTCTTGCAAAATACCTTCAGATGAACCAAATTCATGCATCTGTTTCCCTTCAGTATTAGCACCAGTTAATAACATATATACTCCCGTTAAGGTATGTGTTATTCCTTCCCCAAGACGACCTATAACTTTTGTTGATATTGGTACTACATCCATTATAGTATTAACATAAAAATTATGTTCTCTAGGTTTTATTATCTTAACCTCTACTTTTTCAAAGACATTTTTATCATATTCTATTTCTGTAGGAATAGTTAACTGACTATTTTCAATTTTAACCTTCTTACCTAATGCAACATCTTTCATATGAAATGCCTTTATTTGTAATTTTTCTTTTGGCATAGTCATCATCCCTTACTATAAATTTTCTGTAATGAAACAGCAACCAATCTGTTTTATAGTACAGTTTGTGTAAAAAATGGAGAGGGACTTTCGCCCCTCTCCGGAATTCTCCTACACGTGAGCGATATACTCAAATGGTAGAGGAACTATTTTACCTGAACTTGGTATTTTAACTAGTTGCTCTAATGTTGCTT
>ERZ773180.247-NODE-247-length-36226-cov-9.449642_pt1 | contig 36226 bp, 47 predicted proteins | sample MGYA00511080_ERZ773180 | MGnify/ENA primary metagenome ERZ773180 (study PRJEB29015, sample SAMEA2738175) | human oral metagenome | biome: human oral; feature: human-associated habitat; material: saliva | place: China | collected 2178 ... | reverse complement strand
TTTGATAATTATATCACGTAAGCACTTTCATTAATTCCTAATTTTTCATAAAATAATAAAAGAAAGAGGTTATTTATGAGTGAAATTGTGCTAGCTTCGCAAAGTCCACGAAGAAAAGAGTTGTTAGAGAAAACAGGATTCTCGTTTATCTGTGATCCAGCTGATATTGACGAGACAATAAATCTAGAGGCAGACCTTGTTGAAGAAAGTAAAAACTTGTCCCGTCGAAAGGCAGAAACTGTATTGGAACGACACCCTGAAGCTATCGTTATTGGCAGTGATACTTTGGTGTTATGTGATAACCAAGTCATGGGAAAACCAGAAGGTGATGCAGATGCTTTTCAGATGTTAAAGAAGCTTCAAAATCATAAGAGCCAAGTTCTAACCAGCTTATGTATCATTAGTAAAAAGAAATGTTTTACATACGCGTGTATCACGGATGTATATTTCTCAAAAATGAGTGATGAAGAAATATGGAATTATATTCATACAGGGGAAACAGCGGATAAAGCAGGAGCCTATGCAATCCAAGGATTTGGTGGCAGATACATCAAAGAGATTCATGGGGATTATTATGCCATTATGGGCCTACCTTTACAGGTTGTTTATGATGAGTTGAAAAACAGTACTGATTATTGATTTTTAGGTGTAGTTTGTTATTATATAAAGGCTATGCCGCTTTAGTATAGTGGTAATACGCATCCATGGTAAGGATGAACGAGCAGTTCAATTCTGCTAAGCGGCACTTTATAAAGAAAAAGCCCTATTTTATGGGCTTTTGTTATTTACTGGCCCCTTTTTGGCCCCCTTTTATAAATTTTCCGATGATTTGGAAGAGGCGAGTGAGGCAATTTTTGAATTTAATTCTTTCGTGGCCTTATCAATAACATGAGTATAAGTCGACATCGTCGTGGCCACATTGCGGTGGCCTAAGCGACTAGAAACAGCCACAACCGAAATCGTAGGATCATTAAGAAGCATGGACGCGTGAGAATGACGCAGGTCATGCAGGCGAATTTTTTTAACCCCAGAGCGCTCTATAAATGAGTTAAAGCGGTCACTAATAGATTGAGTAGCAAGAGGCTGCTTTCCACCAAAGAGATAAGGGCCGCCAGAACGCGCACAGACAGCCTCCAGTTCCTGGAAGGTTAATTCATCCAGGACAATCGTCCGGACGCTTGCTGCGTTCTTTGTAGGCCCTATACCATCAATCCTACGTCGAAATGATTTATTTATTTTTACGCGATTGCCAGGCAGCAGGTCGTCGCATGTTAGAGCCATCGCTTCACCGCGACGCATTCCAGACCAAAAGAGCAGGCGAAACAATGCGTGATAAACAGGATGGTCAACAACAGAAATAAATTGATTGAATTCGTCGACCGTCCACACCTGCATAGTTTTAACTTCATCCGGCCGTTTTTTGAATGGCCGTAAGATTGCAGCTGGATCCTGTAAGCCATAAGCCTGGAACCCAAAGTGAAAAATAGACTTGCACAGCGTCAATATATTATTTTTTGTTGTGCTGGATAATTCTTGCTCCGACAACCAAACGCGCCAGGTTTGCATGATAGGCTTCGTGATGTCGCGCACATCAAGCGGAAGAAGCGTCGCCATATATTTATTAAGACGGCGGTCGCGAAGATCACGCGTTGAACGCGTCACCTCCAGAGTATCGAAATAGGTTGTAGCAAGGGCCTGGAAGTCAAAGACATTCCGGCATAATTTATCGCGCGTTTCACGTTCCCAGGCATGCGCCTCGCGTTTGGTAGAGAAGCCACGTTTACGTTTAGCGCGTTGTTTTCCATCCTGGTCGCGATATTTCACCTGGGCATAATATTTTTTAGTTTTTGGATCTAAAATAACTGACATAATAACCTCCGTTTTTGTTTGACAGAACCGGCGGTCTATGTTTGTATTAGGAACATAGAAAGGTTACTGGTCAAACCTTTTCTGGCAAGAAAAAGCAGAATTTATACGCGTGTGTTTCCATCTAAGAGAATGCACAGTTTAAATTCTACTTTTTATTTTTTAATATATTAGTGCTTCCCTGGTTTAAATTTGTGGCCACAATTCAGGCATGTACAGGTGATTTTATTTTTTCCAATACCACCAGCCAATAATCCAATCGGTCCTGCGACGATAGCACCAACAGCCGCCTTCCCAATTCCTACACCTTTTTTATTTGCCGTGATACTTGTAGATCCGCACTTCGGACAGCAAGCAATGCCGTTTTTTCTGTTTTCTGCAATTCGTTGACGCTTAGCTGCACCAGGCAAGGCAGATTTAAAATCATTCATAGGCTTTTGGAAATCTTCCACTTTCTCTGCGAAAGATTTTTGCCTTTCTGTGATTTCTGCGTGACCGGTTGTTGCTTGATTCTTGCTGCCATTCTTGACAACAAGGTAGATGATTACTGCTCCGATTAAAAGCCCCAAGATAAAACCCATAATTCAATCCTCCTTATTTTCTAATTATATTTGGTTAAATCTTCTTCTAATTTCTACAACTTCACCGATGATAATAACAGGTTTATCCTCCACATCTTGTGGGCTGAATATCATAGGCTGAAATGTTGGATTGTAAGGCATGAGAGTAATGCCGGCATCGTTGATAATAAGACGCTTGCAAGTCGCATCGTCACCATTCACTTTTACGATAGCAATTTTGCCAGAAGCAACGACAGGGCCGTGCTTCACTATGAGGATATCACCATCGAGGATATATGGCGCCATTGAGTCACCTTTTGCGATTAAGCCAAAGTGACCAGTTGCCTGGCTAGGAACAACATCTATCCATTCGATTATATCTTCTATTGCCTCGATAGGTTCACCGCAAGGCACAATGCCGAGAACTGGTATTTGAGGAGCATGCGCAGGAGAAGCTGCAGCAAGTTCGTCGCTGGCCATTTTCTTATATAATTCTACCAATTCAAAGTTTGATAGTTCAGAAATAGGAGGAACCTCCGTGTCGATATTTCTGGCAATGAAGAAATCATAAGCACGCGTTATATCTTCATCGTCGACCGTAATAAAGTCGTCGTTTTCAGCATAGGCAACAAGGCCCATTAAGCGCTGTGGATCCATATTCATGCCTTTAGCCAATTTCTGGATGATTGCAAGTGATGGAATAACACGCTTGCCGGTATTTTCCGGAATAGTGTCATTTTCGAGGACGGAAACGTAGGAACGACTGAGGCCACAAAGGTCGGCGAAGTCGCGGACGGATAATTTGTGATTTTTTCTGTAATTCTTAATCAAATCCGACAGTTTCATTTTTATATCCTTCTTTCGACCACATTTTACAACATTGTCCAAAATTTTGGTAGAAAGTTGTTGACAAAATAAGTCCAAAATTTTAGACTGTAAACACAGGAGGTGAAAAAGTGAAGTACAAGATTAAAGAACTTCGAGAAAAAAAGGGGATATCCCAAGACGAGTTGTCGAAATTATCCGGCGTCAGCAGATCGCTGATAGCAGAGCTGGAGGGCAATGCAAAGTACAGTCCGACGGTTAACACATTACGAAAAATTGCGGATGCACTAAACGTTAAAGTCCAGACTCTTTTTTTGCAAGAATAGTCCAAAATTTAAGACAAGATAGAAAGGAGGCAGCATGAGAGAAGCAACCACAACAACGGCTCGCGAAGTAATCGGAAAAACATACCTAAGCATAACCGATGTACAAACAGTGCTCGGAATGACGAGAGAGCCTGCGAGAATTCTTTTTCAAAAAGTGAAAGCACGAGAAAAAGAGAAGCTGGGAGAATTCGACGTCTGGCCGAACATGATCCAGAAAGAGAATCTACTAAAAGCGATACACATAACGCAGGACAACTTGATGAAAGACATACAGTTGCGAGAAACGCACGAAAACAAAAAAGCGCCAGCCGACCAAGACGAGCGCTAATTCGATGAAGAATATCATCGAGCATATTTTAACACAAAAACAGAAAAGAGGAAAAAAGAACATGATCGAGGCAATTTATAAAGACGGAAATACATCGCTAAAAGTGAAAGGTACAGACGAAGAAATCGTACACGAATTCGCTACAATTCTAAACCAATTGGATGAATTGGAAAATATTAAGCCAATTGTAAAAGTAATGTCGAAAGCAATTTCAAAAGACCAAACCAAAGTCGAAAAATACAAAGTAGGAAAAAAGGAAACTATCGTACGGTTATTAGAATTGATGGAAATTTTGGACGAAGTTAAAAAAGCGGTAATTGAGTATGCAAGCCAAAAATAAAATGAAGAACTTAATCGGAAGAATTGAAGAGTTTGCGGTTTATGGAATGTTCCTGCTGTTCTTAATCAAAGCCTTCACATTCGCGGTAGGGATTGACCTATGGTAAGAATTGCCGGTGGGATTGAAATACCTACAGAGTGGGCCAAGAAAAAAACAATCCTGGAAATGAACGAGGCCCAGGGAAACAAACTCAATGAACGAATGCTCCGTAAATGCATACAGATTTTTAACCAAGCCTACGATAACAGAAACAACAGAGAGTACGTAGTTCATAGCTGCACATTAGGGTACAAAATCACGACAGACACGGAAGAAATCAAGCGGTCAATAACAGACAACGACAGACGCGCAATAACCATGCTGCAGCAAACGAGAAAGGTCAGAAACCTGTTAGGAATGAAAGACCAAATATCAATGATTAACGATTTATAGAGCAATTTAACAAGAAAGGAAAAATCAATAAATGAAATTAAAAAAGGTCATAATTGACAATTTCAGAAACATAGCACATGCAGAACACAACCTCGAAGATTTGAACATTTTTCAAGGGCCAAACAGACAAGGAAAAACAAACACCATCCTGGCCATCTACTGGGCGATAACAGACTTCTTGATGGATGGATCAAGCGACTTCGCAAGTTTTAAACCACTAGACGACACCAAGAAAAAGGTGAGCGTCGAGTTAGAATTCGACACATTCAAACTTAAAAAAGAATTCTACGAAAAATGGACGAAAACACGCGGAAGCGAAGAAGAAACAATGACCGGCCACAATACCGATTATTACATAGATGACATTAAGACAAAGGTAACAGACGCCAAGAAAGAACTAATGCAAAAGTTCGGAATTGACGGAAAAACAGACATTGCCAAATTCGACCTACTTCGCGCAGTTCTTGATCCATACTACCTAGCAAAAAACGACTGGAAAGTAACGCGCCAATTCATCATCGAACTTGTAGGCGACGTAGAAAACACGGCAGTCATTAACGATAATCCAGAGTTAGAACCGGTTGCAAATAGACTGGCGCAGGACTGGTATGACACAGACAAGTCAAAGAAATTCTACAAGCAGCAGATTAAGAATTCTAACGAGGATATAACACGCTTGCAGGGCCAAATTGAGGGATTGGAAATGGTCAAAGACGTATCAGCAGACGACCTCAAAGCAGCCCAAGCAGAGATTGAAAACATTGATGTAGCGATTGCAAATACAAAGGCCGGAAAGAAAGACACAACGATATCCGACACGATCCAAAAAGAGCTTCAAAAATTGCAACAGTTAGCGATTGAAGAGGAAACGGCAGAGAGGGCCGAAAATGATGCGCAGAACGCAAGCGTAAGAGAAGAAAGAGCAATCATTCAAAACAAAATTGCAGCGGCGCAGAGAGCGAAAGACGAAGCCAGAAACGAAGCAATAAGAGTAGAAAATGAACTGGCAGATATCGACATGCAGACAAACAGAACAACGCTCGAAATTGCTGACAAGGAAAAGCGTATCGAGAGATTAAGAACTGAATACATCGCAACAAAAAACCAGGCAATCCAGACCGAAGAAGTTGCGTGTCCGAATTGCGGCCACGTCCTAAACCAGGAAGCAATCGAGGCGGAGAAGCAGCGACATAACCAACGCCTGGAGCAACTAGCAGCGGACGGAAAAACGGCCACGTTAGAATTGCAGAATTTACAGTTCAAACTGAAAGAACTTCAAGAAAGAAGCCGCGAAATTGAATTAAAGCAGGCTCCAGCAAGGGCGGAATTAAACAGAGCCAACGAGAACCTGCAAGCATACGAAAACGAAGTACATGCAATCAAGGAAAAACCATTCATCGCAAGCGCCGAGTTAATCGCATTAAAAACACAAATAGCAGACACGCGCAGAGAGCTGGAAAATCAGCGAATGATTGAAGCACAGGACAACAGCGTAAGCGAAGCAATTGCAATGCTACAAGCGAAGAAAGAACTACCACAGCAAGTGTTGAACCAGCACCATGCATTCACGGCAAATCAAGCGCAAATCGGAAAGATTAAGGCACAGATTACAGCAGAACAAAAGAACCTGGTCACATGCGAGCAAGCGGTCGCATTAGTAGAAAGATTTATCCAATTAAAGCTGCAAGCATTCCAGGCACGCATTGAGTCGGTTTTCGGAACAAAGGTTCGCTTCACATTGATAGAAAACAACATCAAAGAGGGCAGTTGGAACGAGGTGTGCTATCCATCAGTATGTGACAAGGAAACGCCATTCCTGAATGGATCCGGAAGTGAGCAGATCATTACCGGCATTTACATAGCCGAATGCATCAAGAAAAAACTCGGCATTGAAGATTTACCATTCATCTTTGACGAGTGCGACAAGTTAGATACACAAAGCCTCAAGGCGTTGGAAACTAACGCACAGATCATCACGACAAAGGTAAACGATGTACAGCACAAGAAACTAACGCTAGTAGCGAAGAAAGGTAAATAAATAACATGACACATAATAATACACCTGCAGCAACACAGAGTAATAACCAACTAAGTTTCAAATCAGCAACAGGCCTCGGAAAGGCGCAAGAATACTACATGACAGAAGTTGGAACCATCGCAAATAACAACAAGGTAGCGCTAGACGCGGAACAAGTCACATGCGGAAACAACATGATCTCCGCAATGTTCAACCAAGCAGCAAAAGCTGGCGCTTCATTGAAAGATTTTGACAGAAACGAGATTATTCAAATTTTGCAAAAAGCAACCATGCTCCGATTGAACGTAGCGGCAGAACCACACGAGTGTTATTTGATAACAAGAAACCAAAAAGTGGGCGACTCCTGGGTTAAGAAATTCGAGTTCGGAATTGAGGGCGACGGCAACGACAAGCTGCTTCGCAAATACGGAGTCGACGTAAAGAAAGTTCATAAATTCTGGGTTGTAAGAGAACACGACGAGTTCACATATCCAAGTTTTAACGGCCTAGAAATCACACCACCAACATGGAAGCCAAAAGACTACTACGGAAAGGCTGTGAGAGTTGTATATCCAATCGAAAAAACAGACGGAACAATTGAGTGGAACATTGCAGAACGCGAAGAAGTCAAGATCAACCTACTAGCGCATATCAATCAAAACGTCATGAAAAATAAAGACTACACAGAAGCAACACGCGCCAAGTTGACCGAACGCATTGCGAATATGACGCTTTACGAATTATTCGCAGACCAGGAGTGCTTAAAAATTATGAGTCCAGCATGGGCGTCACCACACAGCAGAGAAAGCATGATCCTGCGAAAAATGAGAAACAACGCAACACGTCGCTATCCAAAGGAGTTTAGTTCAGCATTCCAAGAATTAACATACACTGAAACAATCGACGAAACGCCACGTGACGCGCGTATTGACGCAGAAGCGGCGCTTGAAGCAGAAGTCGAACAACACGCCGGCACGGAACAAATCACGCATACAGTGCAATTTGATGAAGCCACAGGCGAGGTTATCAACGAAGTAACAGAAGAGCCAAAGAAAGAAACACGTACAACCGCGAAGAAAGCAACAGCAAAGGCAGCAGCGGCAGAAACAGTACAGGAAATCACTGCAGACGACTGCCCATTCTAAGGCATTGAATAGAGAGGACGCGAAAATATGAAAATGATATGTTTCGGAAGTTCCTCTGCAGGAAATTGTTACTACATCGAATTGCAACGCAAAGGCGCCCAACCTCCGGTCAAATTAATCCTGGAGGCTGGGTTGCCATACCGAGAAATAGCCGCAAAGGCAGCAATCAACCAGGTCAAGTTGGCAGAGATTGACGGCGTCCTGGTTACACACGGCCACGCAGACCACTGCCGGTCGGTAGAAGATTTCAAACGCAGAGGCGCGAGAGTTTACGCCAATCAATACATTACAGCAGGAGATCCAGAAACAACGCTAAAAGCAGGCACAACAAAGGTTATCGCATTAGATACGACAGTTATCCCGTTCGAGGTAGAACACGACGCCGAAGAACCGCTGGGCTTCGTTATAAGCACAGGAGCAGAAACAATCCTGTTTGTTAATGACTCCAAGTTTTACAAGGCCAAAATGGACGGATTGCAGTTTGACTACGTAATGATTGAGGCCAACTATGACGGACAGGTATTACACTTCGCACTAGAAAACGCAAAGGCAGAACACGACGCAAAAAACGTGTACAGATACGAGCGAATAATTAACAGCCACATGAGTTTAACAAATTGCATAAAGCACCTGGAGCGATTAGATCTAACAAAATGCAAGGCGATATTCTTAATGCATTTAAGCGATAGACACGCGCAGCAATTTAAGTTCAAAGAAGAAGTACAGAAAGCAACAGGCGTTCAGACGTTCGTCTGTAAGAAAGCAGGAGGGATGATCTGATGGCAGAAAGAAGAATGTTTGCAAAAACAATAATCGATAGTGACGCATTTCTCGATATGCCGGTTACAGCAAGGCTCTTATATTACGATTTAGGCATGCGAGCGGATGATGATGGGTTTGTAAATTCACCAAAAAAGACAATGCGTATAACAGGCGCGTCAAGCGACGACATGAACATCCTGATCATGAGAAAATTTATAATCCCATTCGATAGCGGAGTGGTTGTAATTAAGCACTGGAGAATTCACAACTACATCCGAAAAGACACGTACGTCGAAACAAAATACAAAGACGAAAAAGAGCAGCTGATGCTCGATGAAAACAACGCATATACAGCCAAAAAAATGCAGTTGTTACAACTTTGTGACGAATACGTGAACGAGCCGTCGACACAGGTTAGGTTAGGTAAGGATAGGATAGGTAAGGATAGGATAGAAAAGAATATAGGGGATGCAGATGCACCCCACACGCAAGAGGAACCTATTATCCAAACCGAAACCAGCGATGCTGCTGCAGGCAAAAAAAGAAAACAGTTCAAAAAACCTACAGTTGCAGAAATCGAAAAGTTTGCCCATGAATTAAATCTTACAAATCTGGATCCGCAATATTTCTATGACTATTACGAAAGCAATGGCTGGATGGTTGGTAAAAATCACATGAAAGACTGGAAAGCAACAGCCAAAAATTGGAACAGGCGTCAATTCAGCACAAGCAGACAGAGAGGCAATGTGATTAAAATGCCTGACTACATGAGAGAGCAGGTTGATGCAAAGACGTTCGGAGATTTGGAAAAAGAGGGGAAGTGCCCATTTTGATTAGTCAAAAGACAATAAACTTTTTCAAGCAAACAACGCCCCAGTTAGACTTCCAATTACACTTTCAAGATTTCACAGACGACCAAGTTCGAAAGGCATACGCAGCGTGCCGGCCAAATACAGCGTGGGGATTGCTTGATTATCTGTATGAACATGCAACGGATAACGAAGTTAAAGCACATATCACAGGTTTCAAAGACTACGCACACAGAAGAAACGCATTGATGAGATGTGCCGCAATCATTGCTTCACATGACGCAGGAACCAAAGAAGAGCTGCAAACCTGGTGGAACACATACGCAGATCCAGATAATCCACTAACAGAAACAGAAGTACAGACGATATGGAGAAAGGACTAAACCATGAAAAAGGAATTTATAATCAACGACAGAAAGAATAATCAACGCTTTAGAATTTCAGCAAACGATGAAAAGATTTATATCCGCGAGGAAAACCCAGAATATCCATTCAACACAATCGGACGAGTAGCGGTGGATAAGGCGGCATTAATCCAGGCGTTAATGGAAATTGAAACAGACAAGGCGGTGGGGAAGCATGCCAGAAGTTAGCGCAGAACAAGGCGACAAAATCCCAAGCCTGCCGGTTGAAGCAAGAGCAATCCTGCACCGATACAAAGAAATACATAACTGTGTAAAAGTCACGCTGGTGAGCGATAGCAATTTGTTAGAATTCGACCGCCAGCGCATGATCCACAAGCCGACGAAGCACGGAATAGAGGAGCGCGTTTATTACGATGAACACATTTATCTGCAGGTAAGAAAAAACGGAGAATTCAAAGCAATGCAGAAGCACACGACATACCTGGTCGATGACTTAATTAAGGCACCGTTCGTAATGACAGACCAGGAGTACGTCAATTATTACGGATATACCAGAGAGGAAGTGGCAGCATGAAGCAGAACGAAAAGAAGAAAAGAAATAATCTCGAATTGATTTATCTGGACGGCGGTTATTACGCCGTCCAGGATGACAACGGCCAGTGGCTAGTTATGAAGAGAACGCAAGGGCTAAAAGGGCCGAAGTTCATCGCACAGCGACAATGCGGTTCATTGAACGCATGCCTCGAAGATGTCTATGCAATAAGAAAAATGCAAGGAAACGAAAAGGCAGCTGCAGAAATTGCTCGTCGAATGATTTATCCAGAAATTCAAAAAGGGGGAAAATATGAACAAAGCAAATAAAACATCAACAGAAGAAAAGACAGCAAAGACATCATTACTAAAGCCATTCCCGTTTATTGAAAAGGAAAAATATTTATTGAAATTAAAAAACGACAAATATGTCGTTGCGTATTGGGAAAATGGTGAATTTATTTTGGATTATGATTCAGATTATGAAAACAGTTTTATCGATGAAGAAATCGAAAGCCTTATTGCTTTGAAGGACTTAGGGCTATGAAGAACAAAGACAAGTATTCTCTTGATAAGTTGACAATTACAGTCACATACACAGCAATAGGAACTGCAGAAGTCAAAGTTTCGGATGGCTTAAATTGTATTTTTTGCAGATGTTACAACACCGAAGAGTTTACACCACAGTGGACAATTGATTTCGCAAAGTGGCTAGAAAAGAAATATTATCCGACAATCCTAACTGAAAAAGAAAAGGCTTATTTATCAGCGGTGATAAAGCCATATAGACATAGCGTGATGGGAATAAAAAAGGATAGCATACAGGGATATAGTCGAGAATGGATAACAATCGAATATTCTGACGAAACAAGCAAAACCTACGGCTATGGAATTGCAACACTTCCAAATTTCAAGTTTGGTACAATGTACAAGGGGATGGAAGCAAATAAGTTATATTCATTGAAGGAGCTGGAATTATGAGCAAATATATAGTTCCAATGGAAATCCCGAAATATTGCAGTAATTGCCCGTTTGGACATTTACGTTATCAATTCCCTTTTTGGTCAAGAGAAGCAATATTTGACCCGATTGATAAGAAGTTGAACAAGCCAGATACATACGGCTACGTTTGCAAGATTGATTTTGAAGAAAACGGAAAATATACAAAGGTCATGCGTGGAGAATTAAAAAAAGGTGAAATAAAAAAACCTAATTGGTGCAAATTGAAAGTGGTGAAATAATGGCGATGAATAGCAGAGCAGCAGAGGTTCACCACCAACTGCAGAACTTCCGCCAGAACATAGAACGCATGCTGGATGCAGGCGATCAATATGCCGAATACAAAATAAAAACGACCACAGCCAAAGGAAACCAACCGCGATCAGAACAGGGAGCCTCGAGCGGTTTTTCGCAAGGGCCGACGCCTGGCGAGATAGAAGCGCAGCTTGAAAGATTGTACAGGAAGAAGATCCAGGCAGAGGAAAATGTAAACGACGTCGACCGCATGCTTTACGGATTGACCGATGAAGAGATAGAACTGCTAGAAATGATTTACTGGGATAAACTGCCGGTTAGAGCAATAGCCGAAGCGTTGATTATTACCATACCGGGCGTCTACTGGCGCCGCAACCATATCCTGGATAAAATGGCCGAAAGACTATAAAATTAAAGTTAAGTTTTTGTGTATAATGGTCATGAAGAGAAAACATCTGCAATCTCTTCAAAAGTTGATTATCTGGCATAGACAATCAAATCCTTTCTAAAATTGCAATCGTTCAGAAAACACTAGAAGCCGACAGGAAGAAGAACCTGCCGGTTTTTAGTTTCTGTTTCATGTTGATATTTGTAGAAAGAATTATCAGACCACGAAAGCCGCAAAAGCGGTTTTCTAACCCTCCTTTAGTCGGCGTGTTTGGAGGTCTGACAAGCACAGGCTCCGGCAATCTCCTCGTTGCAAAACACCATGATCCGGAGCAAAGCGCGAAGCCACCAGGCAGGTGGACGTGAAACCCACGACCAAATCGCACAGATCACGAAGCAAGCCTCCAGCGTGGTCGATTTTGAATGTAAATAACGCCAAAAAAGGGCGATAAACGGCATAAAAGTGCCAATAATTGAGTTAAAAAACATAGAAAAACATAGTCAAAACAAAGAAAAAGACGCTTCAGCGCCATAATTGGAGGTTACAATATGCAAATTAAACATCAAAATCGAAGATCCAGACAAGAAAGAAAACAGAGAGGTAACCTCTGTGGAAATAAACAGCGCGTCGCAAGCAGAAACGCACGAAACAGCGCGAAGTTGGACGAGTACGAGGAAACACCCATCCACGAAAAGTATACCGCCGAGAAACAAACAGAAATGAGTCCGTGCTTTCATTGCAGATATAGCGAACCAGGAACCGTACACATGTGCCCTGGCGTAAGATGTGCAAAATACAAAGCCTGGAAGCATACATATTTGCAGCAAAGATAATATTAAGTAGTAAATATAAGTATTTATATATAATTTATAAATATATACTATATAGGCGAAAAAATTAAAACCTGGCAAGCAGCAAGAAACAAAAACAAAGACCAGGAACAAGAAGCAAAATCAAAAAATAAAATCGTGAAACAAAACCGTGGAACACAGAAAAGGCAACAAAGCCAGAACAAGTGAGCTGCGGTTTTTCAATACAGAAAAAGCGGAACTGACTAAAAGTCAAAACATAGATAAACGCGAAAGAACAAAAAGTAGTCGCGTGATTAAGTTCTGCACTAAAAAAGAAAGGATGCACCAACGAATGAGTCAAACCGAAGAAATCGTCTATCTGCAGACGGAAGATATACACCCATACCAGAAGAACCCACGCCAAAATGAAAAGGCGGTTCCGTACGTTGCAAACTCCATCCGCGAGTTCGGGTTTAAGGTTCCGATTGTCGTGGACGAAAGCCACACAGTGATATGCGGCCATACCAGACTAGCAGCGGCAAAGAGCCTCGGCCTAGAAGAAGTGCCATGTATCGTTGCGACAGACCTAACGCAGGAGCAAGTGCAGGCGTTCAGATTGGCCGACAACAAAGTCGCAGAGATTGCCGAGTGGAACGAAGAGTTGCTACAGGACGAGCTGGAAGATTTAAGTGACATATTCGACATGTCAGACTTTGGATTCTTTGACGGCCTAGACCAGGAAGAAGAACCGGAAGCATACGAGGATGACTACGATCCAGAATTAACCGCAACGCCAAATGCGGTGCTGGGCGATATATACCAGTTAGGCGAACACCGCCTTATGTGTGGATCCAGCACAGACGCAACAGACGTCGAGCAGTTGATGAATGGCGAGGTTGCAGATTTATGCATTACAGATCCACCATACAACGTCGACTATCACAGCAAGGTAGGAAACATCATGAATGACAGTATGTCGGATGATAACTTCTTTAACTTTCTGACAGATTTCTACAACAATATGCTGAACAGTCTTAAAGCAGGAGGCGTGTTTTATATCTTCCACGCAGACTCAGAGGGTGCAAACTTCCGAAGCGCTCTAAAACGAGCGGGGGGGGGTAGTCAGAGAGTGCTTAATCTGGGTTAAAAATAGCCTAGTTCTTGGGCGCCAGGACTATCACTGGAAGCACGAGCCGTGCCTTTATGGTTGGAAAGATGGAGGTGCACACTTCTTCATTGACGACCGTTCACAGACAACAGTCATAGAAAACGAGATGAACTTCAGCAAGATGACTAAGGCACAGCTGATTGAATACATCAAAGAACACCAGGACGATGGAGCAGCAAGCACAATCATTCACGAGGATAAGCCGGCCGCCAACGATTTGCACCCAACAATGAAGCCGGTCAAACTAATAGGACGTCTGATGGCAAACAGCAGCAGTCAGGGCGAAATTGTAGTGGACTTCTTCGGAGGTTCCGGTTCGACGATGATAGCAGCGGAGCAATTAAAGCGACGCGCCTACTTGATGGAGTTAGATCCACGCTTCGTCGATGTAATAATCGACCGCTGGCAGAAGATGACCGGCAAGAAAGCAAAACTTCTAAACGAAGAAACAAACCCAAACAGAAAAAAGAAATAAACAGGAGGTACAGCAGAGCGGAGGTGAGCGAGAAGCATGGGAAGAAAGAAAGTCAAAATTGATTATGACACCGTGAAGAACTTAGCCAAAATCTGCTGCACACAGGAAGAGATAGCGAGCGTTCTGGGATGTAGCGTTAAAACCCTACAGCGCAGAAGGCAATTCAATAAGGCGTACCAGGACGGCTTGAACGACGCCAGGGCGAGCCTGCGACGGCTACAATGGAAGTCGGCCGCCAGCGGAAACATAACCATGCAGATATTTCTCGGCAAGAACCTACTGGGCCAACGCGACCGGTTTGCAGAGGATGAGCGCTCCGAGGATAAAGAAAAGGTAACAATCATCAACGACTTGCCGCAGGAGCCGCAAAACGAAGCACCAGAGCCGCAGGAAGAACAACGCTCGAGCAATTCCACCACCCAGGCAGGAAACGCGCCAGAAACGCACGGAAACGAGCAACAGCAGGAGGGTGAGAATTGATGGCAGGAATTACAGACACACCAGGGAAAGTGGTGAGCATTCGAGAAATCATAATCCCTGCATATTACAGCACGTTCAACGCCAGCAGGACATACACGCATAAGATTTTCGACAGCGGCCGTGCAGGAACAAAGTCCAGCAGGGCTGGCATTAAAGCGATTTACAAAATCATAAGTGATCCACATTGCTCGGTTGTGGCATTGAGAAAGCACCACAACAAGTTAAAGAAAACGATTTATAAAGAAGTTCTGCGAGCCATTGGTCGTTTAGGCCTAAGCAAAAAGGACTTCAAGATAACAGTTTCACCGATGGAAATCACGTACAAGAAATACGGAACCACAATATATTTCACTGGATCCGACGGCATAGACGATACAAAGGGTATCATCGACGAAGAGAACCCAATCAAACTTGTAATAATTGACGAGTTGACGGAGTTCTTCGACGACGGCGACGGTGAGGACGAATTGATGAACATTGAGGCAACATTCGTCCGCGGAAACAGCGACGAGTTCACAATGGAATACTATTTCAATCCACCGAAGAACCAGAAAGCACCAATCATGCAATGGGTTGATAAGATGTGCCGCCGCCCAGATACAATCCGCATACATACGACGTTCAAAGATGTACCGGTTAAGTGGCTCGGTAAAAAGTTAATAGACAGCGCCGAAGAATTGCGCCGGAATGACGAGAAGATGTACCGCTGGGTTTGGTTAGGCGAATGCGTCGGAATTGACGACGTAATATATTACATGTTTGAGCCAGAGCGGCACGTAAGTGACCGATTTAACTGGGCGGATATAGCCTACATAGGCATAGGCGTCGACTATGGCCAGAAGAACGCGACGACATATCAGGCGTTCGGCTTGGATATGAAGAACCGCAAGCTGCGAGGAGTAGGCGAGTACTGGCACAGCGGAAGAGATACAGGAAAGCAGAAAAGCCCGAGCGAATACGCGCAGGACTTCAAGGCATTTAAGGAGCGCCTGGAAAGCCCACAGCCAGCAACGTACGAGGCAGCAGTTGAGCTGCAGCATAACCCAGAAGCAAGCACACCAACGACCAGAAAGAAAGTGACAGATGTGTTCATAGATCCATCCGCACAGGGCCTGGCCGAAGAAATCAGACGTCTGTGTCCGGACGTTATGATCCACAACGCGAAGAACGACGTAGCCGTCGGCATACAACGAGTTAGCAAATTATTAAGCCTGCAGGCCATGACATACCACCCAACACAGAAGAACCTGCAGGAAGAAATGTATTTATATCAATACGACGAAAAGTCAATCGAGGCAGGAAAAGAAGTTCCGGTCAAGGTTGATGACCACGCATGCGACGCGCAGCGATACCTGGTAATGGGCTACTGGCGACGCATGGCTGCCATTTTGCCAGGGCTGGCACTTGGCGATAAAAAGGAGGCAAGCGAAGAATGAATATTCAAAACACAACAGAAACAACGCTGGAGATTGCAGAAAGAAAACTGGTAACAAACGAAAGCGATTGTCTAACGGCCGTGCGCGGCTTCATTAAGCAGGTTCTAAACCGCGACGTGCTTGCAACGGAATATCACGCATATATAAGCGAGTGGTTGCTTTGGTACAAAGGCAAAGTCGAAAGTTTCCACACATACAATCACTTCAACGGCCACAGATACAAGAAATGCAGCCGTTTCAGTTTAGGATTGCCGAAGCAAATTTGCGAGCAGTGGGCGTCATTGCTTTACAATGATAAAGTTTGTTTCAATCTGGACAGCGACACGAAAGCAGGAAGTGCAGAGTTTGACGATAACACCATATTAAAGGAGATTTTAGAAAAAAATAAATTCTCGGTTAAGTTCAGCAATCTGGTCGAAATGTATATGGCATTAGGAACAGGAGCAACAACGGAATATAAGGACGCAAGAGGAAACGTTAAAATCAATTACATTTACGCACCTATGATATTCCCACTGGAAGTAGAAAACGGCGAGATTGTGAGCTGCGCGTTTGGATCATACACCGGTAACGAATACTTTGTGGAAGTACACCAGCGCCAGGATAACGATACGTACAAAATCAACAATTATCACTTTGTAGAGAAAGCAAGCGAAAGCAGCAAGTACGAAGTTATCCAAAAGGATGGCGTTGTAGAAGAATACGTTTCAGAAGTTAAAATGTTCCAGATTTACACGCCGAACATTAAAAACAACATTTCTATTTTTTCACCGTTCGGAATTTCCGTTTATGGAAATGCGCTGGACGAAATAAAGACAGCAGACCTCGTGTACGATAGTTTCAAAAATGAGTTCCTACTAGGAAAGAAAAAAATCTTCCTACGCGAGGGCGCGGTTAATTACAAGATCATTACAGACGAAAAAGGGCAACCACAGACGGTGCCTATTTTTGATGAGAACGAAACAGAGTTCTTCGCAATCCAGGATGTAGACGACGAAGGCGGAAAGCAAAAACTAATCGAAGAGAGCAATCCGCAGCTGCGCGTCCAGGAACACACAGAGGGCATGCAGACAGCGCTAAACACAGTTGGCAAGGCCGTAGGGTTTGGCCTTGATTATTTCACGTTCAAAGGCAACGGAACGTACCAGAACACAACGCAGATCATATCAACGAAGAGCGAATTATATACAAATATAAAGCAGCACGAAAAGGTACTGGATGGCGCGTTGAAAGATTTAATTAAAGCGGTCATGTATTTGCGCAATAACGCGACGTACGAAAAAGACATCACTATCGACTTTGACGACTCTATCGTAGAGGACAGCGCAGAAGTTAAACGCCAGGCATTGCTGGAGTTAAACGCAGGAATAATCGACAACGTCCAATATTACCAAGATGTATACAAGATGACCAAAGAGCAGGCGATTAAGTTTGACGCGGAAATCCGCAACAGAAAAGCAGCTGCAGAACCAGCAGAGCCGCTGGTTGATGAAGATAGCGACGAAGAGTTCATCACGACCGGCAGACAGACAGCAGGCCGCGAAGAAGAACAAGAAGCGGAAGAAAACGAGCCGGATAAGAACCCAATCAAGGAAGCAATTAAAAAGCCGGCAGATATTGTCGACCAGGAGGGCGCAAAACAAGCGCGTGGAGGCCTCATTCGCATTAAGACGAAGAAGTAGCCACAGGTGACGAGAAATGCTAACAGATAAGCAAATAGAGGCCCTGTGCGAAGAGTTGGTGGCCATTTACAACAAAATGGAAATGCAACTATTCAAAGATGTAATAATGCGGTTCCAAACATACGAGGAAGCAACTGGAGCGTTGAAGTGGAACTTGAACCAACTGGAAGAACTGGGTTTATTAAACCGACAGGCGGTCGAAACGATATCCAAGTATTCCGGGCGAGGCAAAGAAGCCATCCGAGAAATGCTGAAGAAAGCGCAGTTCGCAAATTTTGATAAGGACGATATGCAGGAAGCATATAAGAACGGCATGATCCAACTAAGCATGGAGCAGCTGCAGAAGTTGCCAATCGTTAAGCAGTTACAAAATGCGGCATATAAAGGCTTCGTCAACGACACGATCAAGTTGATAGAAACAAAGGCCCTGGAGTCCACGAAGCAGGCATATATGACGGCACTGAACCAGGCATATATTGAAAGCGCCAGCGGCACGTACAGCCATAACCAGGCAATCACACGAGCAATCGAAGCAATGGCCAAACACGGCATATACGGAGCGACGTACAGACGCGAGGATGGCACGATCCGACGCATGAGCATAGAGGCAGTAGTCAGACGCGACGCAATAAGCGCCAGCATCAGGCTGGCCAACGATACAATGGCAAAATGCGCAGAAGAGATGGGCGCAGAATATGTCGAAACAACTTCACACCTGGGTGCTAGGATAGGCGACGGCCAACACGACCACACCAACCACGCCTGGTGGCAGGGCAAGGTTTACGCATTACACGGCAAAGGGAGCGCAGAAGCAAACGAGGCCGTGGGATATGAAATTCAAAACTTTGCAGATACCACAGGTTATGGCGAAGTTGACGGCATAGGCGGTGTTAATTGCCGGCACCGTTTCTTTGCATTCTTTCCAGGGATAACAACCCAGGCGGCGGAGCATTACGACGAAGAAAAGAATGCGGAAATATACCAAGCAACGCAGAAGCAGCGCAGGCTGGAACGGAATATCCGTCGTTGGAAGAAAGTACGCGACGCAATGAAAGCGATGGAAGATAAACCAGAAACAATGGCGGCTGCAGATAAGGCGCAGAAGCACATTGATAAATTAAGCCAAATCTTGGAAGCACACTGCGACAAATACAACCTAAGAAGATCATCCGCAAGGGAGCAATACAAGTAAGAAAAGATAGGAGGTTCCGAGCATGAGCAAAGAATTCAAAAAATTAAAAATCAAAGATAAGAAGCAAGTCGGTGATAATAAATCAGAAAACGATAGTATAAACTTCAAATTTGGAATTTTCAAAAATTCAGATAAACCAAAAGAAGAAGAGGAAATAAAAAAGAAAGCAGGTATGAAAGACGCCTTACAAGTTCACTACAAAAAATAGGTGGTTTTTTGATGGGAAAGTATGATATAGGTGAACCTGTATGGGTGACTATTCGTGGAATTCGCGTAAATGTTGGTGCTAAAATCCAAGATGTAACACAAGAATATCTTGATAATGCGTCACCAGGCGTTGGCGATGTCATTGTTGAACCAGATGTATATCATCCAAATGAAGATAGGACAGAGGATATTAATAATGCATATTGGATACGTGACACATTCGGCGGAAATATTACCGTACTAAACGTTGAACGCAGCGAAGAAACTAACAGAGATTTACAGACACCTGATTATTCATGGGATAATAGACTTTTTGAAAGAAAAACCCCAACATCACAAAACGCCCTCGATAAGCACATTCAATCAGCCGTTCACCAGATAACAGCAAAGAAAACACGAAGTCCCGATTTTCATGAGGGTGGCTTTCTGTTATGTGACGTCACAAAGCATGTTGATTTAGAAACGATACACGCCGTTATTGTCAGTCGTCTGAGGCAACAAAATGCGTTTAGTCAGTTAGATATTATTGTTAAAGAAGGAAATAAATTAGTAAAAGTCATAAGATGGCACAAATAAAAAGCACCAGGCGCAGACCAATTTTTGCGGTCCACACGTGGTGCCTAGTTATTATATAGCATATAAAAAACTAAAATACAAGTCGCAGGAGAAATCTTGCTTTTTATTTTCAAAAATAGGTGAACACGTCTGTGGTGGCCGTTAAACGCAAACACAGGCGACACATAGAAGCAGAACAATGTTCATACAAGATAGGGAACGCACGGCCGCGGAAGCGAACGGACGGAACCAGACAGGAGGAGAAAATGAACGGAACAGAAAACACAACAGCAACAAACCCAGCAGAGAACCAGGAAGTCGAAAACACAGCAGGAGCAGAGGTTGCGGCGCAAGAAAGCGCGACGGCCGAAGCACAGCAAGGTAGCCAACCAGTAGAAGAAGAAAGCCAGAGCGCACAAGAAAGCGCAGGACAACCACAGAATGCAGCTGGAGCAAGCCAGGGCCTGGATGAGTTTTTGAATTCAAACAAAGCGTTCAAAGCAGAGTTTGACCGTCGAGTTGCAAAAGCAATCGACACGTACAAGCAGAACCACAGCGGAACGCAGCAGAAGCCAGCCGTAGACGAGGTGGCCGTTGGTGTATCATCCGAGCAGAAGTCCGAGAACATTAATCCGGAACCAGAAGCAAAAGGAAACGACAATCCAGATCCAGAAACAGCAGCACCAGAAAAGCCGAACGATATCGGCGCATTAATTGCGGCAGAAGTCGAAAAGGCAACTAATAAAATCAAGTTCGAAACATGCTTGCAAAGAACAATGGAAAAAGCGGGCATTAAAGACACGATCGGTTACCTGGCGCATATCGACGTCGAAGATTTAAGAGCGCATTATGACGCGAAGAAAGACACAATCGACGGTTACGAAACTGTAGAGGAAGAAATGAGAAAGTCATATCCGCATTACTTCGCTACCGGAACTGCAACAGGCGCGGCGCATGGTACATTCGAGAAAGAAAACAATGCACCGTTGTCATTAAGAGAAGCATTGAATGCCGCAATAAACGGCAAACGCTAAAAATTAAAAATAAGAAAGTAGAGGAAAAAATAAAATGCCAATTACACTAGCAGAGTCAAAAGTAGGAATGCGTGACAAAGTTGCGCAAACAGTAGTCGATGAATTCCGCCGTTCAAGTTTTTTACTTGATCAATTAGTTTTTGATAACGCGGTTTCACCAGCGACAGGTGGTTCAACATTAGTTTATGGATATACAAAGTTGATGACTCCATCAACAGCGTCATTCCGTGCGTTAAATTCTGAATACACAAATAACGAAGCAAAGCGCAAGGAAGCAACAGCAAAGCTCGCTATTTTCGGTGGCGCGTTCTCTCTTGACCGCGTTATTATCGAAACGGCAGGAGCAGTCGACGAGTTAGACTTCCAGGTTAAGCAAAAGATTGAAGCAGCACGTAACCTTTTCCACTGGGCGTTAATTAACGGCGATAACACAAAGGATAATCAGTTCGACGGTCTTGCGAAGATGTTAAAAGGAACATCAACAGAAATCGCAGCAACAGGAATGGACCTCTCCACAACACAGAAGATGACAGACAACGCAGACGCGTTCCTTGACACATTAGATGCATTTATGTCAAACCTAGCAGGTAAGCCAACAATGCTTTTAATGAATTCTGTTATGTTAACAAAGATTAAGGGTATCGCACGTCGCAAGGGCTACTATTCCAGAGTTGAGGACGCATTCGGTCGTGCGGTTGATTGCTGGGATAATATCCCAATGATTGACCTCGGTAAGTTCTACGACGGCGCGAAGAACAAGACAGTTGACTGTATCGAAATCGCAGAACCAGCAGGAACAACATCCATTTATGCTGTAACACTTGGCCTTGACGCATTACACGGCGTTACACCAAGAGGCGACAAGATCATCAGCACAAACCTTCCAGATTTAACACAGCCTGGAGCAATTAAGACAGGTGACGTTGAAATGGTTGCTGCCATTGCTTTAAAGAATTCTCTAAAAGCCGGCGTATTAACAGGTATCAAAGTTAAGTAACAGCGACATAACAAAGAGCAAAAGCAGGCCTCCAGGTGAGCGCCTGCTTGCTTTCTTTTAGAACGGAGGAATAAATGCAATTTGTAGATTTTGAATATTACAAAAACAAATTCAAAGGTTCGTTGCAGGAGGATGAATTCAACCAACTAGCACGCGAAGCCTCCGCAATCGTCAACAGATTAACCATGCGCAGAATTAACGCAGACGCGCTGCAGGGCCAACCATACGAAAAAGACGTAAAAGACTGCACGTGCGCGGTTGCGGAAAAGATAGAAGAAATGCAGCGAAAGGAAGAAGCGGCAAAGATTGCGTCAGAAACAATCGGCCCACATTCCGTCACATTCAGAAATGAAGCGAAAACGACCGAAGCAGAAAAGCAAATCGAATATAAGCGAGTTGTTGAAATTTATCTGTTTGGAACAGGCCTGCTTTATAGAGGGCTTGGTTGCACATGCTGACAAACAAGATAGTCGAAATGTTCCCACATACATGCACGATTTACCACAAGCACGGCGACGATGAATATAAGCGCCAGGTCTTGGAGGGCGTATTCTGGTACGGCCCGCAGCTGCTAAAATTAAGCGGAAAAGGCTTCGAGGCGACGACCAACACAACGGTTGTTATACCAAAAGAGATAGCAGACACGGCAGAGATTGCAGAAGGCGATTATGCCGTAAAAGGTACAGGCCCAGAGATAACGAGCATGCGAGAGTTGGAACAATACGAAACAATTACAATTAGTTCGATTAGTACGAATTACTGCGGACGACCAAACGACAACAAGGTGATAACCGGTGTCTGATGATAAATTGATGACGGTCGATATATCCGGAATAAGAGCTGCAACGTCAAACCTAACCAGGACGTTAGGTTTAGAGCCGGACGGCCCAGCGCAAAAATTCTTTACACAAGAAATGATGCGTCAAACGGATAAATATGTGCCAATGGACACTGGCATGCTTGCAGGAAGCGCGCAGAGGTTTATGGAGCCGGACGCCGTAGTTTATTATGCACCGTATGCACAATATCTTTATTACGGCAAATTGATGGTAGATCCTGAAACATTAAAGGGCGCGTTCCACGATGAAGAAAACAACATGTTCTGGTCAAGGCCAGGCGTGCCAAAAATTCTGGATCCAGACGGCAGAAGCCTGCAATATGACACGTCAAAGCACCCGCTAGCAGGGCCTATGTGGGCCGAGCGTTCGTGGGCCGACAACGGCGAAAAGATTACTGCAGAAGTCGAAGAATTTATCATGCGGAGGTACATAAAATAAAATGAGCAAACCGGAAAGCATTGTCGAGGCAATTAAACAATATTTTGATGAATGCCCACTGATTAAGAAGATGGGAGCGAAAACAAAGGTAGAGTTCTTAAAGGACGATACGCGTTCGTTCAGCATTGAAACAGTACCAGGACCGTCAGTTATTGAAAATTACCTGGACGGCGTATCAGAGCGTCAATATCGTTTTAACTTGGTCGCACGTTTCAATTATTCGGAAGAGGCGCGCATGAATATCGAAAACAGCCGGTTCTTTGAAGAACTGGCCGCATGGATTGAAAAACAAAGCGACGAAGAAAGACTCCCAGAATTGCCGCAAGGGGATGAAGCGGAGGAATTGAACATCACAACAACTGGTTATCTATTTGCGGTCACAGCAGACTGGAGAATAGCAAGATATCAGTTGCAGCTGCAACTTGTGTATATTCATGACACGAAAGCAGCAGCCAAATAAAAAACAGAAAGTGAGGAATTGAGATAATGGGAAAAATTAAGCGTTCATTATTAAAATCATTTTTGAACACAGATCCAACAAAGACTGGCGGCCAGGAAAAGTGGGCGTTGATTAACAAGGGCGTAACTTCACAGAAGTTCCAGTACAACCCAGAAACAACAACAGAAACATACATCGGCGAAGATAGCGCAACAACATCGGTAGACTCCTATAAGGTTAGCGTTCAAACGCCAATGACAGCATTCAAGGGAGATCCAATCTTTGAATACGTAGACGCGTTAAGAAAGAAGAGAGCAGTCGGCGAAGATTGCGAAACACAACTCCTTGTTGTTAATGCGTACGACAAGCAGACAGATGGTTCATTCTCTGCGGAATTAAACCAGGTAACAATTCAGATTACAGAGTTCGGAGCAGACGGCGGAAAGCCATTAGAAGCACCATTCACAATCGCGCTTAATGGCGATCCAGTGTATGGAACGGTTACGTTTGAAGCAAACGGCGCTGCTAAGTTCAAGAAAGCAACAACAGCACCTGGCATCGGCGGTTAAACATAACGCAATATGAGGCAAGTTCACATCAGTGGCTTGCCTCTTTATTTTTTAAGTTTTAAGTAAAGGAAACATGCTTGCAAATATTTAACAAGCACAAGAGGAGAATAAAAAATGACAGACAGAAGCAATCAACAAGCGATCAATAAAATTAGAATTAAACGCCGCGAGGATGAAGTTTATCGCATTAACATAAGCGACGACGGCCAAGAAATCGTCTTCGATTTATTAGATATTAACCTGCCATATAAGGTCAATAAAGCATTTACAGACGTCGAAAGAAATCTCCAAGTTTGCGAGGGCAATGTTATAGCAATTCGCAATAAATACAAGAACCAGAAGCCAACTAAAAAAGGCATGCTAACACAGGAAGAACTGGAGATCCAGAACGAGTATAGAAAAATGTATCAAAAAGACCGCGAGGCAATGGATGAATTGCTGGGCAAAGGAACCATGCAGGCGTTGTTTGGTGATAGCAATTATTTGACTATGTTTGATGATTTATTCGAGCAATTAGAGCCGCATTTAAGCCGCCTAGAAATAAACGTAGACAGCGTCAAGGAACGCTTGAAGAAGAAATATCACATCGGCGAAAACCGCGGTGATAATGGCGCTGTATTGAGCTGAAAGAGGCAAGCATGAGATATCCACAGGCAATCGAAGTAGACGGCCGCAGGTTTCCGATAAATACATCGTACCAGACGGCCATCCGTTGTTACGAAATCGTCCAGGACGAAGCAGTGACAGACGCAGAGCGCGGCGCAATAGTAATGCTTCTATTGCTGGGTGACATTCCGCAGGATCTAAGCGTTGACGGAATGAAGAGGTTGCAAGAATTGCTTGTCAAATATTTGCAATGCGGAAAAGAGCCGGAACAGATAAGAGAGATGGACGAAATCTTGACGGAACGCGAGCCAGATATGGACTACACGTACGATATGGGATTGATAATCGCGTCATTCATTAGTGATTACAAAATAGATTTATCCGAACCAGAAAACGAAACAATGCACTGGTGGAAGTTCATTGATTTATTAAATGGCCTAAGTCCAAAGTCAGCGCTAAACCGCGTACGAGAAATTCGCAACAAAGACCTGGGTGATTACAAAGACAATCCAAAGGCTATGGAAGAGTTAATCCAGGCAAAGCGTCTGGTTGCACTACCGGAAAAGATAACCGAAAGCGAGCAGGAAGCGCTGGACGAATTCGACAGACTACTACGAGGAGAACAAAGGAAATGATTAAAACATAAAAACATGCTTGCAAGGCGAGCATAGAACGGAGGTGCATACATGAGTCAAAGCATGATCCGAATAAACACGAAACTCGACGCCTCTGGGTTTAGTGCCGGTGCGGATAAGATTAAAAAGAAAATCGAAGAATTAAAGAGCGGCATTGAACGCATAGGAAATGCGTCGGCAGTTTCCGACGGCATGAGAAAACAAACCCTGGAGATGGAAAAGAATTTATCTATCCAGGAAAAGGCAGTCGAAAAGACTAAAAGCAAGATTGCAGAATTAAAACAAAAGTACGCAGAACTGGCCGAAGCAAAAGCTGCAAAAGAAAACAGTATCGCAAGCGGCGTAAAAAATGATAAGCAAAACATTTTCGAGGCCAGCCTCGAGGGTAACTTCGCAGAGAAAAACGCGCTGGCCCAGGGCAAGTCAAAAGCAGAGGCGTCAGAAATAGGCGATAAAGCATTCGACGCGCACATGCAGAAGATCATCGACCAGCAGAAAGAAGCGGACAGTGGGTTCAAACGCATTTCAGCAAGCGCAAAGGATGTGGCCAATCAAATAGGTGAACAGAACCGCGAGTTATTAAAGCAAACAGCGCTGCGCAATACAATGCAGGCACAGGTTGACGGCCAAAAGAACGACGAGCGCCAACTTCTCAAGCAGGCAACTGCAATGCAGAAGTTTAAGGAATTTTTCTCGAATAAAGGAAAAGGCGCAGGATCCAACGGCGGCGGAATTTCCAACTTGGCCAAAGGCATAGGCAATGCATCTGGCGGCATAAAAAATATGCTGGGATTGATGGGAAGATTTACGTTGATGACTTTCGGTGTAATGTCGGCATTCCGAGGAATTAAACAAGCCATCGGCGAGGCGGTCAGTCAGAGCAAAGAACTGCAGGCAGCCATTGCCTCAATCAAGATGGTGGCGGCTGTAGCGGTTCAACCGATTGCGGAGGGATTAATTCGTGGATTGGCCAAAGCCGTGAGTTTCATTGCGGCAATAATTAAGGCATTGACCGGAGTCGATATTCTGGCCAGGGCGGCGGCTGCGTCTGCAGAAAAGCAGGCAGGAGCAGCCAAGAAAGAAGCGGACGAAAGAAAGCGGAGCCTGGCGTCTTTTGATGAAATCGAAGTCATGCAAAAAAACGACACAGATAGCGGCGGCGGAGGCGGTGCCGGCGGTTTAGGGTTCAGCGATCTATTGCAGCAGGTTGACCTGGGCGAGAGATTGAAGAACACGCTCGGCAAAATTAAGACATTGTGGGATGAAACAACCAAGAAAATAAAAGAGGCCTGGACCGCCAACGATAACGGCGTTCGAATAATGTCAGCATTGAGCGGAATGGCGAGCGATTTATGGAATTGGTTTGACCGTATTCTTGACGCAACGATTGAGTGGGTTAAGAACCTAAACCTGGAGCCGCTATTCAACTCAATAGCAAAGGCGGTAGAGGCCATGCGGCCTGTATTTAACGATATTCTGGGTATTCTTGAATGGATATACAACAATGTCGTCCTACCGATAGCGAAGCTGCTATTAGAGGAAGTTATCCCGGCCGGACTTGATGTTATCGAGGGCGCGCTGAAAGCCATTCATTCAGCAATAGAAGCCCTGGCACCATTGGCGCAAGATCTCTGGGATAACATTTTGAAACCAGTCGCAGACTTCCTGGGCGACGCTTTCGTCGGAGCGATAGAAGTCGTGGCGGACGCATTGAACGGATTGTCGGACTGGATAGACAACAACCAGGAAACATTCGCGACATTAGTCGGAGTTATTGCTGCGCTAGTTGTAGCGTTTGAGGGAATAAGCGGCGCCATGAAAGCCGTTGATGTTGTCAGCAAATTAGTTTCCGGAGGAATTGCTGCCGTATCCGGAGCATTGGCCTTCATAACCAGCCCAATAGGAATAGCAACCATTGCAATAGGCGCATTAATCGCTATCCTGGTCGCATTAGTTCTTAACTGGGATAAGGTAAAAGAATTCGCGATAAATTGCGTTAATGGAATAAAGGAAGCATTCGGAAAAGTTGCAGCATGGTTCAAAGACAAAGTTCTTACACCGCTGGGTGACTTCTTTAATGCGTTCAAAGAAACCACGCTGCAGATATTAAAGGCAATCGCGACAGCATTCAAAGCAACACTGGACGGCTTCGCAGCATTGGTTCGTTGGTTTGCCGACTTGATAGTTAGCACATTCAAGGGAGCGTTTGACGGTCTTGCAAAATCGTTCAACGATACCGTAAATGCGATACAGCAAATCTTTAACGGCATAATCCAGTTTATAACCGGAGTATTTACAGGAAACTGGAGCCAGGCATGGCAGGGCGTCGTCAATATATTTAATGGAATAGTCGGCGGTATCGTTTCTATTTTCAAGCTGCCAATTAACGGCGTTATCGGACTGATTAACGGCTTTATTAGCGGAATTAACCAGGTTCGAATTCCAAGCTGGGTGCCGGGCTTTGGTGGTATGGGAATAAATATCCCGAGCATTCCATATCTGGCCAAAGGCGCAGTCATTCCACCAAATAAACAGTTTGTCGCAATGCTGGGTGACCAAACACACGGAAACAACCTGGAGGCACCGGAGGGCTTGATCCGACAGATTGTCAGAGAAGAAACCGGAGGCTTTAACCAGGAAGCAATCGCGCTGTTAAGAATAATCGCGTCAAAGAACTTCTCAATCACCAAACGAGAAGCAGGCGCTGCAGCGGTTGAATATATCAACGACGAAACAGAAAGAACAGGAAACAGTCCTGTTCTTTCGTTTTAAGGAGGATAAACAATGGCAAAAATGAGCGTTTATAAAGTTGATGGCGTGGCATTGCCACCGGTTATCCGAGGCAACGCCAAGTACAGTGAAAACGATCTGGCGGAGGAAGCGTACCGCGACGCGCTGGGCTTTACACATAAGAAAACCGTACGGTTCGGCGTTAGAAAAATCGAGTTATCATGGCCACGCCTAACAGACGACGAGTTAAATTTGATTGCAGATTTAACAAAGGGCAAGGAGTACTTCAAGTTTGAATATTACGACCGCAAGAAGAAAGCGGCAGGCGTGATCCAGGAAGCCTACAGCGGCAACACATTGAAGTACACAATCGACAAGGGCGCAACGAATAAGAAAGTCTGGAAAGATATTTCTATTTCAATTGTTGAACGATAAGGCGCAGGAGGAGGTTAAGAATGGCACAAAGCACAAGTCAAAAAACAATCATCCAGGAAGCCTTAAAGCGCGAGTTTACGACGGAAACAGGCAGGCCGAAGAATTACATCATTAAGATTAAAAACGGCCCTACATACACAGGAAACAACCTGTCCGGTGGCGGCGTATCAATTACCGAGAGTCTAAGTTCCAATAATTCGTTTGACCTAGCAGCAGTAGAAAAGCCAACGATTGAATTTACATTATTAAACCTAGAAAGAAATATCGGTTTATTAAAGGGCAAAGAAGTAGAGCTGGCGATTACCGTCGGCTCTATGGCCATGCCAGCAGGAACATATATTATCGATAACGCAGAGAAGCAAAACGACCACTTGTACAACATAAAGGCGAGCGGCATGCTTGCAAAGTTCAACCAGGATGTTAGCACTTGGTGGAACAAGGAAGTACAGTTCCCAATAACACATAGAAATTTGTTGATTTCTTTATGTAATAAGGTCGGTATTGATTACCAACTGCCGCAAACATACACGAATAGCAACGCAGTAATTGCACAGAGAAATATGTACGTTAACGAAGCAACAGGCGCAACGTTCCTGGGTTATCTCCAGGAAATGGCCGGTTGTTTTTTCGTAACTTCCAGGCTACTGGATAACGGAAAAACGTTGACGATTAAGAAGATCACACAGCCAACCGGTACACCAGGAATGGTTTACACCGGAAGCCATTATATAGGCACGGTTGAAATTGCAGACTACAACATTAAAAAAATTGATGTGCTGCAGATAAGAGCAACAAAGGACGATATAGGAGTTCTTGCAGGAAATAAGGATGGAAAGAACCCATATCTGATAGAGGGCAATCCTCTGCTTTATGGAATGGCGTCGTCCGATTTACAACCAATAGCAACGGCCATATTTAACGAATTAAAAGACGTGCAATATATACCATTCACGGCCAGCATGATGGGCGTGCCATATATTGAGCCAGGCGATACGATTCAGTTCAATACACCGGCAGGAGCAACAATAAAAACACTGCTAATGAAGCGCACGTTCGCAGGAACGCAGTTCTTCAAGGACGCCCTAGAAACAAAAGCGAAAGAGCAGCGCGAGAACCAATCAAAGCCAGCGCGCACAATAACGATATTGAACCAGAAGCTGCACGAGTTCGAAACTTCAATCGAGAAGTTCAAAAGTAAGATTGCAAATATTGCAACAGAGGTAGGAAACGCGAATAAAGGCACGCGCCAATATTACCTGCAGACTGCGTCGAAAGATACACCATCGAAGAATGACAGCGCCTGGTCTACCACAAAGCCGCCATCAATAGCAGGGCAGCATATGTGGTACATGCTCGCAGATATTACAGCGAACGACAACGAAGTGCGCCATGAACCGCTGGAATTAACCGGCATAAAAGGCGACACAGGGCGTGGAATAGTAGGTACGCCAGAAATTACATACCAAGCAGGAAGCAGCGCGACAACGCCACCAACAGGCGAGTGGCTGGCCAATATTCCGTTAGTTAATGAGGGCTACACTTTATGGATCCGTGCGGTTTATAAGTACAGCGATGACACGACGTCGGAAGTATTCTCTCCGTCAATAGCAGGAAAGACCGGCCGAGGAGTCAAACAAGTAACGCCGGAATATTACCTGTCAACTTCAAAGACAGAGCCAACAGGCGGAACCTGGAACGCAACACAACCAGAAAAGACCAACGACACGTGGGTGTGGATAAGATATAAAACAACATTCACAGATGAAACGGTCGGTTATTCAGACGCAACGAAAGACGATGTACTGAATGGTCTGGTTGAATTGACAACAACCAACAAGTCGACAATCGAGCAACTTAATGGAAGCATAACGCACCTGGTAAACCAGACAACGGAAAATCGCAAAGGCGTCGACTCTGTAAAAACAGAGCTGCAAACATTGCAGCAGCAAACAGCCGACGGCTTCAGCAGAACAATCCAGCGTTCAGAGTTTGACAAGACAGTCGATACAATCACAGAGAAACTTGACGAAAACGGCCTGCATATTGGTAGTGATAAAGAGGACACGGTTACAACTGTCGACACAAACGGAGTAAACGTAAAAAAATCAGACGGAACGTTACTGGCGAAGTTTGATAAAGTCGACAGCATGCTCGCATACCTTCGTGTTTTGGAATATTTGAGCGCAGGCGCGCACAGAATAGAGGCAAAGACAACCGTCGCAGAAATAACAGAATTCACAGGCGGAAAGATAAAGACCGCAGAAGTTAAAGCGTCAGTGATTAACTGGATTGGAGATATAAAAACTTATGGTAATGCTTAATAATAATTGGCAAGTGGTCGCAGAGGCGACCAGGGCGCCAGGAGCAGCACGCGTCACATACAAATTATGGGCGCGCATTAATCCGCAGTACCACAGCATAGAACTGAACCGCGACTGGGTAGAAGTTCAGACAACATACGAGCTACACGTCGGTTATATTTATTCCGGAACTTGGACGTTTACCGGAACCGGGTGTTCAACTGTATCTGGAGGCGGAACACTAAGAAACAGCGGCACATTACTGGAGGGTGGCTTCTGGGCCGGGCATAACAATAATGGTGATTATTCCAATTCCATAAATGCTGATTTAAGTTTTTACTTCTCGGCAGCTGACGCATACCTGGAAGGCGCAATCGAACTTCCGAATATTCCACGAGCCAGCGGCGCAGTTTGGAAGAATAATAAAAACAGGGCCAAATTGGACGGTGAGAACACCGAAACGATCACCCTGCTAATTGATAAGAAAGTTCAGAAATACCGCCACAACATATCCTGGGTGGTTGGATCAAGCGGACAGAAGTTACTGCAGAAGAACGTTGACACCGAGTACGCATTCACGCCAACAGAGGGCATGATCCAACACATGACAGACGCTCCGTACGTTTACGGAAATATTGTAATTGATACATACGCGTCCGGAGAACCAGGCGCGGTTTTAATTGGCACTAGAAACGTAGGTTTTTTTATTGACCTACCACAAGAAAGATACGGTCCAATTATTACAGCTGCAGAAGTCAAAGAGATAGGCAATAACAAAGTAACTGATGAAAAAGTGTTCCGTTATTTGTCGCGTAAGAAATTGACAATGCAAGTAGAAACGCGAGGCTTTGCAACAGTAAAAAATATATACGTTGTTCATAACAAGCAGCAAACGCCGCTAAAATTGACCGACGGAAAATATACTGCAGAGCTGGAGGGAATGGTTGACGGCAACGTTCAGTTCGTAATTGAGGATAGCAGAGGCTTCGTAAAGGCCCAGGAATGGCGCGGAACATTCGTGCCATACTTTTATCCAACATTAACGGAGTTCAGCGCAGAACGCGACAATCCGACGGTTAACGACGGATATGCTAGCGCCAAAGGAACATATTACAACGGCGAAAGCAATCAATTAACAATCACCCTAAAAGACGAGCAGGGCCACAGCGTAAACTGCGCATATACGCCGAACGGAAATAACTTTGCAGTTAAGCAGAGAGTTAGCGGTTACCGATACGATCAAAACTATCAACTAACGCTGGTTTTAACTGATAGTTACGGCCAGAGAACCGAACGTTCGTACGTTTTAACCGGAAACTTGTGGGCCATGATTATAGGCAAATTAACAACAAGCGTCCACATGCTGTGGGTAAGAAGAAACGGAAACAATCCATGCGGCATATACAACGAAGGTGATCTCTCAACGCTTGGGAAAACATACGCAAAAGGTGGCTTGGTAATTGGTGGCGACGATACATTTCTTGTTAAACGTTTCGGCGCTGCCGGCGCACGAAAAACATTTAACGCAGCAATGAATGATAGAGAAGATGTTCGTATCACGATTACAGCACCAGATGGATATAAGACAATAGGCATTATACAAGCCTACACAGACTATAGATGTAGTGTTTCGTTATATAACTTTATAAACGGGATAGCATATTGCACGGTTTACAATTCTAGTGGTTGGGGAAATACTCCTATTGGCGCAAGCGTTGATGTTCTGTTTTATAAATGCAAATAAGGAGGTGACAAGATGATTATTGACGGTAAAAAGTTTACAGAGATTCAAGACAGCAATAAAAGTGTTGTCACATTTCAAAGAAAGGTTTTTGAAAACTTAAAGCCCTTAATGGACTCATTCGATAGTGGCGTGATCCATGATGTGTCATTTGATGATGAAGACATCATGCGAAAGATGTACACAGAGCCGATGACGTTTTCAAAGAATAAAGATGGATACATGATTTCGTTTATCTTGACGGATGTTCCGCAGAAAGATATTGAAGCAAATAACTTTAAAGAAGTTAGACCGCTTGTTAACGATGTTCTACAGGCTGCTAGCGCTGATGTAGTTAAAAAGTATGTATCGTTTCTGAATCAGTGGACACCAGGGGAAAAATACAAAAAAGGACAACGCATCGGATATAATGGCGTTCCATATGCAGTTGAATCAGACCATACAGCAGTCGAAGGACAGACTCCTGATAAAACACCTTTGCTATATGATGATTTAACAAAAGAAAAGAAAGCTTATCCGTGGGATGAAAAAGTCACTTATAACAAGGGTGATTTAGCAATCGCACGTGGAATTGTGTTCATTTCAAAAATTGACAACAATAAGGGCAATGAGCCAGGATTTGGCTCTGCCTGGGATTACAAAAAATAAATAGGCTATTAAGGCGACCAAAGCGGCCGCCTTTTTAGATAGAAAGAAAGAGGTGGAAAAAATGGCATTACAAGGAATTGACGTTGCAAGCTGGCAGCAAAGCCTAGACTTGCGACAAATTAGTTACGACTTCGTAGTTGTAAAGGCGACGGAGGGAACCGGATATATTAACCCATGCTGCGATACACACGTGCAGCAGGCAATCGAGATGGGTAAGTTATTCGGCGTTTATCATTATGCAAACGGAGGCGATCCAATCGCGGAAGGTAATTTCTTCTTGCAAAACATTCAAGGATATATCCGTAAAGGAATTCTGGTTCTTGACTTTGAGGGAGAGAGCAACGCAGCATGGAACGTTTATCCAAACGAATGGATCAAGGCCTGGTGCGATAACGTTTATAACCAGACAGGCGTTAAGCCATTAGTTTATATCCAGGCGTCAGCATTAAATAAGGTTGCAGGCGTAGGAGATTACGGCTTGTGGGTTGCAGAATACGCAGACAGCGAGCCGACATACTACCAGGACACACCGTGGAACGATGGAGCGTACGCATGCGCAATGCGCCAATACGCAGGAGGAAACGGCCGCGTTTATGGTTATGACGGAGGCGTTGACCTTGATAAGTTCTACGGCGACGCAGAGGCGTGGATGAAGTACGCGAACCCAGGAGGCGAGTTTATCGCACCGGCACCAGCAGCGGCACCTGTGCAGGTTGCTGCAGCAGACTCGACAACATACATCGTTCAAAAGGGCGATACATTGTCGGCGATTGCGGCACGCTATGGCACAACATATCAAAGCCTTGCTGTAATTAACAACATTCCAGATCCGAACAAGATTTATCCAGGACAAGAAATCGTGATCAACGGAGCAACTGCAGAAGCACCGTCAGCAGGCGCTGTTTATTACACAATCAAGCCTGGTGATACATTGAGCGGAATTGCTACAAAGTTTGATACGACATGGCAGTGGCTGGCCGAAGTTAATGGCGTTGAAAATCCTAACGTTATTTACGCTGGAACTACAATCAGAATTAGATAGGCGGTGGCTTCATGCAAGAAGGAATTAACCCAGTTTATCTCAGTCTGATAGTATCTCTTGGCGGTCTAGTTGCTACCATTTGGAGCGTTAATTCAACAATTCACAAGGGCAACAAAGATCAGGCTAAAGAGTTAGCCGAAGAGTTAGGGAAAATGAACGCTAACATAACCTACGTAAAAGAAGGCATCACTGATTTAAAAGCAACCACCAGGGACGTAAGTAACCGCGTAATGTCTCTGGAAAACCGTCTGGCACAAACTGAAACATCTGTCACGTTTCTAAGTGACAGAATTAGACAAATCGAAGAAAGAAGGGATAATAAATGAAAGACAAACAATATTGGTTAAAGTGGGCAAAGGCAGCAGCAAGAAGAGCGCTAAAAACAGCAGCGCAAACCTTTGTGGCAACAATCGGAACAACGGCAACAATCGGCGGCGTTGACTGGAAGCTCGTAGGATCCACAGCAGCGCTGGCCGCAATTCTATCACTCGGAACATCTCTCGCAGGGCTTCCGGAAGTAGAACCAACCAGCGACACCGAGGAAGATTTCAAGTAGCAAAAAACCCACCAGTGCGGTGGGTTCTTTTTTTATGCAATTTCTTCGAATGTTTCTGTATTTTCAAAGCGCATCAGTGGCCCCCTAAATGGCCCCCTGTTAAAATTTTTTAACAGATAAAAGAAACACCAGACAGTCAGAAAACGGCTAGAAATGGAGGTTTTAGAAATTGATAGCAACAGAAAAACAAATAAATTTGTTTCTGCTAAGCGGCACTTTATGAATTAAAGCCCTTCGAATGAAGGGTTTTTAATTTCCTTGGCAGTATTATGGTAGGTTTTTATATAATTCTAACGTGAAAGGTTAAACTCCATATTTAAAGTGTGAATGTTGAATTTAGTCGTTCGTAAAATTTTAGAATGTTGTATTATTATGTTATAAGGAAGTGGAAAAATGAAAAATAGCCTATATGATAAACTGAATTTTGCAAGTGGTTATTATGGGACTTTCCCTGCTGGATTTAGAGGCTCTAAGAAGCCAACAATTCATTTTGTTGAAGGCACTCCGGATGAAATAAAATCGAGAGCTATAAAAGTTTGGGAAGAAATTTTAAAAGAAGCTGCCGAACAACGCGCAAATGGTATTTTCACCGATGAAAATATGTGTTTATAGATTAAAACATGTAAATTTGTAAAAAGCATTCTTATAATCTTTAAATAAATACATGAAGAACAGTAAAATGCAACGTTTGGTATTCTAAAATTATTTCTGTTAATCAGTGCTATAAAGAGATAGGGTCCTTTTACTTTTGTGATATACATATAGGCAGTACAATATAATAACAGTTAGCAACAATATACTAGATATAAAGTGGAGGTAATTTTATGGTACTTATATATCCTGAAGAAATAAAAAAGTTAAAATCAATCTATGAGCCATATATGATTGGAGCGAAATTAAAAGATGACGCTCCTATTGAAGCTGTTGAGGCAGCTGAAAAGTTCAAAGAGTGGGTTAATGAACAATACAGAAAAGCAGGTATGGAATAATATATCAATACGAATTGATTGCTTTTAGCAAGCCCTCTAGGTGGGCTTTTTTTGATATTTCAAATAAAAATTATGCAAAGTTTTCATGCATCAGAAATGAAAATATCGGATGATTTCAGAGAATAAAATGAGGGATTTTCAACATTCAAAATAATAGGGCTTTCGGAGGGGAAATTTATCGAAAAAATTGGGCATTGAGATAGAAAAAAGTTCAATTTTTTATTATGCTATTGAAAGACAGAATTTAGTGGAGGTAGAAGTTGTGGATAGGATTGTAAAACGTAACGGACAAGT
>ERZ773180.244-NODE-244-length-36327-cov-5.282697_pt1 | contig 36327 bp, 57 predicted proteins | sample MGYA00511080_ERZ773180 | MGnify/ENA primary metagenome ERZ773180 (study PRJEB29015, sample SAMEA2738175) | human oral metagenome | biome: human oral; feature: human-associated habitat; material: saliva | place: China | collected 2178 ... | reverse complement strand
GTTTCTGTTGGTATTTTAAATGTATTTGTTACATCAAATCCATCATTCATATCTCCAGAAATACTCTTCTTGTAGAATTTAAATCCATCCTGTACTACAGGTTCTTCTTCAAGTGTATAATTTATTGATTCATTTCTATCATTATATTTTGGAACATTTTCAAATGTATAAATTAGTATATGAAAACGATACTATTAATAAGCATACATCATCATATGATATAGTACATATCATAAGTACATACTATAATTTATCATATAAACAAGTAAAGGAAGACTTTATATTATGTTATAATATAGTGTGTGATGAGTATTACAAAGATAAAATTGAATATTTTATAGAGGATTAAAAAACAAATTAATTATGGGGTTTGATTTTAATAGTATATTAGATAACGATATTAATAATGAATTAAAAAATTCAGGGTTATCATATGCTTATCTAATATGGAAAAATATTTTGAATACTTATTCGGATATTTTATATAGTGCTCACCAGATTCATGAAGAACTGTATGGAATAAGCACCATGGATTACTACATTTATTATGATAAATCTATTGATTTAATTTGTCTTATTAAAATTATAAGTGATACCAGCACCTCGTATATCCCATATATGACATTACAAACAGCTGAAGATTCTTTAAGAGATGATAAAATACAAAAGTTACTTAAAAATTTAATAAACTCTGATATACTATGTAATGAAATTACAATACGATATAAGTATACTTATTATAAAGTAAGTAAGCATTTTCCTACTTATGATATTGAAATGAGTGACATCAGGTTTTTGTTAAAATTATCATCATATAATTTTACATGGAAACTATTATTTAAATATTACTCTCCATGGGATGATGAAATTATTGGTGCAACTAAAATAGCTATAGGTACAATGTCATATAGAAATAACTTATCAGAAAATGATGTAAATGATATAGTGAAAGTATATAAACAATGTAAAAAGTATAATAATGACATTACATTTTTACCTAATATGCATGAAATATATGGTAATATAGAAATATTTAGTAATTCAACTGAAGCTATTAAAAATCCGTATTTTCATTTAATGTCAGTTATAGAAACTTCTGTTAAAGGATATAATAAAAATATAGGAAAATTATTACCTTATATTTCATATACAGAGAAACTAATATGTAAAAATATTTTACAGAGAAATAACTATATTAGTAATTTAAAGAGATATGTATTAAATACATGTACATATGAATATGCAATTACTATTGTAGCAATGTATATTTTTCAAGGGTGTAATTATAATATTTTAAAATTTCTATATAAAGACGATAGTATAGTTTTAACCTTAGCCGAAAAATATAATATGTCAAATTTTAAAATAAGAGAAGATATAATAACATTTCATGATTGTTTATGTTATTATTATGCACACAAATGTAATTCACAAAATAATTTACCGATAAAATATAAGAAGTAATGGGACAATTTGATCTTGATATAGTAAAAGAAAATGTAGAAATAGAGAATAATAATACAATTAATGATATTAGTACTAATCTAATTATTGAAAATATTTTTAATAATTTAAAGAGTAGCACAGTAGAAAAGGCTATTATTAAATATCCTAACTATAATAATACGTATAAAATAATTTATAAGCAACTTTATAATAGCATAGAGGTATTTTTAACTATTAAAAATAATGAAGTAATAGTTGTTTTAGATAATTCATTACCTTTTCATGGCGAGGGCGCAACACCTCACCCAATAATGCACCATATAATTTCAGAACTTAATGTTATTATTAAAAATATTAGTAAAATTTATAATAGTGCCGTAGATAAGAAGATATATATTACACATTGTAGAGTTGTTGGAAATATAAGAAGTAATATATATAGCTATGCTATGAAAAATATATGTGGTTTAAACCCATATTACTTTTATATAATTAACAAATTATATACTACATATAGAATAGAACCGATATTTTTAAAAGCTCCTTGTATTTTAGGTACTCTTGATAATAGTATTATAGATCTAAATGCAAATATTAATACTGAATTAGAAACTATTTATGTATTTCCATTTATTATCTCTATAGAGGATGACAAATCCTTTTTAGAACTACAAGAATGCTATTATTTTACTGAAATCATTTTAGAGAATGACGTATATATAAAGCATAATTATAATGTATTATCGGGTTTTCCATATAATGATGATTATTATAATTTCTATGCATATAATGATGATTATACCACATCAGATAATCGCCTTTTTACACAATATATGGAGGCATCACAATTTAAAAATATAAAACCTATACCATGTACATTTAAAGGGAAAGATGATGTATGTATAGGTAAGAAAAAAGCATCATTAAACTTTTTGGTGTATGCATTATCAGAAGAGGAATATGACATAGCAGTAAGTAGGTTAGTAATAATATATACCCTTTTCTATAAAATAAAAGAATTATTGTATATACATAGAGGAGATGAAAAAGAATATATGTTTAAAGACCCAGATTTGATTGTTTATAAAATGGCAAACCGTTTTAATAAACATCCAGATGAAGTTCTACATGATATAAAAGCACGCTATAATTGGATATGTACAAATTATGTAAATGAATTAGATAATTTAATTAAAAATTATAAAGAGAAAAACTAAAAGTTATATGGCATTCGATTTTGATATAGTAGTTAATAATTCTGATAATAAAATTATCACAGAAATCTCATTTGAAACTCTTAAAAATACATTAACTTATAATAAGCAAAGGTCTAAGGTAATTACTTATACTGATAATAGCATTACTATAGAGTACAAGTTAGATAAAATATTTATACATATTCAAAATATTAATAATAATGTTAAAGTATTAGTACAAGAAGATAACGTTAGAGAAAGTACATATAGCAGATATGATCCATATGATGCTATACCATTAAGTACAAGAAAAATGAGACGTTCAACAAGTTTAGAAAGGCATATTAAACATTTTGATAGTATTGTAGAGGATATAGTACAAATATTTTCTGCACTGAATATATCAAAAGATATATATGTAATGCAGTCATTTAATGATTTAGACTTTAAAAATTACAATAATACTTTATTATCAGCAACAACATTTTATGTAATTTCTAAATTATATAATTTATATAATATTAAACCGGTATTTATAAATGAAGGTGAATTTTCAAATAATTTAAAATTTGAAGTTAATTCTGAACTATGTACAATTATAGTTAAGCCATATTATTATCATGTTAATATTACATATATAACAGCCGATGATATAAAATATATCAATCATATTATAGTAGAAAATAGTAAATTATATAAACACCGAGGTTATAATGTTATAGTTGATTTAACCAGCACTATAGTAAATCCTAAAGAATTACCAAATATTATGTCCTCATTAAAAGATTATTTTAAAAATTCTATGTTTGAAAATGTACAGCCAATTCCATGTAAATTTAATGACACCAAAAATTCTATATTTTTTGATAATTTCATAAAACATCGTATTGGATATTATAGAAATTATGACGTATGCATAAGTAGATTTGTGCGGACATATATGTGTAAATTTATGATAGGTTCACTATTAGTAGAAACTATAAATCAAAACGTACATATAGCATCGAAACTGGCTAAGCATTTTTATAGGTCCGTTGATGAAGTTCTACTTGATATAAAAGGTAGATATAACTGGATATTGCTGCAATATATAGAAAAGTGAGGAAATAAAAGACTTATTAGAAAATTAACATTATAATTATAAAAGTACAGTTGTTTAATTATATAAATGGATATAGATAAGAATTTAAAAAATAACACTAAATTATCAAATGCTTTTAAAAGTTTTATAAAGTATTTAAATGAATTTAATAATAATATGGGTACTACTCATATAAAGAGGCATATTCCTCATGATGCTGCAAAGAATAATAAAAAGATAGAGAACCCTTTTAAGCAAGTTAATACGGATAAAACCAATAATATGAATAATATTAATACAAAATTGAAGGTTGATAAAGATGGTCAATTACTTATTCCATTTCCTGAAGATAAAAATGATATAATAGTTTCTAATTTTGTAATTGCTAATACGGATGTTCCTACGATTGGAGACACTACAATTTCTGATAAGCTTAAGAATATGACTATTGACTTCACAGTTGAAGATAAAACTATTATGGAAACCCGTCCTAATATTACACCATTAACAGTGGATAATCCAAATATTATACCATTAACAGTAGAACCAAAAATGATTGATGACCCATTTGATCCGGCTAAAACGTTTCATAGAGACCGTATGCCTTGGGAATATGGAGAATATGATGGTATTAGTACTAAACCTGATAATAATGTTAATACATCAATAGGAAATAAAATAAAAGATGATATTAATAAACTACTTATCGAAAATAATGATGGAAGTACTATTATTACAACTTTTGAAAAGAACCTTAACAGTATTCTTAATAGTATAGGTAAGTTCTTAAAGGAAAAGAATAAGAGGTATGGTAATTCTGCATTAGAACCATCTAATATGTTCTTTAAGGGAAATTCTGAAGAAGGACTTAGAATTAGAATTGATGATAAGTTAAAGAGAATTATGAACTCTGATGTATTACGAAAGAATGATATTGTTGATTTAATTGGTTATCTTATTATTCTTTGTATTACTAAGAAGTGGTTCACATTTGATGAATTTATTGATTAAATGCTAAATAATGTTAATACCTAAAAATAAAGCCCATAAAATTTTTATTTATGGACTTTATTTTTTATCTTTGTGTCATAATAATAAAACAAATAAAATTATAGCAACTAAAGCACAAGTAGTAGAACTACAAAACCGTATAGATGAGCTTCAATCTCAACTTGAAAAAGAAAAAGCTATATACGAAGAAAAATTAGCTCAAATTAAAGCACAAGTAAAGCAGGAAACTTTACATGTATATAAGGAGAAAGTTATCTCATTTTTCGGAGATGAACTCAAAGAGTTTATTGCACGAGAAATTAAAGAGAACCTTCAGTTAAAAGATGAAATGAACTATGGTTATGGATCCGACCGTAATACTTTAGATTTAACACTTGTTTATAAAGACAAGGTATTAGGAGAAGGCGTAATTTACCAATAAATGATAAAAGGAAATACATTTAAAGTATTTCCTTTTATTTTTTCATTTTTCTAAGTGGACACCATGAAGGTATCTATAGAATATCATTTGAATTATACATAGATGCAATAAATGTTGCACCTGTTTCTGTTTTTACTGCATTACAGTATGCTTCTTTATCACCATCATGTGGATCATGTAAAATACAATTTGGGCATTCAGTGCAGTAATTTATAACGGTTGTATGTACTATTTGAGTCATATAATTATTTATTAGTTGTTATATTTGTGGTAGTTTTGAATTTGTATATTCTAATACATTGAATTTCCTCCTCCATATCCTCCATTACTCTATCCTAAACCACTATATGATTGTAAAGGTGTCGTTAACTTACCTAAACTACGAGCTGACATTCTATAGAAATCTGCAAACTACTCATCACTAACAGCAGCTTCTTTTTCTACGTATATTTCAAGCATCCTTTGAACTATCTATGTATGTGCAGTAGGTTCCTACTATTCTAACCAATCTAATAACCAATTCTGAAACATAATTTGCTCTGGTGCTATACATAAGAATAAACATGTTACAGATATATCATCATGTATAAGTGTGCCTTCATATGCACCTTTACTATTCTTTCCAAATTGTTCAAGCTATGTAATAGAGGATATATTAGGATCTGCATTATACTATCTAATAATAGTTTGATGTTTTCTCATCATCTTTTCACCAAGTTCACAATAATAATTTTTACCATGTTTACCCGTGGTAGTTCTAAAACCATATTGGTATTTTATTTTACCATCTGCTGGTTGATTTACACCATTTGGTGTTTTTATAATTACTGCTTCATAATAACTTGGATGTGACATGAATTGATTTAGCCAGTTATTACCATTAAAATTCCTCTCAAATAAGATACGAACATTATCTATATCATTAAATCCTGTTTTTAATATATTAAATGCTATATATTTTGCAGCTTCAGCACACTATACTTCATCTTTATGATTATCTGCATATAATCCAATCTATCTATATCTAACTACATCTGTTATATTAATAGGATGTTGATGATCTCTATTTTTTTCTATACGAGCAGGTGATAATAATTCAATTTTGAATATATTAATAATATTATAATCTGCATCTTTCTTACCAGATGCTCCAGCTTCTATACCTTGTGCAGTATCAATTACAAATAGGAATGCAGAATGAAGTAATTCATAATATGTTAATCGTTCAGGATTAAAATCTGGTGACCATAATATTTTATCGGCAATTTCAGGCGGTGTATCATATAATTCAATAGGTTTGAATTCCTATTTAATTCTATTCATAAATTGAATATAATTAGAACCTACAAGACGAGTTGCATTAGATTCAAAAGATAATCCGAATTCTCGATTAAACATTTCATCACCTAAATCTTCTCGTTGTGCTCGTTCCCATTCTTCATCTCTTCCTGGAACTTCCCACCAATATACTTTGGTAGATACAAACTATTTTGTTTCTGCAATAACTTCAGGATCTGCCATATCAGATGGAACTGCTTTAGAAAATATTTTGTAAAATAAATTTCCCTTACCACGAGGGGTTGATGACATTATAATCTATGCACCACGGAATGATGACATAGTTGGATAAATTGAAGCCCAATATTCATCTATAATATTAGGTGCAATAACTGCAGCCTCATCTACATATAATAACTGAATAGAATCACCGGTAGCCGGTGTTTTTGATGCAGCTGCAGCTTTAAGTGACGAACCATTTTCAAATTTTATTTTATTAGAACTTAAATTTATAATACCAGGTTTCATAAAGAACGGTAAACCTTCTAATACATCTTTAATTTTACTAATAATTTCCTAACCTGTTGTTGCTTTATTTGCAGTTACTAATGAAGTCTTATCGCGGTGAAATACTAAGAACCATACAAAATATGCTGCAGTTGTTGTAGTTTTACCAGACTAACGCGATGACATTACAATAATTTTTGGGTATGCAGGTACAATGGTTTCAGAAACAGTATCCCATTTTTCTGACCCATATAAGTATATTAATCTTTCTTGATATTCACGTAGTTTAACAAGTGTATGTCCTTTATCATTCTTAAACTTTGCATAATGTTTTACAAAATATAAACAATCCATACTACAATGTTCAAGTACATTTCTTTCTTCATCAGTATAATCAAATATTATGCCAGCATCTCTATATTGCATCTATCCATGCCAAAAAGGGTTTAGATCTTGTTTACCTGTTTTATCTTTTAATATATTATTGATTACTTCTGTTGAATATACTTTCTATCGTTTTTCTTTTTCTGTTTGTTTATCAAGTGCATTACTTCGTATGTCTGTAGATTTACGAACTCTTGCCATATTTTAATTATAGTTTAAATAATTTCAAATATATTTATTATATATAAAAATCACATGTTTTTATAGTTTATCGTATAACTATGAAAAACATGCGATTTTGAGCTATTTTAATAGTAAAATGGAAGTAAAATATAGTAAAAACTTAAATATTTTAGGAAAAATTACTCAGTTTTTATAGCCCAGGTGGAGGGTACTGTAATTAATAAAATAATTATAAATTATCAAAATACTGCTGGTATGTCTTCCCATACTGTAACATTACCAGTCATTGAAGCATTATTAACTAATGTTTCATAATTCTATAATTTCTATTTTAATCTTAATAATATTTCTTCCACATCTGTACTACCAGTTGTATTACCTTCCTATAATAATAATGGATTTCGTGTAATAATTCCTGCTGCTTCATTACTTGCCCATGGAATCCACTCTTGTTTTGTTGGGTCGTATGCTTTAACTTTTGCCATAAATTAATTATTTTACTATATTTTCTTCTATAACTTTATCCTTTTCACAAAATATAACATTATCATATTTAGATAAATCTAATCTATCCTTATCATATGATATAGCTGTATGTTTATAATTAGGATTATTTTTTAATATATCATTAATATGATTTTGTATATTTTCTATATCATTATTATCTACTTCACCTATAACAGTTATAAGAATATCTCCATATGCAACTGTATATATATTATATTTTGTATCTTCTGGTATAGTAATTCGTTTAATAGATGATAACTTATTATACAGGGCTAAACTAAAAATAGGTAAAGATATAATATTTTTATTTAAACTATTTTTAATAGTAAAATCATCATAGTTATTATATACATTGAATATAATATGATTTGTACTATCAGATGGGTTTTCTACACCAAAATCAAATAACATATTATTACTAAAAACATTATCTGAACATTCATAATGTGTATTATCTATATATACCTTTAACCCACTATTAGATAATTTCTTTATATCTATATTATATCCTATAATAGTCTTAAATTCAGGAGTTTGTTCTATAGAAAATGTAATATTATTTTTTACTTGTATATATTCTCTATATGTTGTAACTAACATATTATTATAAAACCACTTTTCATATGTAGTTTTAATAACATTTACATTATTATAATTATCATATGCTACTCGACATGGATAATATCCTATAATAGTCCATGTAATTACATATGTAGAGGGTTCATCTAAATCAGGTATGATATTTTTAACAGGCATAATACTAACCCAATTAGCATTATCTAAGCTTAAAGGTGTATTAAATTTTGAAATATTCCTTGTATCTGGAGTTATAAGATTAATCTGAGCTTTATCCATAAAATATGGATATAATGCACAAATGCTATCATCATTGTTAGTATTCTGTTTTAAATATATCTTACCATAGTTTTCATCGATAATACCATTATAATTACTTAATACCTTATTATTAGATTTTACTATAAATTTATCTATATATGCAGCTTTCTTAATACGATTTGTTACTTTTCTATTTGGTATTTCTGCATATTGATATGATAAGAATAAACTAAATTCATCATAATTATTACTTATTATAATATCATTCCATACTTCATTATAATTTGGTAATTTATGTGTTATATTAGATGGTATACCACTCTTATGTAGTCGTATAATATAAGTGCTATTAGGTTTTATAATTCCATTTAGTTCATGGTATTGTAATTCCTTTTTATCATTTACATATAATAAGTATAAACCTGTAATATCAAGTTCATCGTCTTCAGATGTATTATATAATTCAATAAAGCCATAATCATATGCGGCATCTGGATGTGTAATATTTCCTCCTAAGTAAACCTGCGTTATTTTAAGATTTTCATTTATTATATTATTCAACTTAATTGTAGGTTTTGCTAATGCATCAGTAACATCAATTTCAGGTTTAGATAATGTAGCACTATATGTAGTAGGTGTAGCAGCATGAGTTGTTGTATTACCAGATATTTCATAGAATTTATTACTCTTATATACATACAACTTCCATTCACTTTCATCTTCATTAGATGCAAATATAATTTCCCCATTTACTAAATTTAATGGATTATTTTGGAAATCACTAAATTTTCCATATTTTATTCCAATATTTGTTACAGTATGTGGTGGTTGATTTGTAAATGAAGAATGTTGTCCTACTGTGTAATCACCAGCTATAATACCACTATTAATTATACCACTAACTTTTTCATATTGATGTTGTAATGCAGCTACTTGAGTAGTTAATAAATCATACTAAGATTGTGTTGCAGGTATTCTACCCGTTGTAGTATCAATCCATAATATATTTTTAGATGCAGGTTCTGCATCCTATACAGCAACTTCTGTAAATCCCATTGGATACCAACCAGTTTGTCTTTCTGTACCAACATAATACATGTAATATGTTTCATTTTCTTTCACATAGCATATATTACCAGGATATAATCTATTATCCGGGATATTCCTTAAATCTGCAACAGTATCTACAGATTTCATTGCACCTTTTACATCTTCTGATTGTGTAATAGGGAATGTTTCATTTTGTGGTTTTAATATATCTCCTACTTTAATTGCCATTTTTATTGAAATTCAATGATTATATTTTTATTACGTGTATTAAGTTTCTATATAGTACGGTATAATGTATACTGCACAGGGTAATCATATAATTGTAAATTTATTTGACCTACCTTTTCAACACCACCTGCGAAGCCTTTAGCATCTCCTTGCTCATATATATAGAAAATAGCATCTGGTTTATTATATAATGTAAAGTATACATGTTTATTATCATTACCAATGGTAGTTATAAATTTATTGCCAGAAAGATTTATATTTTTCCTTCTACTATTATCTTTAAATATATTAATTATATCTGTATTTGATAATGTATTAGATTCATCTACCATATAATATAATTCTGTATTACATGTACATACCATATTAGTTATATAAGGTGAAGGCGTTACATTACGTGAATCTTTAAATGTAGTACTAACTTCTAACCTCTTTACTATATTATTTGAATTACCACTTGTTAATACATTATACTAAACAACATTAGTAACTTGACCATCATATTTAGTAATTAATTTAGATGTATCTGGGTAATTATAATTATTATAAGTCCAACCAAATGTAATGTTTTCATTTTTACCATTAATAAATGAAGATGGAACAACTCGTGGAGTTACACTCACTGCTTGTGGTGCAACATAATACTTATCTTCTAATAATAATGTTATTGCTTTTTTAAGAGATGTTATATCTGTTACGGGAGTATTTTTAACAGATATACCAGTGGAATTATCATATAGATATGTACTTTCATCATGTATTGTTTTATATACTGCAGATAAGTCAGTACCTACCGAATCTCTATTTTCTTTTAACCATGTAGATACTTCCACAATTTTATTATTAACAGATGTATTTAAATTATCAATATTTTGATTTAAACCATCTACTACTTTTTTTGCATCTGTTTTAGATTGGTAATTATTAGAAATATCAGTTTTAGTTAAATATGTATTATTAAAATTATTTCCGTTAACATAAAAATTATCAACTTTAAATGGTGTATCTATAACAAAATTATCACCTTCATTATGACCAAATTGCATTAGATTTCCATGAGGATCTTTATAATATATTTTCTTTAATATAACTGAATCTATATCTAATGTACCATTTGAAGCATCTATAGAAGATTTACCTGTATTTGGATTAGTAACAACTTTTAAATACCTATCATCATAACTTTCTTGGGTAACTATATTTCCATTATCATCATATTGTATATGTCCAGCAAATAAGAATTTTGTATTATGTATTCTTAATATACCAGTTTTAAATGTAGATGTTTCTAATATAATATCACCCTATTTAGCATATTCTTGTTGTAATAACTAATCTGAATCATGCTAACGAGAATATACAATATTAGTATATGTTGATGGATTTATATATGTTACAATTGGTTTCATTTTATATAGTTAGAAGTTATATATAATATTTCTAAATATTTATTAAAAAATTAAAAGAGTTACTCTTTCATAAGTAACTCTTTTAATTAAATTATTGTGTAATTTCCCATACCCAATCAGATGGTAAGGTTTTAAGTATAGACCAGTTTGTGATATTAGCTGCACGCATACCTCTAAATGCACTACCACGAACAGCTGGGTTATTCTTAATACGAGGGATGTACCAGAATTCTGGTACAGCTCCTTTAGCATTAGATTGGAATTGTAAGAAGCCACTAACATTTGTGAATGATTGTAATCTACCTACATCAATACAAGTTGGTATTTTATTTAAGTATGAACCACTTGAATTATAGTTACTAAACATATGGTTAATATCTGATAATCTTAATGTATTTGCAAATAAATTATCATCTGGTACTTCTGTATATATCATATGCGCAAACAATGATTGTGCAGAAACAAGTTTGGTATTATTCTTAAATAAATCTTTAATATAAACCTACCAGAATGTTGGAGTATATGCAAATAATCCATCTACTGTACTAAGCTCTGTTAATTTATCAAATAATGTAGTTGGATATATGACTGCACTCATATCATTAGTATCCTAATACCATGTATATGGCGCAATATTAACACCCTAAAATACATTAGTTAAAGCACGAGTCTTTGTTACAGGGTCAAATAACCATGGGCATATTCTACCATATATACCATATTTTCCTGCTTGTGATATACCAGTATATAATTGTCCAGTTACGTTACCAACTGTATTAGCTACAGTACAATAACCAGAACTACCTTCAAATGCATTTCTAATATCTGCATCCTGTGTACAACCTGTAAAATAATCTGGAGGACATAAGTAATATGTAGTATAGAACTTATCAACATTACCATTAGGTGCTTGCCATTGTTCATCACCTGATTTTGTAAGTACTGTAGTTTTATACTATTTTTTATCATTTTCATCTTCAAATAATTCAGGTGATACTGTATATGAAGCACTACTAACATTTCCACCAAATAATATATTACTTGCAATAGGAGTAACAGATGTATAAGTGCCGTCAGGACCGTTAGTTGATGATCTTTGAATAGTTTTATAAATTTCAGATTGTTTTATAAAATCAATATTCAAAGGATTACCGTCATGTCTATTCTTATTAAAAATGAATTGGAACGGGTCATATGATTCATTTTTTCTAACCTATGTAGGAGAATACCCAGCATTCACAACTAATTTTAATTTATATTTAGGATTTACCTATGAACCTACATTTATCATACTCATCGTATACATCTGCAAATTCTATGTCTTTGAAATATATTCAATAGGATCATAATTAGGATTATCTATATATAAATCACGAATATATGTACCTTCTTCTTGTAATGAACCATTAATAACTTCAGGATTAACCGTAATATATTTTAATTTCTTTAAGTCTTCTGGTTTCTTAACTAATTTATAAGGCCCTGTATTTTTACCATAGAAGTATGATATAGCATGTTTCATATTAGCTATAATAGGTTTAGTTACATTATATGGTGCAATGCTTGGGGTAGACGCACCAGATAGATTAGCAACTGTTTCATCTCTAACATATTTCACACCATCTATAGTAAAGCCTAAATTCCTAATATCATATTCATAATCAGAAGAAGTAGGTTTAGTAGAGAACCAACCATAATCATCTGTAAATAATGACTAATAATCCTACACCGCTTTATCATATTCTGTAGTACTTACCTCTGAATGTGCAGCTAAGAATGTAGTTTTATTCTATGTTGGTGTAACTATATTATTAATTGGTATATCATAACTTAAATTATTCAATACTGTAGCATCACTACTCATTTGTGCATAACCGCGGAAATACCATTTATTATTAACTAATAACCAGTAATTTTCATAATTCTAAGTATTATAACCTTTTAACTTATATAGTTTACAACCTTTATATACTACATTGTTTACAACTACAATTAAAGATTTATTTACAACTTCATAATTATTAATATCAAATTGTTTCAAACCATATAATATACCGTTATTAACAACGCCCGGTCCATAACCATTTTTAGCCTATCTACTAAGCTGGCGTTTCTAATAGAATAAACCATATGGAATACTTCCTGTTTTAACATAGCAATCATGATTATTATGTACTTCATGTATTTCACTAAATGCGTAAGCACAGTTAGTAATATTACAATCATAAAAACCATAAGGTACTAATGTAACATGCCATCTCTAATCAGAAGTTTTATAATCATCATCTAAACCCTATCCAAGATTTCTAAATATACCTTCTATATCACGAAGATTCTTCATGCCAGCAAACATAGATCTACTCTAATCCTAACCGTGCAGATTATCTTGATCTGTACCAGAAGGTATAGGTAATGTAATATTCAACTCATTATCTTCTGAATCTCCGCCATATCTCATACCCATAAAGAACTATGGAATATCATATATCTACTTATTATTTCTAAATATTTCATATGGAAATAACTTCATATGAGGTCTTGTTTCAGATGCTAATGGTAAAAACCATTTACGAGAGGCTGGTCCACAAAATGAAACATATGATGTATTTCTATCATTATAATCATTTGTAGTTATTGCAGCATTACTACTATATGTAATTTGCTATAAATTAGTTAATGGTAATAATAAATCATTATCAATAAAAATTGGTAATGATTTTGTACCAGTTGGATTTAATGCCTATGATGTTATACCAGATGCATTTAATATACTACGCCCTTCACCTTCACTATCTGATAAAAACTTAAAAATATTAAAACTCTATGATATTGAAATTAATGAAGTACTTGGTAATTTTAATATATTTGATACTGTAACATCATTTAGCATGCCAGTACTATCGCCTCCAAAATAATGTATCATTTTACCTATACCTGTAATTTCTGACATATAATTATTAACATGTCTCACATTAGGATGTTTGTAGAATAATGGGGTGATTTCTATATAGGTTTCACCTGTAGTAGGTTTAGTATCTTGTACTCTTAATACACTATCATTTCCACGTACAACATATTTCTAATCAAAATATACAATTACATTTGTACCATTAAGAACACTATCGAAACTTTCTATATATGGGCAATGTTCCAAGAATTCAGTTAAAACTATTGCACCTTTCGTTACATTAGTTCTATTCCCATTATAGTTATTAGTATTATCAACAGTATAAAAACGATTTGACATCCAATCAATATTAGTAATTTGATAATCTTTAACTGTGGCACTTGGTGAATCAAATAAAAACCTATCAATATAAACAGTAGTTGCATTAGGATTATTATATGAATAAAATGCGTAAGCTACATTAGTACACTTAATTAATGGAGCAAATAAACCATCATAATTAATATTACTAAATTTACGATTTGACATATTATTACCACTAAATGAGTGACTATATAATGGCCCGCATACACCACAATCTTGAAATAATCTTGCTATACTTACAACTTCATTACACCATTTAAATAACTAACGCTTTAATGGTTTTTGAATATTTGTAGTAATACTATCACAATCTTGAAACATACTACCTAAATCAGTAACTGATAAATTCTGATTTGTACATATAGGTTTCATCCTACCAAATATATAATATACATCATCTATTGAAAGATCTGAACTATCACAATTAAAGAATGTACAATATAATACACTTCCCCATATTGTAAAGTTTGTAACATTATCTCCTTCAAACCATACTTTGTCTCCATCATTAATCATTGCAAGCTAATAATCATTACTATTATTAGATAATATATCCTGCTTATTTTTTTGAATTAACGTTTTATAATTATTATTAATAGACAAGTTTCTAAAATGGTTAAAAGTATTACTCTATAATGCAATATGCCCATATATTCGCTTTATTCTACTATTTATATTATACATGAATCGCCAACCCTGACGTTGATCTATGCATGTATTATTATATTGTGTAGGATAAGGTACAAATGGAGTATCTTTCGTATTAGGGAACCTTAAATATTCTAACCGTGCATTATTAGTTAAATTTAAATAATCTGTTTGGATTGTAGAGTCAGGTACTTTAGCATAGTTTATATGATCTAATATAAACTTCATTGGTGTTAAATCTAATAATGTAGTAGGATCATTAGTTTCTATAGCACTATATTTTAAACTACAAACATTAGAATTTGCTAAATTAAGATATTCCAAATCAGTTAAACATGAATCTACTGCAGTATGATATATTACTACAGGAACTTTCCATGTTACATTATGCAAATCTAATCTATTTAAATTTGAAGCACCAGCAAGATTTATATTAGCATCTGCTCCTGATTCTCGTACTGAAACGGTAGTGTCATTTGGATCAAAGTCATTAGAGAAATTAATATTCCTTAATTTAGGTAAATTAGTTAAACTAACCTATGTTAATACTTGATGATTAGTACATATTATACTATCTAATGCAGGACATGAACCAATATTTAAGGTAGCCAAGTTTGGTAAGTTACTAATATTTAAAGTCTTCAATTTTAATATTGACTATAAATCTAATAAACGTAATGACGTACAACCAGTGAAATCAAGATTATCTATAGATGACTATGATTTAATAGTAATAGAACCTAATGCTGTACAGTTAGTAACATTTAACTGTTGCATTACACCTGATTCTGGTAATGTTAAACTGGTGATACATGAGTTGCTTGCATTTAATGTTAACAATTTTTTACAAGCACTTAAATCAAGATCAAGTGCACTTGTAGTAGTATCAGAAGCTGTTACTTCTGCAAACTATGCATTTGTTAAATCTATATGTCTTAATGAATTTTCACCATTGTATGAATATACAGAAAGGTTAACTGCATTAGTTCTATCCAAACGTTTTTGATATGCAAAATCTAATGATGTTATAGACGACATACCAAATAAATCATGTTGGTTCTACATCACAAATGATGCAAACCCTTCTAATTTTTGAATATTTGGACTACCATATATTGCAATCTGTGTATTATTAGAATCCTTAAAATATGGTAATTTTATCTTTGTATCTACATCATTCTTAATATAGAAACGGTATTTAATATCAGAAGAACCTGAACTATTACCACGTTGAAAACGATATATACCTGGTTTAGAAACATTCATAATTAACTGTATACCAGTATCTGTATTAAATGCTTCATCACTTACTTTACTATTACCACCTGATGCACCATATGTAGTGAATAAGCTGTTTGATAAGTAATCAAACTTAACATCTGGAGTTTCTGTTTTAATATCAAATACAGAATCTAAGAAGAATAATCGTTTATCTAACCATTCACGTACATTATCAGAACGTTTACCATGCAACATACCGATATTAGCAAATCTCTTAATACCTCCTGAACCAGATGGATCATATTTTGCAAGGTATTTAATATTATAGTCAACATTATACAATAACTCACCAGCACTACCGACTTGTTCATTAAAGTATTTCATAAAATCATCAACACTCTTTAATAATGTAGTACGGATAATTCCCCAGAAATATTCATAATAATTCTTATATGTAATACCATGACCATCTTCATTATAGATATTAGTATATAAATTTCTAAGGTAATATAAACTACCAGAATCTTCAAACATCTACCATAACCATCCATTAACTTGGTCAAATTGTCCATCAATACTACCATCTATAATATTAAAAGATTCTTGTGAACCATATCTATCATTTACTGGTTGATATACATTAGTATATGCCGTAGGTTGTACATCTTGATTACCCGTATTTGATATAGATAGAGCTGTGTCAAGGTCATAAAAACTTAGGTACCATTTACCGGTTGGTACGTTTCTACCATTTGTATCTACTTTACTACCTACATTCCATGAGCGGAATACACAGTTTTTTCCAAGAGAATCAACAAGACCGAATAACATTACAATTAAGTAATAACCAAATACATTAGTCATACATAAGCGTTCTCCTACTAATTCATCAAAAATAAGTTCAAATGATGACTATGTTAATGAATAACCTTTATTTGTAACATTCCATTTACGAGCATTTGCATCCCATGCTACAGAATACTATGGGCGTGATTCAGAGTTATTCCATATAGTACCTGCTATTAATTTTGTTAATGCACCCATAGATGCTCTGGCTGTTGCATTACCAGCACTTGGCCCTTGCGCAGTTCCGTCATATTTCCAATCACCCCACATATCAACCATAGAAATGTCTTCTTGTGCAAACAAGCGCATTTCTTCAGTCATATAATTATTATTAATCTCATATGAGAATATCTAATTAGGTATAATGGTTTTACCTCCTCCTGATATAGCTTCATCTGCATTATATGTATGATATGTAGTTACAACTGCAGGTAATGGATATTCTTTCTGATCACTTGCATCCTAACGGAAACTATAATCTTTAAAGAATTGAAAACCCATATTATAATATGAAGCACGACCAAGGTTAAATGAATATATACCTAAACAATCTTCCTGAGTAGAATCTGCAAATGTTACCAATACAATACATTGGAAACCTTCAAGTGTTAATTTAACACTTGGTCCATATTGTGAGATTTGATTATTTGAATCTCGTTGAGTTTTCCATTTATGTGTAGGTTTATGTGTATCAATAGGAGGATTAGCATCCACTACATTATATGCAGGTGGTTGCTCAAGTATAGTTCCAGCTGCAACTTCATTAATCCAACGTCCAATAGTAGCATTATTAGCATGGGCAGAATCAACCATATCACACTTTAATGTATATGCATTTTCCGGAAACCATGTATTTTTAACTTGTACTAATCGTGGCTATAATGTATTAGCATCTGTACCAAATCCAATTTCCAAGTTCTTTGAGTAATATCCTTTTGTAGATGTACCTTGAATTTGTACATTACAGTCAGTTAAATGTAATGTATTACCAGTAGCAGGGTCAAACATATTAAATTCAACATTAATGAATTTATATGTATTAGGGTTAATTGTATGATAATATTCTCTTGTAAATTTCTAACCCGCTACTTCATTGGTAATACTATTGGTACAGTTAAGATATACAACAGGCATTGGACATGCTGCTGCCATACCAACCAAAGCATTCCATGATAAACCACCTTTACTATTCAATGAATAGAAGTTTGATTGATTATCCCATAAACCACATTTCTTTGTTGTTGTACTGGTAAAGAAATTTAATGCTAAATCTTTAAAGTATGTATCAAAATCAGCAACACCCGCAATATTTTTATTAGATATAGCTTTATTATGCAAATAATTAAGCACAATATCACGGTCATTTAATGGTTCTTTATAAAAATTAATATCATAGAAGTTTACATCTACATATTGATCTCTATAATTTGTATTTGCACTTAAGTTTGTATTATAACGACATGCCAAATAAATTGGAGTATTATCACTAATAGTAGGTCTAATTACATCACCTGTAGCAGAAGTAAGGTCAATTGCACCTACAATAATACCATTACAGAAAATCTTTATAATAGAAGATGTATCTGTAATATCAGCACTATTAACATCTTTATATGTTTTATCATAAACTATATCAATAGTATTGACACCATCATCTGTTGTAATAGGTGCAGTGTATTTAATATTGTCAGCAAGATTTATTTCTACTGCATTTAATGTAATTCTAATACCATGGAATGTTCCTTCTGGATTATCTCTATTAGCACGGTCAAAATAACCTATCTAAACAATAGTACCATGTGTATACGGCATTTTATCAGCTTTAAATGTAAATGACATTGTAAAGCCTGTATATGAATCAGAGCGAGCCCAGTTATCTGTTGGACTCCATGGACGCATATCTATTATACCATATGTTTCATTTTGATAGCGTAATTTAGACTATTTTCGTTTTTTATTATCTCCATTATAGTCAGTACTATTATTAAGTAAACCACAGTCTGTACCATTAACATTAAATGATTGTAATGTATTAGTAACTCGTTCTGGATTTATTTTACCATATATTACATTAGAAGTCCATTGTATCTTAGGATTACTTTTTTCACGGTTTACTACATCAAGCCAACCATCATCTTCAATCTACCAATGAGCAAACTATAATCCACCATCTCCAGAAGTAATAGGGAACATATCTCTACCACCTGGCTTAACTTTTAAATAATATTTCTTTGTATATAATGTTTGTTTACCTTCTGCAAGCGCATATATAAGAATTTCATATACATCACCCGTTTCAGTTTCAGGTTCAAATCGAGAATAAGGAAAAGAAACAGGAACTAATTTTTGTGTACTTGCCTATATAGATACACCGTCCTTACGGAATGCATATATTTTTTCAATTTCTGAATTATAATTTTCATTTCTCTATGATTTCCATGAACCTACTACATCCATATATGTATCTTTACGCATATTATGTAAAATAACTGCATATTGAAATGAATGAACATTAGTTTGTGCAGCAAAGATACTGAAAGACATAGTACCCAATGCAGTCTATACTTTATCTGTAAATGCGGCATCTCGTGAAACAGTATAAACTTCTTCTGGTACTAAATCTGAAACTGATAATACTAATGTATCTGAACTTGCTTTTACGATAGGAATTGTTAACTTATCAGAAGTTTCACCTGTACTTGCACGCATCATTGCATTTAGTACATAGTTAGTTTGACTACTATTTACTAAATCTATATTAAAATTTTCCTTATTAATTTCTACTGTAATTGGCTTACCTGCTGTACTATTAAACTAACCTATATTAATAGCAAGTGATGAACCTATTGTATCAAAATCACCACCATTTGTACTATTCCATAATACAAGCGTAATATCATTAGAATATATTTTAGAGAAGCAGTTAAATGATAATGTATTTTTAGCACCGGCTATAACAGTAATAGGAGGTTGTCCTAATAATCTAACTGCCATACCAGTATCTTTAACAATAACTGTATACTAATCTATCTGACTATCTTCACTATCTACTAAAATAAAATCTAAACGGTGATATAATACATTAGCATCAAATTTAGTTAAATCATCAATGGTAATGCTTTTAGTTTGTTTTGACACAGTCATTACCTTTTTAACAGGGGCATTAAAATTACTATCAAGGTATACATTTAATGCATAGGTATTAGTCTTTGCATCATCAATAAAATAATTTAATTCTAAATTCTATTGAATTGTAGTATACAATATATTTTGCCCTTCTGCATCTTGACGTACTTGATCTGCTGCACCGGTAATACCTAATATCTTAAATTTAGCATTACTTGTAGTTCCACCTCCGTTACCATTACCATTTCCACCTCCGCCAAGTGTACCATTTTGAACTACCCAACTCAAATTACGTTTAGTTCGTTTAATATCTTTTTTTAAGTCTAATAATACTTCCGTAAGTGATTGCTCATGTTTTTTAGGATCTTCTAATATAAGCTAATCTGTTACGGCTATATTATCACTATTCTCTGTTGAAATAGCTTCCCATTGCTGGGTATCTTTATTGTATACTTTTGAAATCATATAAAAATAAAAATCACACCGAATTTTTATATTTATTATAAATTCGCTGTGATTTTATTTATGTTATTAATACTTATAGGTTAACGTGTACTTCTTATGCTCAAAGTTTTTACATAATCGGGGACTTTAGTAGAACGTACATATACTGTAACATAACCATCCTCATTTCTCCACACTTTATCATTACTTAATGTGATTTGATTAGTTGAATCATCAATTGGCATTGGAGTCATATCTTTAGATGTATATACTTCAGCACCTTTTAAAGATTCTCCTATATATGTTACTGTAATTGTTACAGTACTATTCCCACTTGAAACAGTTTCACTGTTAGTACTAATATTAAATGCAGCATAAGCATATTCAGTTTTCATATTATCTGCATATGTATCTAAATTAATGTGTGTATTACTACTTGCATAATATGGTACAGCAGCTTTAAGGTTTGTATAAATTTCACTTAATGGTGCATATTCCATTACAATAGGTACATACTTATTAGAAGGAGTTGTTAATGTAGCAGGATATAATGTAGTTGGTGCATATTTACCAATATCCTATAATGTAGGATAACTATTAAATGTAAATCCTTTACCTTCTGAATCAGTTTGCCATATATTAGACAACGCATTACTTTGATATGTTAATGTATCCTATGTAATTTTATATGTCATATAATATGGACGGCATTGTGCAGGATTTTCGCGAGTATCTTCCTTTTGACCGGTAGGCTTATTTTCTGTATATGGAGTATATTCAAATTCCCATGGAATAAATCTACCTGGTAATTCTTTATTAGATTTATGCTTATAACCAGTAGCTTGACATGTTACATAGCCAGGAGCTGTAATTTTACTGAATTGCTTCCATGCACCCAATGCACGATTAACTTTACCATCTTGTGTATTGTCATCCCATGCATCTAAATTAGTATTTTCTGGATCATTTGCAGGTACTTTATAATCTGTATCTTCTGGGTGATTTGTCCATTTAGTAAAATAATTAGACCACCCTAAATCAGCACTTTTACCTGTAGTATATGGAATAATTGGACGGTAACTATATATACCACTTCCGTCTTTTGCAATATTTTCATATACTGGCTTAGATACTGCATGAGTATGTTTATGTCCACCTATGCATAATCTTATACCAGTTTCTTGACAAAAACGTGAGAACCAGAATGTATTTAAATTAGCATTATCATCATATAATGGATTATTCCAGAATGTATTATTATAAGGGTAATTTAATTGTGAACCTGAACGATAACCTTTTATACCTATATTACCATTAGCGTCTTGATACTTTTGTTGTCCGTCTCTTGTAAAATAAGATTGGATCTTCTTAAACGTCATAATGGTGAAAGGACAATCATGTACAGTAGCAATTCTCCATCTAATTGGATTATTATTAGTCTTACCATTATTACCCCCATTAACCTTAGCCATATCGGCATATGCCCAACGTCTAATATGTGGCATTAACAATTTCTATGTACCTGTTTCCATTCCATAGATAATAACATTACAAGATTCAATTGCGGCACGCTTTGTATCTACTACTTCAGAATTCATACAAATAAAGTGAGTATTACCATAATTAAATGAATACATTGAATCAATAAAGGCATCTACAGTTTTTTTACCATCTGTAATTGTGAAAAGAGGTGGATTGGTTTCATCAATCTCGAATGTATAGAACCATCTATATTGATTATAATTAATCTTTTCTGCATCGGTTCCTTTAGTTTCATTAAATAAGTTACCTGGTCCTAAATCATTATTACCAATAACGCACATTTCTACATAATCTTTTAATGAAGACCTACCATTATAATAATCAATCCATTCAGATAAACGATTACCATCTTGCGTCATATCACCTGTATTAAAAGTGAAATCAAAACCTTTATCTCCACATACTCCATTACCACCTTTAGTTTCCTATTGAGCAATTTTTTCACATGATAAACGATGCATTTCATATTCATTCCAGTTAAAACCCTATTGATCTGTTATCTATACAAAGTTCCATCCGGTAGTTTCAAGTGTTGCATCATCTTTTACCTCGAATTGATATTCTTCACTAATATAATTTTCAAGTGATGTACCAACTCTATACTTATAAACACCTGGCGTTAAATTTTTAATAATTACTTTATGTACAGTAAAGTTGGTACCGTCAACACCTTCCATATGAATACGATTATATGCTGCTGCACGTACTTTAGAAGTTTCGCCATCCATTGATTGTATAATACCTGGATTACCATTCCACATTCCACAACCTACATCATAACGATGGATATTATTCTTACCTGCATCTACCCATACCTAATCTTCATTATATCCTATCCCATTTCTATCTAAGAAGATTTTATTTTTACCCATCTAATCAACACGAGTAATCCATAGGTATTCATCTTGATAACTTGTAGAAATCCAATTAAAGCAACGTGTTGCACCAGTTAATGTTACTTCATTACCATTAACAATTTCTTTATATGATTGCTTTGGCACCGTAGCTTGTCTACCAAATGTACATGTAACATAATTAGGAATATCATCACGAAATTTAGATTTCATTGTATATATATTCTTTTTCTCATTAGATGCTTTTGGACCATAATCTACTACATTTAATAATGGCAAATCTTTTTTATCTAAGTCAATATATGTCCACATTGTACTATTTTTGCGGTTCTTAAATGACCCCATTTTATCTGCTGCTGTAGTAGGATCAAATTGATAATACTTAAACATTAAACGGTTTTTACCAAAAGTACCACATGCACCACCTTCGTTTACCGCAATGGCATCAGTACCTGTTCTATAAAAACCTGCAACTTCTACATAACCACGTGGAACTATTGTTGAATTATTCCAGTCTAAAATACCAGCTGCTGGATTTGCTTTAAATGATGGAGAATATGCTTCAAATGTAGATTTATCACCTACAAATAAGTAAAATGCACATTTTTCGTCAGAGAATTTCTTTAATTCTTTCCCAACTTTCCACTCAATATCACAATTCTTAACTTTAATTAAGGTATAATTACTATTAATTACAGAACATTGTGCACCTCTAATAAGATATGAAGAACCCGCTTTAATAACTCCACGTAATTCAAGTACATCCCATTTAATACCGTCTTCTGTATATGCTAAAGATACACCATTTAATGAAATATCTTCATCATTAACATTACTTAATTCTACATAATTATGTGAACATCTACGATAATCATGTATATCTGCATTACCACCTGCAAATACGCTATTAATATATACCTTTTTAATAGCACTTCCTGTACCTGCGCCAGTTGCTTTCATACCATCTTGTTGATGTTCAGATGGTAGGCCTGTAATTAAATCATCAGAAACTTTCTATTTTATATCACTCCATGGATATACTTGTATACTACCATCTTCATCTACCTTTGCTTGGTATTGACCTCCACCCATATTAAGGTAATTAACTTCTAATTCATTTGCACGTAATAACTATTTAATAGTAGCACTGGTAGCAGATATATTACCATCTTCTATACGTACATCACCATTACCATTTGGATTGGTATCAGTAGGTTTACCTTTTACATTTATATAGGTACTAACGTCTAAAAATTCTGTATTCATAATAGTTGTATTTGGATCTTCTGTATTTGGGTTTTCAGGGTCTATTGGAGCGGGTCCACCACTGCCTGTTATTAATTTTAATGTTCCTTGAGTTTTTATATATAATTGTTTTGTATCTGTACACCATAATAATTCATTATCTAAAAAATATGCTTTATTTGCTTGCATATCTTCTTTTTTACCGGCTTTAATACAAACATGTGTTACATTAGGGATATATTTTTCAGTAGGTTCAAGTGGGGCAGTACCATTATTATATTTCCAATTTTTAATTTCATATGTAATTGCATCACCATAACCAAATATACATGAAAAATCAATAGGTATATTCTAATTACCTTTAATAGCATAACCTTTTAATGAAAAAATAATATCATCTGGATTATAATTATCTAATGCACTAACAGAAGTAACGAATAATTCAGATTCAGGTTTTAATGTATTATTAACTTTAGATAATGCAAAAGTTTCATTTCCTACTTTTAATTCTATAATAACATCTGAAATGGTTTCATCTGTCATATAAGTTTTATCAAATGAAGTAAGAAATGCTGTATATTTTACATTAACATCATAAAAAAATTTAAGTTCTTTTTTCTTTACAGAAAACCCATGTGTTTCTTCATATATAACATGTGAACCATCTGTAATTGATTCAGGGGGTGTTTCAACAGATCCTAATGTAGCTGCAGTATTATTAAAGAAATCCCCACTGTTTATTTGATTTTCAAAAGCATATTTAAAGTAATTAACTTGTTTCTATAATGCTCTAATATCAGATACCATACTGTTTATTAACTATGGTGTATAAAATCCATTAGTTAATCTATCTCCTGTTGTATCAAGCCATAAAGCAGAAGTATCTTGCGGCGCTGTATCACCTACTATAATCTAATCAGAAAAACTTTTCTTCTATACGTTCCACTTATGTTCTGGTGCATTATATACCATATAAGTCTTTAATGAACTTACATAACATAATGCTCCATCTTTAAGGTCGGTAGTATCAATACTATCTAAATTATCTAATGTATCTACCTATAATATTCCACCCCCAGAAGAAAAAGGTTTCCATTCGGTACCATCTAACTGGTAATATTTTTTCTCACTTACTACATAAGCTAACATACCATTAAGTAAGCGAGCTGGTTTTATATCATTTAATTCAGCTTTAATTTGTACAGTATGCAATCCGCCCTATATATCATTTGCTATAGATATAGGGTAAGTTTTACTTCCAGGGATAAGAGTAGATGCTACTTTGATTGCCATGTATTTTTAAATAATGTTTTTAATTATATTTGTGTTAAAATATTTATCAGACTATTACTGTCCAATTACCAGTTAAAGGATTTTCTGAGCGATATACATAATAATCTACAGGTTCATGCCTATCTGAATCACTAACTAAATCTAATTTAACTACACCCAAATTTACTAAACCACCAGTTCCAAGTGGGCTTGTTCTGGTTTCATAAATTTGTGTTTTATCACTATCTATATTATGATATGAAATTATATAGATATAATACTCAGTAGGACCTTCCCCTAATGAAATAGTTTGTTTTGTAGTATTATCTACACGGCCATATGTTAAGATATTAGTAGGTTTTAATATATCGCTACTACCTTGAATATCTGTAATAGTATTTAAACCCTAAATATCTTTTGTAATATATTGAGGTTTTATAATTTTCATTGTTACACTTGTATTAATATTGGCCGGGCCATTATTTTTAGAATCTTTATAATTTGTTTCTATAATTACAGGTACACGAATATCTGAAGTTGGTATATTCTATAATGCACTAAAATTTGTTGTATAATTATGCCCTACATTATTTTTAATAGTATCTTTTAGATTCTAACCACCATTAGATAATGTTTGGTTATCACCTAATGCAACTTTAGTTAAATTATCAATATAATTATTAACTGTTAATGTAATAGTCTAATGAACATCAGGTTTACTACCATACATGAATGTAGGATTACTTAATTGTACTGTATAATTAATAGGTACAGGAGGTTGATAATAAAAGTCATCCCATAACTTCTATAAACTTGGATCTTTAACTACCATTTCTCTTATTAATTTATAAATACCAGTTGCATTAATATTATTAGGTTTATCTTCATCATGACCTATTTTAGTACTAATATCAGTTAATGTAGTATTAACAGTATCGCAACAATTATCAATATATTTGTATATACCAGTGCCATAAGCTTTAGGATGATACCCTGTATTTTTTTCTTTACCTATTAATGTTAATACATATTGCATACAAAAATTAAATGCTTCTATACTAACACCTTCTGGTAAGGCATATATCTCTGTATCATTTAATCTATTAGCATTTCTATTTGTTATTCTAATAATGTTATTTTTAAATTCATCTAAATCTTCTGGTAAATCCCTTTCTAAATATCCTAATGAAATATTATAAATATTAGTTAAACGCATAAAATTAAATCTATTATTATGTGTAATTAATAGTTGGTTTTTTTCATCTATTATTATATCATATGGGTTTGTATTCATTTGAGCACTATATATATAACGTACTCTTTTATTAGTATCGTTAACATCATCAATACTCATACCCTCATTATTATAAGATGAATTATGTATTCCAACTCTGGTATATTTAAAATTAACTGGATTTAATGACATTTATATTTTATAAATTAACATTTAACTATTTATTTACACTATATATAAAAAAGATAACTTGCAACCCCTACGAATCTCTGTCACTTTTTATATTTTAATTAGTAAAATAAAAGGTTTCATAACTCAAATTAAGTTATGAAACCAAATGTATATTAATAATATAAGTAGTAAAACTTATATATGTTTTAATTAATGACGATATGCATTTTTGGTTCGTTGATTCTTATAGTGCATTTGTCCCTTCTTCTTATTAGAATAACTATCACTCTTCTTTTTCTGAAGTTTAATACCCAATCCTGTAAATGGTGTAATACCAGCTTTATCCAATAAGTAATTTACTTTATCAATTAATGCAGCTTTATCATGCTTTAATAGATATAAAAGTACACTATAATCATTTGAAAGTTTATGATTAATCTTATATTTACCCATATCAGCATTAGCATTTCGTAATTCTCTGTTTGGTGTTAAAACAATATAATCAAGTACATCTTCCTTTATAGTTTTATCACCTAATGTATAAGTAGCATCTTTAATTTCTCTACCACACAATAATAATCCTTCTACCCCCGAATCAAAGATTACAAATTTACCACCATCCCGTTTAATGGACTGGATTACATCTTTCTTAATTTTATCATATGCACTTTCAACTTTGAAACTCGTTCGTGTTGATTTTACATTTAACTCCTTTTGATTCACAAGTTTTACTTCTTCTACCATATAGTTTTTATATTTTAAAATAAATTATTTTCAGATTTCTTTAAGTTTTGATACCATACATTATCTTCCTTGCCATTAAACCATCTAATAGTTGGCTCACCATTATATCCTTTTTCCCATACATACCAGCAGAAACAAAGTGCACTACCCCCATTTTCTCCTTGTTTACCACCAAAATCACCATTCTTTGCACATCTCATTCTATTAACTGAAACATATATATATTTTGGTGGATATTCTTTAAAAAGTTTTTCTCTACTTTGGCTTTCAAGAAATTGTACTTTAAGAAATGCTGCAATTTTACTACCATCATTAATTAAAGATAATGCATGTGTTACAAATTCTGTGGCTAATGAATATGGCGGATTCATTATAATATCACCATTCCATTTCTCATTAGTATTTAAAAAATCTTGTATTTCTATTCCAGGTACACGTTCAATAATATCAGAACACCTAACATTAAAACCATGTTCTTCTAAAACATTAGCCATATGTTTCATCCCGCATGATGGTTCCCATATATCCTTTTGAAATTCATTATAATGTTTCAAAAGTAATTCAACTGCTTTTGGATCTGTTGCATAAAAATCTTCTGCTTGTCTATCTGCATCTGTATGATTAGATGCACCTAAAAGTAGCCCTAATGTTTTACTATTCCCCATTGTCTTCTGATAAAATTTTATAGGTCCATGTCATTTGTAATTGTTTACATAATTCATCATTTTCATTAATACCCGTAACTACCATAGTTAAAAAACGAAATAAACGATCTACTAAACATGGCTATCCAAAATCTATGTTTTTGTATAAATCTATAACAATATGATTTTTAAGTATACATTTATTATAATCAAGATCTTTAAAAAAGTCTTTATTATTTTCTGTTACATTTATAACAGACCCTTTAAAAATACAGAATAGATTTTTTGTATAATTTGTAAATGTACCATTTACATACACATCATCTGTCTTTAATGTGTATTGTAATGTTTCATCTGAATACATATTATCCCAATCCTATAAAAAGGCTGTAGTAAGTTGGTCATTACCTGATATTCTATCAGTGATAACAACATTCTTTGTATAATCCTTATCTAATTTTTTATGCCTATTACCAATAGAGTGTAGAGGCTTTTTATTACTATCTAAGATGCTGTTTATTTTGTCTGTATCGCTATATAATTGTTTAAGCATAGGAATATTAAGTGCATTTAAAATAAACTCAACATGAGAGAAATAATCACATAATACCCGTCGTATTATAGTATCTGGCATATTATCAAGTGAAGGAACTTGAGAATTATATAATACATTTACATATCCATAATGCTAAACTTTTGAAATAAGTAATGCCTCTAAAACCATTATTTCGGTACTTGTAAAGTTATCAATATTATCATTCTTATAAAAAACTATGCAACGATCCCAAAACTCCTTTAATTGATTATGTTCGCCAATTCGTCTTTTAAGATTCATAGTTTCACCTATATACACTTGTGTAATAGGACATCTACCAAGTAGAACATATATTCCACTTGTTTCAGGAATCTGTGTTCTTTCTTCTTTACTTCTATTAGAAACATAAAAAGATATATCACATCCTTCTATAGTTCCACTAAAATCAGACTATACATTATTATCCTAATGATATATTAAATTTAGAGATTTCATTGTCTATATATTCTTTTGTATCTTTTATATAATTAATAGTTTGTGCTTTAATATTATTAATATTAAAAGTACTAATAAGGGTTTCAAGTTTATTAATTAATTTATATGCTTGCTTTATTAATGAACATAATTTTTTATATGTAGCTTTTAATGATTTAATAGTATATGAATTTTTTATAATATTATATTGAGATATTAAATCAATTAGCTTTACTATTTTAGTTTCTATAGTTTCAATAGTATATAAATCATTATCAGATAATAAAACATTATCATTAATATAAGCATTAAATAAATCAAACTTATTATATGAAGTTAATCCTCTTAACTAACCTGCTGAAATTAAAGCATTGTTATTTGTTGAATTTTCACCTGCAGAGCGAGTCATTAAATCAATTAATTTCCTCTATGCACTATCATATTTCCATTTAACTGCTAATACAATAGGATAAACATCAACACCGACATAAACAAATGCATTATTCTCAATATCAATATAATAATAGATATTCATACATAATGTATTTCTAAGTAAACTATCTTTATTACTTATATCTTCAAGAACTGCATTTTTATTATTGATACCATTATTAAATGTACCTATTAATTTACCTTCTTCCTATGACTACTTACATAATGTAGCTTTAATCTCTACATGATAGGTTTCATTATTATAAGTGAAATCAAAATCAGGAAAAGCATCTGCACCATTAGGATGTTTAATAATATTAATTCCTTTATCTCCATATACACTTACAATATTACGAATAAACTATTCTGACTACTAAACGGCTTGTTGTATACCATATTCATAAGTGGTTTTAGCATCAATATGATCTGATATATTATCTAATATATTTGTATTCTCTAATACCTTATTAATATCAGTATCATTCTAAGTTGATATATGGCAATCCATTAAATTATAGTTAATACGATATACAGATTTTGTATCTTTACCATAATTATGCATACAATCTGATAATAACTAAAACTACTTCTATAATTTATTATTACCATTTAATTTATCCTAATATTCTATATACTATTGTGTAGCTGTATATAATTCTGGATCTATGTTTTTTATGTTACTCTTAATTAAATTTCTGAATTGCATATATTTAGTTGCAATATAAATTTGATTATTGTAAAGTGATTAATTAATTTAGTCTGAAATTTTATAAAATAAAAATGGCTTTAAATATTCAAAATATAAAATTAATTAAATTCCATCCATTATTGTCAAATTACTTACATGTAAAGGGGCAGTTAATGTACATAACTCAATATCATACATTAGGCATATACCGCTTTCACCCAACAAATAACTTCAAAAACCAATTAAAAATACACTGAATACCTAAAGCTGTTTACCATGACTTTCTAATATATAATATGGCGATACTCAACTTACTTTTCCGCTATATCTTAATGAATTTCTGTATTATTATATCCTTTGATCTATTATAAACTCCATAAATTACATACTAATCTGAATCCGGTAAAATATCTTTAATGTATGTTTGTAAATTAAGTATTTCCTTTACATAACTTCATTACCATTTCTACGCTTTCATTTACACTAAAATTATTACTATCACTTAACTCGATATTAGTTACATTTTTCTTACCACTATAACTATCCATGTGTTTATATACAGTAATAATATCTTTAATAGAGATTACAACTACTGTATTATCTCTTATATCATGTACCTTAATATACTTTGATTTACTTAATTGATTATAAACTCTTTCAGGAGTTTCATTGATACCAATACTTTCAATGGCATTTTCATTACATACATTAGTATTCATATTTACTAATGTTTCTTTTCCAGGAATAGAGTATATACTAATGATATAATCCTCATTAATTGCAATCGGAGAATTATCATTATTATCGTGTACTAATATAAAGTTATTTTTTATTTCAGACATATTTTTTATTTCTATAAACAATTATATATAAGAAAAAATTTATAAAAAGTTTACTTAGAAAACCAATTTAATTTCATTGAAAATACATATAAATTAGGTTCATACTTAATATGATATATCAAACAATCATATTTTGTAAGGCTATGTGCATTATATACTTTATTATCAATAGGTTTCATTACAACCATATTAACAATAGTATCATTAATACTATAAATATATTTCTTACAAATAAACTTATTATATGTAACTTTACCCAATAATGATTTATTTTTTAGATAATATTCTTTACCTACTATAAATTTCTGTTTAACAAAACTCTTTGCTTTATGCTTAATATCTTTCTTTAGAGTTTTATTAATAACCCCCTGATATACAGAAGTATGCTTATTAATAATATTAAGAGCATCTTCTGTACTGGGTTCTTTTTCTTGTATATTTTCATTATAAGGTGGTAGATCTACCACCTTATCGCTAAGATATGTAGGTGGTTTATTACCATTTAATAATGATTGTATTCTATCATGCATTGAGATCATTTAAATTATCTCCTTATAGTTTAAAAATTAATTATAGTTCATCTTCACCTCCATGATGTGGATCATTTTTAATAACTCCAATGCTTCCACTTTCATCACCGGGTGTAAAGCCTCCGTTTGTAGCAGAACCGCTACTATCACTTCCACTTAATAATGTAAAGGTTTCAATTTCTACTAACTGTATTGTTGGTCTATTATATTTTTTCATATAAGTTTTTTGAGTTTTTAGTTTTAGTTTTATTTAATTATTTACATTTTAGAAAAATAAGAAAGTTAAATAACTTCCTTATTTTCCAGTCGTCGATCCAGTCCAATAACAGTATCTTCAATATTTTTACTTAAACGATTTAGAGTTTCTTCTACTTTCAAACGTTCCTTATTAGCATTGTTGTGAATTGCCTTTACTTCATTAACAGTGTCAATAAGATCTTGTGTTGTAGATTGTAAAGTCTTAATATCGATAATACTTTCTTCAGAAGCTTTTGCAATATCGATAGAGCACATCTTCAAATCTTTTGCTGTCTTTTGAAGCATCTTATTTGTAGTTTCAGAAATAAGATTTGTTGCTTCAATATTAGTTTTTTGGTTCTTAAGAATAATTGCAGTTGGAAGTTGATTCTTCCACAATGGAATTACATGTGTAATAATGTTATCTGCTTTTTCTGCGATTGCATTATTATTCTCTTGAAGTGCAGCTAACTGAAATAGATTCTGATAGAATACATATTCAGTTGTTTGCATATCTGTAATTCTCTTCTTTAATCTGTTATGATAGTTTGTTACTTGTTGAAGTTCAATTGGATCTGCCCCTTCTGCATTCATTTTCATAATTTCTTGATCCATTTCTTCATCCTTCAGTTTAGCTGCAATAATATACTTTCGAATCTCTTGAATATACTGTTGATTATTTTCAAAGATTTGTTGAATCGTATTATTATCACGAAGTGCTACCATTTTTGCAGATGAAATTTTCTGAGCTATTTTATCTACATTTTCTGCAACAGATACATATTGTGTAAGTACAGAATTTAATGTTTTCTTAAGTTTCTTAAAGCCTGGTAATGAATATAAGAACTTCTTGAATGCACTTTTATCACTATCTGCATAATTTACAATATCTGCATCAAACCCGTCTAATTCTACTACCAAATCATTAATATACTTAACAATTTCAATGTTATTAGAACTCTTTACAGTATCTAATAGTACACTTCCATTACGAGCAATAATAGTAGAAACTTCACTACCATATTGTTGAAGTGAACCATTATTATGGCAATCTAATGATTGACTAATTACCGCATACTCTTTTTTCTCATCTGGTGTAAGGGCAGCAATCTTCTTATTATAATCAAACCCTGTAAGTTGAGGTGTACTTACATTATTTGTAATTGTTAAATCTGTTACGGTTGTATCCATTTTTCTTTAATTAAAATTATATATAGACAATGCACTAACTTTATAATTAGCTTTACATTGTCTATATATGAAAAATTAATCAAATTGTTTTCTTTATTTAGAAGAATTTAGCAGTTCGTTCTATAAATTGTAACATACGTTCACCTGTTAATAAGCCCACTTCTATTAAACCTAAATCAAATAACTGTGCTATTGTATCGTCTTCATTCTTATAATTATTAACGATGCTTTGTAGCTCATCGAGGTGCTTTTTATTTTCTTCTAATATAGAATTAATTTCTTGTTCTTTATCTTTATCTTTTTGAAGTTCTGCACATTTCTTATTATTATCTTTAATAATATTTGCAATCTTATTAAAGTCTTCTCCTATATTATTAATAATATTATCAGCAATTTTCTTAACTGATGGATTACATAAATTAATATTTAATGTACATCTATATTTCATATCACCAAAAGATACTTGTCCTGCAGCACCTTGTAATTCTATATCTTTTAATCTCCTAACAGTTTCATCTGATGTTACTTCACATGGCATATTAGTAGAATGATTTTCTATAGCATTTACAAAAATATCATAATCTGTATCTGTAGGTCGTTTTTGCATGAATACATAACTTACCATATCACGTTGTTCAAGTGTATATGTTTCGGTTATATCTTCAGACTTAGTTTCCTTTATAATATCTGATAATAAACCACTGTCTACTCTAACAAATTTATATTTTTCATTCTTATGCTCAAACATATTAACAAGAGGTGTAGTTAAATTATCATTGAGATAAATTACTTTATAACCTTTATTAACAGCTTCTTTTATAGATCTGTATTGCATAGTTAAATCTGTAGCATACAAATAAACTATATTATCATCTTTATCTTTTTGAATATCTTTTACTATATCTGTATATTCATCTATTGTGTAATATTCATTATCTGTAGTTTTAAATAGATATGCAGATTTAATTTTATCGAAGAAATCATCTTGTGTAAGTATTCCATAATTAATGAATACTTTTATTTTATCCCATATCTCTTGATACTTATTTCTATCTTTCTTAATAAGTTGTTTTAATTTATCTGCGACCTTCTTAGAAATATGATTACTAATTTTTTTAACCTCTGTATCACTTTGTAAATAGCTTCTTGATACATTCAATGGAATATTAGGGGAATCTATAACACCGTGTAATAAAGTTAAATAATCTGGTAATATATCTACAATATGATCTGTAACAAATACATTATTAGAATACAAATAAACTTTATTTCTCTTTATATCAACTTGTGTATTAATAACAGGAAAATATAAAATTCCTGATAATGTAAATGGAAAATCTACATTCAAATGAATCCAAAATGCAGGTTTATCAGCACCTGGGTACATCTTCTCATAGAATTTAATATAATCTTCATCTTTTAATGAAGATGGTTTCTTTAACCATATAGGTTCTATATCATTAATTAAACTATGTGTATTTCCTTCATTTAATGTTAAAGGAATTGGTAAGAATCTTGAATACTTAGTGAGTAATTCTTTTAATGTATTAAAATCTAAATATTGCTCTCGGAAGTCCTCTGAAATCTCCATAACAATAGTAGTTCCAATATCATCAACTTCCACTTGCACTATTTCATATTCAGTAGATCCATCACATGACCAATGCCATCCGTCTGACTTATCTATAGTATCATACTTACGAGTGTAAATATGTACTTTATCGCTTACCATAAAACTGGAATAAAAACCTAAACCAAAATGTCCAATTATATTATCAGTATTCTTATACTTCTCTAAAAATTCACTTGCCCCTGAAAATGCAATCTAATTAATATATTTTTCAATATCTTCTTTATTCATTCCAATACCATTATCACTAACTGATATTGTATGCTTTTCCTTATCTATTGTTACATTAACATTATATGTAGTATCTTTCTTATCTGATAAAATAACCTTTAACTTCTAACATGCATCAGCTGCATTAGAAACTATTTCTCTAATAAAGATTTCATGATCACTATATAAAAATTTCTTTATTACTGGAAATATATTATCTGTTGTTACACCTATCTAACCTTTCATTATATTTTAATTATTTTTTCTCTGTGCATTATATAATTATATATAAAAATTAAAAGTTTGTCTACCATAATTAATAATAAAAAATGAAATAGAAAAGTGGCAATTCGAACATAATTATATAATGTAGTTTTGAATAGTAATATAATAATATACAAAGTTAATTACGTAATTAAAAAATATTTTGAATAAAATAAATTTTAATTTATAAATGATATTAAAATATTTTAATTTATATAATTTATTCTTTATATAAAGCTATATAAACTAAAATACCTATAAAGTATACACATAATTAATTATAATACGATACAGATAAAATAAACTATGTATATATCATCAAGGTATACAGATGATATATAAAAAATAATTAGTTAAAAATTGAAATTAAAAAGTGGCAATTCCAATATAATTATATAATGTGGGGATGAAATGTATTATATTAATATACATAGATAATTACTAATTTAAAGTAAATTTGAATGAAATAAAATTTAATTTATAAATGATATTAA